>JAABUK010002066.1_pt1 | contig 36833 bp, 43 predicted proteins | sample 5559141 | NCBI WGS metagenome assembly JAABUK01 (sample SAMN10711869, study PRJNA513367) | rock metagenome | isolation source: Antarctica rocks | place: Antarctica: Victoria Land, Pudding Butte nord | collected 2016-01-03
GGCCTCATGCATAGCAAGTGATATTTTGCCCTTCGCTTTGATGTTCGGCTGTTGCTGAGTTACTGGAATTCTGGTCGCTTTGAATCCTGAGAAGCGTGGCGTGAAGTACCGCTGAATGACATGTTTGAAGAGTAGTGTGCATATATCGACGTCTTTTATTTGGAGTCCTGATGCTAAACGGAATTTGGCAATCTGTGAACACGTCTTGCGGAATGTTGGTTGACCCAATGGCAAGCGATGCCTTGGAATCGGTGGTTTGAGGAATTGATAATTACCCTCTCGTTGCCCACAAGGTATAAGGGATTATTTTTGTATCACCCCAAACTGACATCCTGGGTCGAGAATTTTGTGAAACCACTTGCGTCTCAGCCATTTTGTTCTCGGTCATTGATTGCCACCGACCTCATGCTCTTTCCCCATATCATGCAGCCCGGGTAGGAATGTTAGCGAATCTGATCCTTCGTCCAAGCTCAAGCGACCAGGGTTGCTTCGTAGATAGGCTAGATGTTTCTTAGACATCGTGGGCAAGCCAACTTTTGCTATAGCCCAGGACTGAAATGTAGAAACAACCCCCAGCACTGATGTCACATACACAGACCTATCTCCCACTTGTCGTGAGTTGTATACTACCCTAATTTCATCAGACAATTTTGCATGGATTATATGCATTATTGGCACATCGCGAGGCGAAATTTGGCATATCAAAGTGATATTGCGGATGTTCTTGCGTTCCGAGATGTCCAATTTGTTTAGCCATGGCAGAAGCTCCTTCACAGACCGGATTCCGAGGACACTCTCCCAATATCCAAGGTCGAATAGAAAGTGGTGATCTCTTAAGAATATGGGGAGACCTTCCGAGCGTGTTTGTCTCGAGCAACAAATCAAACCAGGCTGCACCACAGTATCCTGGTCTCTGCGATCTTTGAGTCTGTACGGTCTATACTTTTCTTTGTAGTAGCGATCCAAGCGACCGAAATGGTGAGTCGTAGAAATAAGCCTGTATATCTTGTTTCGGATTTCGGGTGGTAGCTTCATGAACGGGAACGGACTGTGCCCTTGATTAGCTGGTGTATTATTTTTCGAAACTTTGTTGTCAAGTAGACTTACTGGGCCTCATCATTCTCAGTGAGACGCGAGACTAATACTGCTTTCATCCCACTGCGAGGTAACCCACGACGGACCAGGCGCTCTTTCAGGTCGGCAACAGTCAATTCGTGGTACTCCTTGTACACCTGAGAACCTGCGTGCTTTTCCGAGACCCATGGCATCGTGAGCTGAATGATTGCATCAATTTGTAGTCATGACTCTTCTAGAGACCTACGAGCTGAGGGGTTACTCTCCAGTGAATGACTTCATTTGATACTGGTGATTGATGTAGGCTAGTGTTGACCGAGTGAGTGAGTTGCCAGAGTGAGGTGATGTGAGCTGGATGATTCAATTACTTTGGTACTAATGATAATCTTCAAAGGTGTCTTTCTGTCCAGAGATCCAAATCAATGTTGGTGATCTCAGAAAGATGAAAGGTTACAAAAGTAAGATAAGTATAAAGTGAGATGAAGGACCCCAAGCGCGCTCGAAAGGCGCTTACAGTTCGAAAGTGAATGACATTCACATGTTAATCCCGGCAGCCGTTAGGCCTGAGTCTGTAAGAAGTCCAGTTTGGGCGATGGTAAGCTCAACATACCAGGCGTAAAGAATGGCTGCCTTCGGAAGATTGAGTCTCATTTAAGCTACCGCTCAACACCTGAAGAGTGAGAAGATGAGCAAGAGATTACTCATTGCAGTGAAGTAAAAGCGTATTGAGGACATTGTGTTTCCACCTTGCTTTTGCTCGCTAAGTTGACGGGTTGGACCTGTGTGATATCCATTAGTGAATGCTCAACTCAGCTTAAATGATAAAAGAGTACCGACAGCTTTCCGAGAAGGAAGCACACTTCAGCCTTTATATGGGTAGTGTCCGAAAGCCTTGCCACTTACTGCTTTAATTGTTTGAAAAAACGTTTTTTAATGTGGCAAGCATATCTACATCGGCAGCCAAACTACCGAATAATGGAATTGACGAACGGCGGCTTGCAGTGACAGTTATTCATTATGACCGGTAGGCTAGAGTGAAGTATCTCAAACGGCATTACCGCAAACCGCGTCTCGAATATGCTTTGAGATAATCCTATGTACACGCTCTTTGAATCATCGCTAATAGCAGTAGAAAATTCTGGTATCATGTTGGCTGTGGCTATCAACCGGAGAGTAAACGGGAAAAGTATGACCAACATTGGTCAAAGCCTGACCTCTTAGCGAAACCTACACATTCCTTGCGTAAATCTGTGACTCGGGGTGACTATGCACATAACCTCCATGGTGGACCTCAGCGTAGGGGTCCGGTTCATGGATCACGTTTGGCTTGTCAGCGCTGCCTAAATGACCGGATGACATTTCTGGCACGTGTCCGTGGGTCGCGCCCGTCACACCAGTAGTCTGCGGCTCGTAGTTCGTTGTTGATCCATAACCGGTGTTGGGGGTAGCCGATCGCCCGTAGTGATCATGGTCGTGAACAGTTGGCACCGTAGGCTCGGCGTACTTGTTGGTCGGTCCACCGTAGCCATCTACCCCGTGGCCGTGGGAGGCTACAGCAGTGTCATCTGAGGGATGCATACTGTTACGGTTGTTGTGATGATGGTGTTTCTCCTCAGCTAGAGCGCCGGCGCCAACAGCGCCAAGCTCAGCATCGTGCAATCCCTTGTTCTTGTTTTTTCTCTGCCATGGCTTTCGCTTGCCGGAGCCGGATGTATAGTTGTTTGAGGGGCTTGGGCCGTAGCGTTTTTCTCTCTTGTGTGCACGGCTGAGCAGAACTTGTAGGACTGCCGAGATGAGAAAGAGAAAACTGAGTTCAGGGTCAGCGTATACTCAATCACGGACTTTCGTTGCTGCGTGCTCACGCTGCTATGATTGCAGTGATGAAAGTCACCCTCTCCAATTGGCAAGAGACATGATTTCCAGGTCCTATGGGCGAGTCGTTGACACCAGTGCACTTGTGGACACCTCCTCGAGCCAAAACGGCAACGGCGATGAAGGCTCCGCAGAAGAGGATGTCGAGGAGGACGGCCAAGAAGGCGAAGATAGTGATGCCTCCAAGGAAGAACGTAAGGATTACGGCGAATCCGGTATAAATAACGGCAGCGCCGGAGATGCCTTCAACTGCTTGCTCCCATTTCGGGATGGCATTATGGCCTGCTCGACGGGTAAGCTCTGCGTGAAGGTCAGTACTGGCTACCGCGACAGATACTTTAGATACTGACGGGCAAGGTAGTATGAAAAGATGCCCAAAATCAATACCGAAATGGCGAACTCAAGGGCGCGGATGAACGTGGACGCAGCCCTTGTACCCAGGGCGAGTTTCGACATGTGAGCAGCTTGCGCGAGTGTCGAATGAGTCTGCAATGGTATTGTTTTCTGTGGACACAATGAGGGAGGAAAGAACAGAATACAAGGCCTGCGAAAAGTGAGATTAATGAACTATTTGGGGGCCTACGTAATTATGGGCCAAAGTTTCTTTTGATGCCTTGATTTCCGCACCAGCTCAGTGGATAAGACCCAATCGGGTATGGCGCCAGGCCAACATTGGATATGTTCTATGATGCTCCATATGATGAAATGGAGCGCGTGAATCTATTGGCATTCCACGGTTCTAGCGCAGTCCAGACTGCATCTTCTGAGCATTCGGTCATGCGACTCGACCACTGGGGAAAATGATTGCAAAAACGCCACATGTAAACAGCGTCATCCTGCAGGATTTAGAGTTCTGAAATTGTGGCGTAGGAGATTGCCCAGCCTAATGTTCTCAGACGGTCTAGACCGATCTCGGGAGCATCATACTCGAATCGAATTATGTGCCTTCTCCAAGCTCCGAGGTAATGGTAGAGGCTCACGAAAGTCTACGAATGAAGCTGGGAAATGATCACTGGCACTCGAGGGTGATAGCACTGATCTAGTATGGCCCCCATATTTCGCGGACAGATATCTTACAAATATATGTTAATGCGCGTGGCCTATTTGTGTCAAAAGTGGTAGCAGCATGCCTCCTACCGCAGCCAAGACCAGCTTGGCACTTCTCTTTTCCTTGGGTCGACGAGACTGTCGTCCACCACCCGCTTCTATGTAGCCATTGCTCTGGCTTTCGTCTTGTGCTAGATTCTGACCATCTTCCTCTTGCATTGTGTGCATTGCAACATACCTACAAGTGCTTCGGTTATTATCACATCTCGGGTAGCGACATGGGAACTTACAAAAATGTCCCTCCAGAGAACAACAACAATACACCCGTCCACCACTTCATCAATGCAGGCTCGGCACTTCCACCTCCGCCAAGACCTCTTACAACCAGCCACGTCCCCACCGCTCCCGCAGGTGCAGCCAGACTAAAGACCACCAGGTGGGCTCTTGCACCCCTCTTTCCCAGACCTTGTTTCAATAATACAGACGTCAGTCCAAAGGCAGCTGGGGCTTTGTGGACCATAATAGCGACAAAAATGATGAGTGATAACGAAGTAGTGGAGGATGAGGTAGATGAAGCGCCAAGCGCAATCCCATCCGCTGCAGCGTGTATACAGAGGCCAAGAGTTGTAGAGAGCGATCGCTGGGGAGAGGCGGGTGTCGGAGGTGGGGAAGAGGAGAGCTCCGATAAGGAGTATATGTTGCTTTGGGAACGTGTAGGCGCTGACGAGGCGAGAAATGGGAGAGTGTCGAGTAAGTACATGAGAATAAACCCGAGGATCAGGGATATGCCTATCCAGGCATGGGGAGTTCGCTTGGGATGCGGGTGCTCTGAGGTTTGAGTGGTAGTAGTAGTGATCTTGGTCTTATCCTTGCTGAGGATGCCAACTTCGCCGGGCCCTGTTGGCGTCACAGGAGGGGTCTTAGGGGGCGCATCAGGATCCATGCCTTCAATAATTGTACCTTCGGGAATGACTGGCCCAGGTAGGGCATTGAAGGGATTTGCCGCAGAGATTCCATCGCGTCTGAAAGGCACCGCTTCTCCAAGCAGTGTGTTTTCCGAACGTTGGCGCAAAATCATTGACTCTAATCCTTCGGAATTTCTTTGTACCACAGGCGCGTGGGATATCACGCTCCTCCGGGAATGCGATTCTCCATCGTATTCACTAGCGCTGTACAAAGTGTCCACACCTTCGGGTATAATCACTATTAGAGCCGTGCCGACGAGTACTCCCATTCCAATGGTGGATATCAATCGTAGCCGTGACTGTGAAAGGTTGAAGGAAAGCGGTAGGGAGCCAGCAAGAAAGGATCTGCGTCGACTATTAGGACAGAGACCGTTTCGATGGGGAGAGGACTTACGCAACAGCCATGATGGTGCTCAAAGTGAGCAGCATGAAGAGGCCGTCTAACATCGTGGACAGGAGGCCCAGTAGACGATATATACTAAAGAGGATCTGTCAAGGTAATTGAGCCTGATACATTATGGCTGTCGTATCAGTGGGACGAGTAAGGTAGGCTCCCTTGAAAGCAATAGCTTGATTAGCGACCCAATTGCACAGGAATTGATGCTGGTGAGCCCTGAGGGCCGTGTTCCTGCCAGCCTTACGAGGCGAGCTAGATTGTTCTATAGATCTAGCCCGATCTGGAGATGGTCTTAGCGCTGTGCTCACATCTTTCATCGGTGCCTGAAAGGTGTGAATTTTACAACGATCTAGCGATTGCCACGGCCAGCATTGGATTTCATCTGCACGCGGCGCTGGCTATGAAATGTTTAGGCCAAAGCCAAGTGATCCCCACCCAACCCGGTCCGATCATCCTAGGATATCCGTTCTACAACATAACCTGTGTCCCAGACGTACTCCCTACCACAACATACCTGCACTGTTTCTCATTCTGTTGCCAATCGGAAGTGTTGAGAGAGGGGCATCTGAGCCACTGATTCGTGGTAATCCTGAAATGTTTCCATGTTAAATACAGAGCAGAGTTCAGGCTGGCCGATCGGGCAGTGCTGGGCAGTATGAAGGGCAGTCCAGCCAACCCACATTCTCAGAAGTGTGGGGAGAATTGCAACCCAAAGGGTGGACATCCGGACATCCGACCACGATACTAACAGGCTTCTAAAATTTGCCCTTTTCCAGTCCGTGTACTCAAAGGTGCTTCGTCTTCGGGTCGAAACACAATCTCCCTTTTACATCGTAAACGAAGACATCAGGATCAGTGAGTGGCGCTTTCCTAAGAGTAGCCTACACCTTGCTCCCACTGGGCCAGCTGATCAAGACGAATGATTTCTGAAATACTCGAGATGGAGAAAGGCCACTTGACAAAATTTGGCCGAGTCACTTCCTCGTGGACGCCAATGATCCTCGCAGCGGTCCCCGTGAGAAAATTGCGGCACAGATGGACAAAGCCACAGTCTGTATTCTACAGCCAAATTTGCCCGCTGGCGCCGAGGGCGAGGTGGAACAGGGTCCTGATTTGGTAGTCAAGCGTGGTACAAGGGGTAGCGAAGTCCCACTGCTTATGTTGTAGTGGATGTACAGCATACCTCTAGTCGCTCCGCCCCATCGGTTGCCCAAACATCTCAGCTACTTTACCCCACTGTCCCTCGATCCTGGCGTTCTATTCTCAGCTGAAATGTCAGAGTTCAATCACATCTTCTGCTACATCACCACTATGTCGCCAGGCGAGCTGTAATAGTTTGCTCGCCAGTGAGAGACCCAACCCCTTTCCGAGCAAGTTCCTCCATACCTATGCACGCAATCCAGGAGGCATCGCCGTGACGGCAAGTTCCTGGTGGTAGGAACCTGACCCATATGCCTCGACCTCGCCCACCTTTCCCGTTTCAATCAATGATTGTCTCTCTCAATTCGTTCAATCGACCAGTGCCATACGTATCATACAACTTCTCAGACCATGGCCGTTGAAGGTGACTCACCCACATTGTTCTGCATTACGGCCGCTGTGATGGTTCTTGCGGGTCTTCTTGAGTACTTCTTCACAAGACTATATCGTGCAAGAATACTTTTCCTTGAGCGGCAAAAATCCCCCCGTCTTCCAAAGCTAAGACATAGCAGCAAACACCATCCCCAGCATATTCTGTCCAAGGAGCACGGCCACGACCTAATATCAAATCGAAACGCCGTCCACGATAGTTCAAATAACAATCCTTCCCCCTTCCCACCTCCTTTCCTACCACGGAAACCTGGGATTAGTTTGGTATGGTGTGGGAGACAATCTATGCCGGAAGCTAGTGGGAAAGACTGCAGCGGTGACAGGGAGAAAGATGAAACGGACCATGATGAGTGGTTGAGGGAAGAGATGAATGTGGATCCAGAGTGTGATAACCAGCGGAGATTAGGGATCGTGAATTGATGCTGATTGTAAGGATTCCTAGGGTGAAGCCATGGAGAATTGATGAATATTTGGACCGAGTCTGGACGTCGAGCCGAATAGAGCAGATCATTGTCCCGGGCGAGGAGCTGAGAAGGGGCGATATCTCACAGCATTTGCATCGCAGGGTCAAAAACAGGAGGGCGATGTTCCGCAATAACGGGTGGCAAACAACGGAACAATTCTCAATCCGCGTTTCTAATCATACCTGCTATCATCTCTCCGAAATATGGTTCTCTATATCTTCGTTCAATCTTGCCTATGACATAACCACATTGCTCCACAGCGCACATCAATTAATGGCGCGTGGGTGTTGAGGTTGAGCTTGGAGGGACCCGGTGAATAAAATGCTGCTTTCCAGGCATCATCAAGTGGAACCAAAAACCTCTCTATCGTGAACATATGTGCGACCTCCCGCCCTTGCAACGGATGCACTGAGTCCCACGAAACCTCGGGCACTGCCAGGCTCCATATCACCCACCATCCCCGGCACCGCGTTCAAGGCGTCACACTCGGTGGACTCTCGATCGTCCAGCTTCCAGATTGGGTGTCTCCACTCGGCGCCGAGCCGGAACATTTCGAAGCCGTCCAAAATCGCCGCCCATCTCCTGTCCATAAAGGTCCAGCAGTTTGGCAGCACGGTGATGAAGGTCCACACGCTCAGAAGGATGACAACGACTTGCCATGGCACCCGTCCAGGGACGAGATCATTAGCAGGGTCCACGCCGTACAGCCCACCCGTCCAAGTCCCTGGTCCGGAGGCCGTCATCGCAATAGCAGCCTCACCGAATAATCTGTGAGTGGCGAGCGTCATCCGCTCTGGTGAGATGGTAGGATATTGTAGACTCTTAGCCTTACCAGACAATGGGACCAATGAAGGCACTCCTCCCGTGGCAACATTGGCTCCATACCACGGATTGCAAGTTGTTGAGCCTCCAGGCTGACAGACAGGTGCCGCCCCGAATTTGAGAACTGCACCTGTGAAGGAGCCGTAGACGAGGGATTGGATGGCCAAGATACCTGGGGCCTGAGCTAGTGCGGATCCATCGAGACCTTGCTCAGCACCATCATCTGCCGCCGTCGGTGCAAAGTTCGAGTAAGTGCGCGTTTTGGCGTCGATGTCGGCAAAGCCAACGGTGGAGTTCACCGAGCAGCGGATCGCGTAGCCAAGATATGTGAGCTTATCGAAGGGCCATATCGAGGCAACGACCAAGGGATGCGTGGAGAGATCTTTGAAAGTGGAATCCGGTGTTGATCGTGCGGCGTAAGCTTGCCACATGACGAGTTCGAGGGAGCCGGAGAGGGGTAAGGTGGTGGAATTTGTATAGTCACTACCCCCTTCAATCTGGCTGTTCGAGGCGATAAGATACTTGTAGTTGACCCCGAAAGACTCATCACCGTCGTAAAAGAGTGCGGGGTTCAGTCCAGCAGAAAATTGGGCCTGGAATGTGTTATTGCCGGCTTCGTCGTATGCTGTCGAGGAAGTGAACCAGAGGGGAATCGTCCAGTTGTCAATTTCTTTGACATTGAGCAATTCGAGGTCGTGATATGGATGAACCACCGAGCACGACAGGTTCGTGAGCAGACCCCAGGCTTTGCCATGAGCACGTTCAGAGACCTGGGGCCCCGAGAAGAATGATATTGGACTGTCTACCGATATTTTCTGGTCAAGATCATTGCGATATCTCTCTCGTATGGCGTCATCGTAGAAGGTACTACTGACGTTATCTGTCCCTCGAGGAGCGTAGAGAACCGTCTCTCCTGGCGGAGTGGTCGGATTGCCCTGTCGCCATCGACTACTTGCGACCTCCGCAACCCCATTCGAAGATCTGATGTCGAAAGTTGTCTGATTTGGACCATATATAAGAATTTTACGATCGCCGATATGGAAGCCGTCTTTCGGGTCCATCGACAGCCCTGAAAGGGGTATGGCAGCATAGAAGATGAAGCTGCTGAGAGCCAAATACCACCACAAGCCTGCAGGTCCCTTGTATGCACAATTTGAGCTCCTGTTGACCAGACGGTGGTAACGATAGTCAAAGAGTGCACTGAGCGCTTTCCACCAGCCGCTGATACTTCCCCAGCCCCGATCGGCATGCCACATAAGCTGTAATGCGGTTGTAGGGGCGAGCGCAGGTTTCATAAGTCCTGAAGTTTCAAAGCCTGCAAGGCCAGACTTGGCCCAATCCAGAAAGAAAATGCTCAGTATTAGCCAGGCGAAGAAGACACCCCTCGCGTCGATTGGGAAGTACGGGATGACGCCATTCACCTCTGGACGGAGAAGATAAACGCAGACGATAAAAAGGTAGAAAGCTGTAAGGAGGCATGGTCCTAGGGTGTTCAACGTTGACCGATAGATATAGCGCTCAAACGAATAAGTGCTTGCGGTGGGAAAAACGAGGTTGACTTGTGAAGATCTTGCCGAGTGACTGCTTCCAGCTTTGTGTGGCAGGCTGGAGTCGTGAGTATTCCCATGGACTGGCACGACGGAAATTCAGTGGATATACACATCGATCGCGCACAAGGGGCGCTTACACAAATCGACCTTGTCTGTCAGTGGATCAGAAACGTGTGTTTCTTTGCCTGCACCAGCACAGTCCGAGTTGGTGACATCTTGCTGCTCTTCTCCGTCTGAGTTAATGGAGTTCAACTCGATATAGTCATTGCGCTGCTCGGAGGACCTGTATTTATCCGAACGATAGGCCGGGACTGCAGGGCCATGATTCGCTTGAACACATCAGCATACCGGTGATCAATGCGATAACGGTCTGACGTACGGAGCATTGTTTTCAATCTCCAGGTTTTAATATCAAGGAGGAAGTCGTGATCGAGAGACCAAGCCCAGAGGACCACCAGAGAAGATGAGTGAGGGCGCGGAAGAAGCGCACTGACGTAGACATTGCATTTATATTTCGAGATGATTGCATTTAGGTGTTTATGCGTATATTAGGATAACGTTCTCATTCAGTAGGAACCTCAGCCTCACCTGTTGCAAGCGATCTACAAGGCTTAGCGAGCTGAGTCAGGAGAAGCCTAGCCGGTCTGCAGGGCTTAGCGAGTTGATTCAAGGGAGCCATATCCAATCACAGTACTTGACGGCTCGGAGCTTGTCAAGCTTTATGGCGAAAATCCATTTAAAACGGCGCTTTTGCAGGGACAAGTCTCATGAAGCGAGATATTCTAGAGTGGGTACGTAATAACAATCTCCCATGCGGCGGGAAGGGGCCGGTCGACGGGGCCACCAACACGACAGCTATGAGACAGCTGAAGATCTTCGAGGCAGTGCAGCAAGTGGCGTATGAACAATCCTTGGTTTTCCGTCTCGCGTAAGTGTTCCAGTATCGCCTAGTGGCCGGGGTGCCGTGGATACCGGGCGCTAAGCTTCGATATAAACATCACGATCCTGAGAAGTCTTTATTCAGGATCATATATAGGGAAGATATCAGCTGAGTCAAAGACTGATTGTCACGCTCGAGGAGTTCTACATCACGTGACTCTACTAGCGGCTTGGCAAGCACACACATATCTGTACTCTACGGTACCATCTAGCACTGGATTTACTCCTTAGTCCACTCAATACAGGTAAATATCGAACAAATCTCAACATCGTCTAAAGATATTAGGGCCGCCGCTCGGGCAGCAGCCTGCAAAATGTTTTGGGATTCTCTACCCGTAGAGATTCAAATACATATCCTAGAAGCCCTTGTTCTTCATGAAGATTCCGCTCGGTACGCTTCAATCTGTCGAGCATGGCAAACAATCATCGAGCAAAGGATTGTCGCTCGCCTTAAAGTCACGCGATCACGTCTTGCTGGCTTCAGCGACATTGGCTACCGCCATCGGCATTTGGTGAAGTATATATGGTTTTCCATAGAGCCCTCTGAGGACCATTGCCCGCATTGCGGAGGCGTGGGGATCTATAATTGGCATCAAGTTTCTACCAAAACTATCAGGAAGGGGATCCAGGATTTTGTTATCCAGTTGAGTAATTGGGAACCAAGCGGCAGCTTGTTACTTGATATCAGCGTCAAGGCTCCCAGCGCCTTGAGGTATTCTTCCAGTACCATCCAATATGGACCTGGAGTTATTTCAGAGCCGAAGAAGGCCAAAATTATTCCATGCTCACATTGGGTCCACGATACGAGCCTCCAGGGTTCGGCTGCGTACTTATTCAATAAAACCACCCATGCTAGCGAACCCGAGCCCGAACCCAGCCAAGGAATGCCAAAGGCTAGAGCTGTCACAAGCCTCCTCCTGCGCCGACAAAATCGCCGTCCTTGGAATTCAGAAGCACTCGAAGAGCTTCTAGACCTTCTTCCCGAGGTCCACGAAATCCATTACGAACCTTGGAGAGACTGGCGTCGAATGGAGGAACGACCCACCAATACAAGTAAGGCTCGAGACACGTTACTGTAGACATGAATTTCTGCTAAAGCTTTGTAGCTACAATGCGGCTATGCCAGTCACTTAGATCTGATCAATTGAGGCGAATGGTGATATTCGAGAACTTCCATGGCAATAACCCAGCCATGTCCTTAGCAGTACAAGCCGCAGAGATTGACACCGGTTACGCCCTTGTCGAAGCCAGTCTCGGGCTTGAGCATCTCGCAGCATCGTTCGTTTCAGATGCTTCACATTTCTTTGATGCATGTCAGAAATGGAACATATGGCCCAGGCTGGAATCGCTCGCTCTGACCTCGAACGTTCTAAAATCTCAACAGCAGTTTGTCCATATCAACGATCTTCTTGAAACGATTGGGCTAGTAGCCATGAGGATGCCACGGCTAAAATCGATGGAGCTCTGGAATGGCAGGGCTGGGTTTGCAGGTGTTTTCCAATACCAGATAATTGAAAGCGACCGGACTGCTAAGATTACTTGGCGAGGTACTTGGGATCTACCACTAGAGCCTCGTGTTCTGAAAACATGGCAAGCTGTGGCATCCGAGCGGGTGGACTGCAAGCTTCAGGTCGTTACAGAGATATTGGACGCCAATGTCGTTATTACATCTCATGGCGATGCTATCCGTTACCTGAGGCTTCTGAATACAGTCGTTCATCCCGTTTCGTTGTGGCAGATCCAAAAGGAGACTACTTATTAAAGTAAGTCTAGATATCCGTAAACTTTCAGGATCCTTTGGTATGAGGACGACCACGCTGTGTTAGATAGCACCAATCCTGGCACAGATCGGCTGGCTTACCGTGATCTAGAGGCTCTGATTTGTAACGCAGTCTTTCTCGCTCGTCATGCCCACAGCTCTCTAGGACGGCAGATGATTGTAGAGATGGAAGCTGCCTCGTTCATTGATTTAGTACTGAAGGGGAGAAATTGGCTATTATGGTGAGCATGGCCCAGTACTTAGGTACAAATGATCAGAGCTAGCTAGCCTAAAGGGTACTCTTATCCCTTTATTATCCCTTAACGGAAGTAATATCGTGGAAACTAATTACGCTACGTGCCTGTGGGAAGAGAAAATTATCCTTTGTTAAGAATGAAGATTGTTGGTAGGTTGAATCTTAGATATATTGTTCCTATGCATTGCCGTGTACGTGCCTTAGAATATATATTGCCGTGTTCTCCCCTTTCAGCCTTACGAGGCAAGCTAAAGTGCTTCCGTGAAGCGCGCTGCTGGAACGACGCGACCTAAAACATCCCACCAGCTCCACATTGGCTTCATACAGAGCTTAGCTACACAACATGGAGGATCAGGAGGCGTGTATATCTCAGCTTGCCACCTTGATTTCATTCATGACTGATCAAGTGCAGGGTCAACGCACGCAAATGAAGCCCTCAAGATCTCCATAATCCAAGCTGGATCAACATCGCCAAAAACAATCTCAAATTTCCACCCTCAGTTCACATATCCTATCTTTGGCGAACAGGAACAGATTTTTGGTTACCAAGGCTTGAAGATCAACATTCGGTTCTCTGCGCATCTTCTACGTCCTAATGTTGAGATATTTTATGACAAGAAATTCAAGACAGTGGGGGATACGAAGGCAACAGATATTGCAGAGACATTGAAAGAATGGATGCCCGAAGGTGAGGAGCAACAGCGCCTAGTTTATTGGCTGTTCAAAAAATGGCTGATAGCGGACCATAGTCTCGTTTGAGAAAGTCGGCGTCTACAATGCACACATTCAGAACGACACTACCGCAAAAGATTGGAACCCTCCTGGCGCGCTCTTCGAGAGCTATACAAGTAGGGGGCGGAAATTCGAGATATGGAGTGGCCTTCTAACGGACCCGGCAATTCAAAAGATCATCGAGCGGATTCAGATCCTGGTCTCTTTGTTCATTGAAGGAGGTACACCATTACAATTAGACGACCAAGATTGGACTCTAGCTCGATGGCGTGTCTACTTCATGTAGGTATTCCCTTCTCTGGGCCGTCGAGCCATACTTATCTCTTTGCGCTAGCTACGAGAAGCTCCCAGGCCCGCCTGTGCCGAATGCCTCATCCTATTCTATAGTCGGTTACTCAACCTCCTACCGCTTCATAACCTACGTTCCCACCACCTCTTCCAAATCGTCCCTTCAAGACTTCACACTTCCCCCGTCCACACCAATCGCTCCATCCGCACTCCCTGCCCGCGCCCGCATCTCACAATTCCTCATCCTCCCGTCCCACCACTCCCACGGCCACGGCACCCACCTCTATAACGCCATGGTCAAAACCTTTCTGCCTGACCCGAACATTACCGAGATCACTGTTGAAGACCCTAACGAGGCCTTTGACGATCTACGAGATTACTGCGATTACAAGCGACTGCTCGACAATGGTACCCTTGCCAAGATCGCGCTCAAGACGGATATTGATCCCAAGCTCTCACAAAAGCGCATCGGCGTGCGCGTCCCTACCGCCAAACTTCTTGATACCGCCTTACTGCACAAACTGCGAACACAGAACAAAATCGCCCCACGCCAGTTCGCCCGCCTCGTCGAAATCTGCCTACTTTCTAAGATTGACATACATTCACGCCAATCTGGCACAGCGCGCCTCACACGACGAGGGAACTCAACGAACCTGGATGACAAAGCTTTCTATTACTGGCGGCTGCTGGTGAAGCAGCGAATTTACAAGAAAAACAAAGATGTCCTTGTTCAGTTGGACAGGACCGAGCGCATTGATAAGGTTGAGCAGGCTGTGGGCGAGCAAGCTGGTGATTATGAGCGGTTGCTGAGAGGAATGGATAAGTGGGGAGCTGGGGAAGAGGATGCTGGGTCTTCGGAGAGGAGGGATAGGGGGAAGAGGAAAGTGATCGAGGAGGATGAGGATGAGGAGATGGACATGGGTGGCGACACGAAGAGAGCAAGGAGTGAAGCGTTATGATTTTGCGGAAGGCAAAGATATGACCCTGATGAACTGCAGCTGCATGCCACAGAATCAACGATTGGAGAACATCTTACTGAAATAAGGAATGGCTTTCTACATGAAACACTTATGTGAATAAGCGTGCTCCACTCGCATCCGAGCGCCTTCTGCGCCTGCATAGCATAGAGACCAAATCCTAATGCAGCCCATGATCGAACTACGTACCCCTCGACAGCCTTTGTGCGTCTCAAGAATTGTAAGACCGGTTCGTATATACCGGGTTCATAAGAGGCTGAGCTAGCCACTATTCTCAATGACCTCCAGTGGTCGGCAGACCCAACGATACCTAATGCCTTGTCAGCTGCTAAAGTCCAGACATGAGGAACTTTCGACTTACCTTAAAGCTGTCGTAGATAAGCCATTGGAAGGCAGTCAGTGTGCCGATCATGACGATCCTGACCGGGAGACCGTTCCAGAGGCCCTTGAAGCCAATGTTTCCGTAGATTCTCGACATGGCTTTTCCGCCGCTCTCGCCAGCTGTTTCCTTCGTCAGTAAATGCTACTTCTTGCTTTCCCAATGATACAAGGAGAAGGCGGTACTCACGTTGCCTATCAGCATTCAATTTGCTAACCATGACGTCCGCCGGATGACTGATGACCGCACATCCAATACCCGCAATGTAACCAGCGAGGAAAGACACACCAGTCTGCTGCAGCGGGTTGTAACTCTCCTTCGGCTTCCCCAGCGTGGCATATATGTAATTGACAGTAGTCTCAAACGTAGCAAATTTCACCATCGTATACGGTATCTGCCTCCCCCAAAGCGGATACAAGCCCTTGTACAATCCGCCATACCCCTCCTTCTTCACAATCTTGCCCCATCCCTCCCGCATAGTATTCGCAAACGGCGGCAACGTCGTCTGCATCCTCACCTTGATGGCCTCAAACGGACACAATGCCATATCTGCCAGAAACTCCGCGCTGGCAGATGCGCCCAGGTAGACGACTGTTTTGTTGGTGTTTGGGAACAATTTCTCGCCGTAGAGGTTCTTGAAGATTTCGTAGAAGCCGTATTTGCCGGCGCCTTGGAAGGAGTAGCCGACATAGGTGGGGGACCAGCCGAAAAAGACGCCGCGGAGGCCTTCCTTGGAGTAGATGGCGCGCCAGGCTTGGAGGTTGGAGGAGTAGAGCTTTGCGTCGACTTGGCGGCGACATTTTACCTGGAAGTTCAGCGGTCAATAGATTGCTCGCTCTGAACGTTGGCGTTTGGGATCTTTGACATCCTCATCAAGGTTTGCAACACGCGGCGGAACAACGTGGGGCGGGGGAGCTCACGAGGTCTAACGGTGTGACAGCTGTTGTGCGTGTCAGTAACGTCTAACGGTCGTCTATGGTGTGACCACTGACAAGTATGAGTGGGTCCACAAGCTAAGATTCCGCCGAGAGTACAAGCAGCAAAATACGAGGGCGAGTAAAGCTCAATGCCGCCCTTGCCCTTGGCGCTCCGCGCGGGCATTTTGGAGTCATTGTGGGCTGCCATCACGTTTGGAAGCTAGTAGCGACCTTACACAGCTGTACCGAAGCTTAGGAGTAAGGGTGAGAGAAACTATATCTATCAATGGCTGAGTAAGGATGAGGTTTATGACAGCTTGTGCTGCCGACGCCATCCGCGAGCGGGAACGGCTTCCACGGCGATAAGGCAGATAAGCTACGGTATCTATATTGTAGTTACCCGCATGACAGCACATGCGGAATTGAAGTTACTTCATGGTCAGATTGTAATGACTAGGAAAAGTCGTCATGAGTCTTTTCGTATTTCTATAGCCTGTCTAACCATCTTGACGAGATCTTTCAAACCTTTTTGCCGTTCTGCCTGAGTATCGGACAGGAACAGCGTAGCCACAGGCCATGCATGAACGGCCCCTGGCTCCTCTCTAACGCTGACTGCACATCCACTCTTCCGCCATAACACAATTAGATCTCGTAGTTCAGGACCCAGCAGTTCCTCGGATCCGTAAATAACACCATAGCCTTCCGTTGGACATGCTTTTCGCCACCATGCAATGTCTCTGCAGACTCCAGGGGACACCAAAGGATCGTCCAATTTCTCGTCTGAGCCTGCATACTGCCGTCCGTACATGTGGAGACTGTCCGCATCTAAGAAGTCACTTGCCGTGTTCCGATTGTGCGAGCTGAAGAGAGTTGTCCATGGGGAGATAAGGGTAGCAAAGCCTGGTTTCTGATCCTCGAAGTCGGGCTGCTTGCCAATGTAGAGAAGTAGAGTCAAGATCAGTGTCGCTCCGGCTGAATCCCCTCCAACGCAGATCCGTGACGGATCATCAACTGTCGTACGGACATAGTTGTAGCCAGCGATGGTCTGCTCCAGTTGTGTTGGATATGCTGCATCAGGGACTAAATCGTACTCTAAAGCAAAGATAGCTGGATTTGAATATCCAGCATCTTTGAGCAGAGCGACCCACGCAAGCAGAAATTCAAGATAGAAGTAGCTTGATCCCATCGAAAAGCCGCCACCATGGCAATAATAAACCACAATGTCTGGCTTTAGAGCCGCGTCATGCGTTATCCAAATACCTTTGCAATTCTGCAAGGATATCTCGTTCCAAGTGATGGGTAGATGAAGGTAGCCATGGCGTAGCATGCGGAATCTCATGAATGGCAGTGCCACAGGCTTTGAAAAGAACACTCTCCCAATCTTGGCAGGAAACCGAGCAAACGCATATCGAACACATCTAATCACGAGATCTTGGAAGGGTGACGCCTTTCTGACAAAAGGAGACCGTTGCCTCTTGGGAGTGAAATATCTTTCAGAAATGAACCCACGGGGTAGCCGAAATACTACATTTTTCATCAGCTGAGAATACAACTAGAACATTGATACAGGCCATGATCTTACAAAAGAATGGTAGAGCTCTAACGAAACATGGAAGAAGCTCAAAGGTATTGACCCGCAGGAGTAATTGAGGTGCTAAGAAGATGAGGAAGACAATGCAATCCAGATATGAGATCTGGCTTAGGATCATGACGTTCCCATCATCTTTCTGATATTATAGAGCAAATAACAAGTGAAACCGCGTGAAAATTGAGGACTAACTGCGATGAGAAAGAATGTCGATGAAATCCAAACTGCGTCACCACTCACGAGATCAAACTGGTCCCAAAGACGACTAGCTTTAGTGAATGCCAAGACGTGTCAATCTCTCCGAACTTCACTTTTGAGCCAGACGACCATTCAACACGCATCAGCACGTCCCAGCCTCCATGTATCCTTCATCCTGACCTTCGTCTAATCATGTCACAAATACCATGCACCTTTCAACCTTGCCTTTTCAGCCATTCCCTTGATTGAACCACGCAGCTGCCATAGACTAGATTAACATTCACTATCCTGTTGCCGGACGACAGCACCGTCATGGCTACACCTGCCGAGATCGCCGCGTGAGTCGATTTACGAGACAAGGTGCTACGTGACGGCTAAGTATCCTGCAGGTCGCTCACCATGGAGGACATACCTGTCAAGCTTCGCTGTGCAGCCTGCAACAAGCTGGCCATCGAAGCATACCGTATGCCCTGCTGTGATCAGTCAATATGCGAGGGCTGTAAGCGAGCAATACTCTTAAAATGCTACTGCGATTGATACTGACTGTGACGTGAAAGGCCAAGCCTCTCTTCCTGAAGCATGCCCAGTATGTTTGCATGAACCTGTCAAGGCAGATGACTGCAGACCAAACAAAGCTCTCCGCACTACCATCAAGGTGTTTCTAAAGAAGAAAGTCATAGAGAGGGACACTGCGGAGAAGAAGAAAAAGGCGGCTGAGAAGGCAGCTGCTATACCCCTTCCAGATGAGGCACCGGCTCCCAAGCCATCGCAGACACCGGCGTCTGTCGCTTTTGTAGCAGAGAATCCGGCTCGTCAGCCATCTCAACCACCAGCGACGATACCTCCTGATACCGATATATCAGATTCTAGAGATGCGAAGCCGGCTTCTCGAGACGCTTCTCAGGCACCCCAGACACCCAACGGTCTCACAAAGGCTGCTGAGTTGGGTATACCCACGGAAGCCCAGAAAGACGTTCCTCAGATGTCTATCGAAGTAAGTTTAGACACGCGTTCCGCTCCTCAGTGTACCAAACACTGACATCATGCAGTCGCCTGATCCAGGTGTTGCTCGACGCATGTCCACCCAAACAGCTGGTGACGGGAGTGTTGGTCAGGAGAAAGGGAATGGCATTGAAAAGAACGTAGAACAGAAACAAGCTGCAGGACAGAACGAGCAATGGGCGGCAACGAATGGCTTCGCGCAGGGGATGAACAATGGTGCCCTTGGCTTTGATGGTACCAATGGTGGATTTCCTAACATGTCTAACATGGGCATGACTGGAATGGGAGATTTTAGTCAGATGATGCAATTCATGCCAAATGGAATGCCAAATCCTATGATGGGTTCATTTCCCAATATGATGGGTGAGCACTCAAAAGTGCGACCACCTGATGTAATTATCGCTAACTTCTCGTGATAAGGTATGCCGGGAATGGGTATGGATCCAATGACAATGGCCCAAATGTACGGCGGCCAAGGTATGGGTATGAACGGCATGAACATGGGCATGGGCTTCGATGCTGGACAAGGAGCGTTTGGAGGATTCAACGGGCAACCCGCCGCATGGAACGCAGGTCAAAATAAATACAATAACAATGCATATGGCGGTCATGCAGGTATGGGAGGAGTTACGAGTGACTATGGAGCTAATGCGGGATATGGTGGATATAATATGCCACCGCATCAAGGAAACTTCAACCAGATGCATCAACATCAATATTCCAATAATGATTTCCATCATGGCCATCATGGCCAAGGTTTTCAAAACCGCGGTCGTGGCCGAGGTCGTGGGTATCAGAATGCTGGTCGTGGCCGCGGCGGCTATAACCAATACAACAATTACAATCAAGTACAAGAAGGTAATCAGACTAACCAAGCGGCGCTTCAACAGGAAGTCCAAGCAGATGGGGTCACACGCAGAGGCTCACCGTCCTACGGAGACCAGGAAAATCGGCCCGCGGATCAATCAATTGCTGAAGATAAAGAGGATGCCAAGGCTGAGGATACTCCTGATAATCTCACAGCTGAAGAACAGCTCAGCAAAGAGCTCGATCCTGGAGACGCAGTAGATAATGCCGATGGACATCAAGAGGCCGCTCCGAAAGAGGAAGTTATTCCGGAATCTCCAGTGCGAGTCGTACCTGAATTGCAAGTCTCTAATCAGTCCAAGGCCGAGCCTGAGACAGAATCTGTTCCTAGGGAGGAGGAAGAGAGGCCCGCTCCTATTCAAACATACATCTCTGAGGAGCCTGCGAGTGAGGACACCCCTACTGTCCATAGCAATGTCGTTGTTCCTCCTACAATGCTACCACCGCCTAACCCTATTGTTCCCACTGGCCCAGCAGCCTTTCACGCTGCTGACCAATCCATGGATATAAGTCCGCGAGGTCGAGGTTACGGCCGTGGCTTTGACAGAGGCTTCCACCGCGGAGGATCACACGGTCGAGGTTCTTATCTGCCAAACGGTAACGGTAACATCAGTCACGCCCAAGCTGTACCACCCGTAGTAAAGCCCTTTGTTCCTCCAGCTGCACCAAAAGGGCTTGGCGTTGAAGGTGCGCCTAAAGGTCCTAAGGCCTTGAGAGAAGGTCAACGGAATACGGGCATACGAGATTTCACAAATACGGGTCGCGCATCCGCTACCACCCATGCTCGGCCCAATGGCGCCTCGGTAACGAAGAGGTATGTTGGACCCCAAGTGATAGCATTGAATCTCAACGATTGTACTTACGCCAATAGCCCTTCACGAGAGCGCTCTCACTCCCCATCACGCCATCAGTCATCTCACCACCGACACCATCGCCACCACTCCACCAGCCCATCCTCATCAATCGAGCGCGAGAGGCGACGTGAACGTCACCATCGCTCTTCTCGACGACACGGAGATGAGAACGGTGATGAGATCAATGACGGCAAAGGCTCACGGAATCGAGACACATCCATCGGTTCGTCAACTAAGCGATCATCACATCGAAGTCGACGAGACTATGATAGAGAGCCAAGAGACTCAGAGCGAAGTATTCATCGCTCGCATCGCTCGCAGCGCGATAGAAGTAGAGATGCTGAGAAAGAACGGCACTCCAGCAGTAGGAAAAAAGAGAAGACGCCAGAGCTGAGTATCTACGGCGCCAGTCGGATGAACGGCTCCACGTCTGCTAAGACGAAGAATAATCATAACGATAGAGTAGAAGAAGAAGCATTATCATCACGCAAGCGTCGCTCAGACGACGAGGAGACCTACCGCGATCACAAGCGCAAACGAAGGGGCCAGGAAGAAGTACCCGAAGACGGAAAAGATTCCAGAAAAGAGGACGGTCATCGCTCATCTCGTCCATCACGACCCAGCAAGCGCGACTCCCACTCCCACACCGATCCACCATCAGCCCGTCCGCGAGCGAATTCACCACCACAGCCGAAAGAAATTCCCAAAGGTCCCAAACAAGACAACAACGCCCACCTCTCCGAGCGCGAGAAATACGCCCAGGAGCGAATAGCGCGTGAGAACCAGCGCCGACTGTCGCAGATGGGTCCCGGTGGTGGTGGTGGGAAGCTGGCTAATGGGAAAGGAATTGGGAGGAGAGGGGGGCAGAAGTATGAAGACGACGAGACTATCTCCAGGGGGGAGAGTGAGAGGGAGGCTTTGAGGTATCGATAGGTCGATAGGGAAAGCTAGGGTGGCATGTTTCATCTCAGAGACTACCTATATACATGGCTTGAAAGGGCAGCTAGCTACCGGAATGCCTGCAATACGAAAGCAGTCTTGCTCGTTTGCATAGTAAGAAGAGAAGCGAAGAGCTTGGACATGTATGTATGTCTGTGTGTACGGAGTGGGGTGTATGCATCTCTATTTTACTCCACACTACCCTGCTAGAGCTATGGAGACATTTGATACATAGGCGATACTTCATTCCAATCGAAATCCATATCTCAAACCCCATTGTTCATATCCTCATTCATAGTCTGAATGAGCGATGGCCGCAAATGTAGACTCGTTTCCGTGCTTGGTGATCTATCTTTCTTTCTTTCATTCATTTTTAGGTAGTGGGGAGAGCGGTTGTGGTGATGTAATGTGCACAGGGATGAGGTTCAAAATCAATGGCAATCTGCGCTTCGGACCGCGGGTCACTCGGTGGCGATGATGCGACTTGGATCCTACATAGATCTCAGTCTTGCTCTATCACTTCTCTGCGATACAACGTTCTTGCATGTACAACGATCTATATTTAGAGCGTGGGATGCGGATCTGAAGATCACCCACTGCAGGTTTACTTTAGGATTGAGTTAAAGTGTAAAACGGCAAGGTTATTCTCATGCTATGATTTTAGGATAAAGTTAAAGTGTAGACAGGAGGTTTTGACTTTTGATCACGGGATGAATACTCACTCGGGAATAGGGGGTAGAGGCGGATATAAGGCGCTAGTGGATTTGGGAGAAATAAGATAGCTTAGCGTGCTTGGATATCGAAGTGTTTAGGTGTGGAGTATGGCATTGTAAGAATTTCAGAAAAGGAGAATACTAATGTCTTTTGAATGAGACGATTTGTCAATCCTAGTACGTGAGGCTGGGATGACTTACATCAATCAAAGACCGACGAAGAGACTGCGTTGTAGGAAGCTGGTTCCTGGTCAAAGCCATTGTCTATTGCTACCAACATTCTATAAGCAAAACATTTGTAGGTAAGCCAAGTCGCGGTCCGTTCATTCATCAATTGCAACGTCTCGGATCCTGCGGTGAAGACAAAACCTAGATCTCCGGGGAAAGAAGAGACCTCATATGAATACTGAGATGCGCATCCCGCGAAACTTCGCAAAATGAAGCCATATACCTGTATGAATGCGAATCGGAAACCACGTCTTGTTCCATAGATATCCGAGGCTAGGAGCGCATCCAATCAAACTTAGACGAAGTAATTGCAAAGAACGGATTTTCTGGCATTCTTTGACCAGAGCCTCCAGCTAATCCTGTGAGAGAACCTGTCAAAGGGATACATGGACATTTCGAAGAAGTCGACGGAATCTCGTAGCAAGGGGTCCCACACCACACAATATGGCAGCAGAATGCACCAAATTTCCGGTAAATCCCAATGGAATAGTATGACGATGATAAGAATTGGCCTAGCCTTACGGATTGTCCAGCATGTATCACAATGTAATGGGATCCTGAGATACGACAATATGAAGCACCGTAGATCTGGGCAGTCCCACAACAGAGTAGTATTCGAAATATCTACCAGGGGCCGAGGCAAGACCAGAAAGCAGGCTCCGAAGGCTTATTCACGCTTGAACAATATGAAAGATTCTGGGATTCATGGATAGTGATTGATCGTCTTTAATCCCGTATGCCGTATATTGAGTCCTGGGAAAGCTTGCAAAAATCTTTCCACGTGGCAATTCGTGTCCAGTAATTAGTAGTCGATTCATGACTCGACTACCGTGCAACAAACCGGGGCCAAAAATCTAGACCGCTGTACGCGCTATTGATTTCCAACGATTTTCCCGCTTTGGGCGTGAATTGTCGACGGACATTATTAGGGCCGGCCTGTCAATGTCACACTTCGGCTGCGAACCGAGCGGACGCCTGGCTCTTAGATAGCTGGCCACCGCTCATTTACACCCTTTTCTTGCGCTGTCGTTGTTTGGGAGCCTCGACGGGGCCGTCACTTTCTCCATCGCTACTTCTCTCACTGACGCTGCTACCACGCTTTCTCTGGCCTTTACCTCTTTTGACGCTCACAGTCGCGCCCTGCCGCTTTAGCTCCTTGGTCAACGCGGTACTTGCTCTCATGCCTGGGAAATCTTTCGCGCTGAAGACCTCGAATTCTTCACTGTCGATGGATCCTGCAATGCTACCTTGTCCACCTTCGGCCATGTTGGGCATGCTAACCTTCATCAGAGTGAAGCGAAGTTTATAATGGCCATTTTGGCGGCAAGAGAGATCCGGAAATACAAAGAAGCAGCCAAGCCGCGCATTCTCGTTATTAGATCCTGGGGCTTCGGGATCCATTCCAACAAAAGGGGAAGCGACCAGTGTGCCCATCAGGCGACGGCTTACCCTATTCGATTGATTTGGATCTGGGACGGCAGTCACATCGGAGGCACTCGCATAACCTGAGGACTGGACAGAGAGAAGGGCACAGTGCACAACATTGAAGGGCCAACGAAGCTCAGAAACATCAGAGGATGAGTTCGGATCGAAAGCCCGAAGAGATAGCTGAACAATGGGTGGAGGATCAATCACGCGGCGATCTCGTTCCCCGAAGCCACAAGCACGGGCAGCGATTGGCTGTTGGCGGATGGAGAGTATATAGCGGTCCAGCCTTGCGTCAACATTAGCATAGGAGGATTCATCTTGCTCCAGTCTGTGGAGCGCTTACATGTTTGAGATGTGTGGCGAAGCCTCTGGGCTTGGTCCATGTTTAGCAAATTGCATCGGTCCTGTCGCTCGTCCACTGGATGAAGTCGCAGAACTGTGATAGGAGCTGGTGGGGCTTTGATGATGTTGTAAACCTGTGATTGGGTACGGACTTGGTGTGGTGTAGCCTCCCTCGCTTAACAGTGATGGTTCTGGCGGTGGCCTCTGGCTTGCATAGTCAACAGGCGACAATGCCTCATAAAGTGTACCCGGGTTAGTCGACTGGTAAGAGACCTTTTGAGGATAGAGGGGCGGGTGTGGATAGCCAGAGCTGTAGGGTGATCGATTGGGGACTGCTGGAGCCTGCGTGATCGCTCTATAGTCCTGCGATGAGGCGTGCTCGTACGCTGGCTGCCGAGGATAGGGAGGGTATGGAGCTCTCCTAGGAAGATCCGAATACTGTGGTCGGACTTGGGGAGATTGCGGTACGAAAGAGGGTTCCAGGTGAGATGGTGGTGGTAGGTGAGGGCGAGAGTATCCTGACATGGTGGTGGGAGGTAGATTGTGAGCACCAGTCAATGGCAGCTGGGGTCCCCCGGTCGTGCCGTACCGAGGCCCAAGACGGGTAGGGTAGAAGATACTCGCATCATTTGATTGGGTGGTGGTTGGAGGTCTCGCGGACATGGGCCGAGTCACTAGGGTGGCCTGGTGGGGACCGCGAGTCGGTAATGGCGTGGACGATGTCCTCGCTGGCTCTTGAGCGAGGTCAATGGCCTATCATGGCAGGAGCCGTTGTAGAAGGAATGCAGTATGCGTGGCAGAGTAAACATGAGGACGAGATGGCACCAGGAGGCACGAGGGTTGTAGAGAGATTTATACGTAGCGCGTGATAAGAATAGCATGGTAGGTACAAGCTGAGCTCGAAAGCGGAAAGATGAAGAGGGTATGAGCAGGACCGATGTGGGTGCGACTGGGAAGATCATACAGGACGATCGATAGGACGGAAATAGTGGTGGTGGTACTGGAAGTCTGGGACTGGGGAAGGTGCCAAGAAAGTGTCAAAGAAACGGACCGCTGCCACCGCCCACCGGCTCAACAACGGTCAGTCCGTCATCCGCCAGGGGACCCCTGGTTCCATCAGTCGTTTCAACCGCGCTCTTTTCTTACCAGTCCTCACCTACCGCTTGGTAAGTATCTATCTGTATACTCTCTCTCAACCTCAGCTACTTGGCTTCAGCCCGTACGGTGGTCTACTCACAATCGGCTTCCTCGAGCCACCCGCTGCTATCGCTCCCGCTACCTACCTACATACTCCCCACTATTCCAGACTCCAACACAGATTTCAGGCCCCTGCAATATCTGAGATCGTACCTTGCTCCTGTGTTGATGCCCAATGGTTTCGCTTGGTCTTGCCGGAAGATTTCCTGATTTGCCTGGGCGGCCTTTTCTATTTCGAGTCTCGTTCGCAGATCTTGATTGTTTTCCCGGCACTTGACCGTTGATCAGTACTTTTTAGAGAAAGCATCATCTGGGCGAAAGATGGAATGATCTGTTCCAGACCTGGCATGGGGTCTTCGGAACTTCGAGTCGTCGACGCCCAATCGTGCGGCACTCCTCAGCTGTGTCCAGCAACCAGATTCCTGGGTCCGATCTCAGCCAGCCAGAGATGGTAAGAGGATGACATGATAAGGGATATCTGGAAACTCCCATCGGCGAGCCCAGCTCACGCCGTGGAATTACGCCTTCTTGGGGTTGGGACAAGGCCTGATTGTCGTTGGCCAGAGCCCCGCCAAATGCAAAAGTCGACTATGCACCTAAAGAAGATCCATGCATCCTGTTGCTCTAGCCTCAGCGATGGAAGCGGTCAAAGCCACCTCATCATTCTGAGACCCGGCTTCCAACTTCCCCTTCCTCTTCATTGGTGGCTTATGCATGACTTGAGCCGCTGTCACCTCGGGTTCTTCTTACGCTTGCGGCGCCACGAAATCCTTGACTGTCAGCTCGTCTCGCTGTTACCGGATGTGGCAGGTTTCAATGAAGCAAGATTGAAATGTACTTCACGTTAAGCTGTGTGTAGATCACATGAAGTACTTCGGCCCAGCCCATTGGTTCCCGATACCAGGGGTTTGCGCTTACTTGCAGCTGTCAGACCAGCTACTTGGTATGCCTTTCCCCGGTCCCTACACAGATCATCCCGAACTAGTGGCGGAAGCATGACAGCTTCCCACTACCCTACTAAGGTCGCTTGCACCATTTTCGAATGGCAATCCCTAGGAAATCCCAGAGTAGCCACTGTTTCGGGTCCCCATCTGCTGCTTGTGTGGCTAGTACTCCGGGCAGTCTCTTGATGCTGTATGAATGGAAAGCTGTCAATTTATGAAGCCCGCCAATTATGCATCTTGAAGTCATAAGAACAATGGCCTCTCTTTGCGGTTAGGTGTCTGTCAACATGCGTTGGAACCATCGGTCTGCTCTGAGAGCGGCTATAAGGTGCCAGAAAGACTGCATCGAGTGGATTACACGATCGTTATGACTCGTGTCCTAGAACTGCCATCCCGTTGCAGCCACCAAATACGGGACTTGCAAGTGCCTATGCACCTCAAGCTCCAGACCAATCCTGTCTCCCTCGACCATAGAGGAAGATACTCTCCCATTACCGATTGCTAAAGACCACCACCGACGCCACAAGCACGTGCCGAGGCAAGGTGACCGACCGCTCAATGGCCATTGTCTCCTTATAGATTCCCAGAGTTCTGGTCCACCATCCGCTCTCACGGGTCGAGACCCACAGAAAGCACTGCCCCTTTCCAGATTCGCTCAACTATTCGCTACCACCAATGCAAACTGCGCCCAGCGAGGGCTATTAAACAAATCCCATGGGCGATTACGTGCGCCCGCGGCTGTCCCACGAAACTCCTTCCTTTTCCTCCTCCCCTCCAACTTCGGGATCCCGCTCGCATCAAAGGTCCGACATGATACAATGCCAAAGACCCTGCGACCCAAGCCTCGATGTGCCAAATGGGATCGTCGATAGAGTTGCTTCCGCGATTCTCGAAGACAAAAAGAGACGCGATGATGTTGGTCGACAACAAAAGTAGACCATACTGACGGATGACGGCATGGGCGTCAGGCTGGGGTCTCAAGAGTGTTGTTGATGGGAATAATGCAAAGGTAAACGCAGCGGGAACCTCTACAAGGATGTGGAGGACGAAGGGTAAAGAAGTGAGTGAGCTTGGAAGCATCAGGGACTTGTGCTTCCCTCGACAGCTTTACGCTAGTCTTTACTGTTAGGTGCGACGGCGGTGGATATCAGATTGACCAACTTAGACCACCTCGATGAGCAACTTGACTGTCCTCGAATTGTTAAGACGGGACGATGTGCCGTAAGATTGAATCGAAGCTAGAAGTAATGTTGATTCACGTCTACGGGCTCAACATGATGAGAAGGCGTCCAAAGCAGCCAGTGCTGTGGTCGGCGACCGACAGCCGGATGAGCCGGAGTCTTTGTGCCAAGAGTCGTCCTCACCTAAAACGGCTTAGAGTATGTTCCCAACATTGAGTTCTAAAATCCTCGTAGCTTCATCCCCAGCTCTGTCCAATCCTCGGCTCCTTAACGTTATGCTTGTACGAGCTGCGAGGTGCGGCCGCACCTTGCCATCGAGACAGAAGGCATTGGTAACTTTTGCAAGACGTTCTGTCACTACTGATGCTGCCTCAGCTCACGCCGAGAAAGAGCAGGTCCCCCAAGTAAGAATAATGCCCTACGAAGCGTGAGGTGCCTACTAAAGTTGTGGGGCTTCGTTAGGCAGATGATAAACCGTTCGAGGTCAGGCTTTCCGACGAAAGCTTCGAGACCTATGAGCTCGATCCTCCCCCTTATACCTTGCACACTACGAAAAATGAGCTCAGGCGAATGTACTATGACATGGTCTCGATACGGTACATTCAATCCCCATGTCATCAAACTGGCTAAGCGACTAACAAAGTCCATAGACGCATGGAAATGGCCGCCGATCGTCTCTACAAAGAGAAGAAAATCCGCGGCTTCTGCCATCTTTCCACGGGCCAGGAAGCTGTCGCAGCTGGTATCGAGCACGCGATCACCAAGGAGGACCAAGTGATCACTGCATATCGATGTCACGGATTTGCTCTGATGCGGGGCGGCACCGTCAAGAGTATCGTTGGTGAATTATTGGGCCGAAGAGAAGGGATCGCCTACGGCAAAGGTGGTTCAATGCATATGTTCACCAAGGGCTTCTACGGTGGCAATGGCATAGTGGGCGCACAAGTCCCAGTTGGTGCTGGTATTGCCTTCGCGAACCAGTACACGGACAAACAGAATACCACCATCTGCCTGTACGGTGATGGGGCGAGCAATCAGGGTCAAGTCTTCGAAGCCTTCAACATGGCTAAGCTCTGGAACCTACCCATCCTCTTTGGTTGTGAGAGTATGTGCCCTTTACCAAAGTCCAAATTAAGAATTGGCTGATAACCTGTCTTTCACAGACAACAAATATGGTATGGGCACAGCTGCCAATCGAGCCGCCGCACTCACCGAATACTACAAGCGGGGGCAATACATCCCCGGCTTGAAGGTGAACGGGATGGATATCCTCGCAGTAAAAGCAGCAGTGGAATATGGCAAGCGATACACCGTGGCCGGACACGGCCCGTTGGTCCTCGAATATGTTACCTACCGCTACGGTGGCCATTCAATGTCCGATCCTGGGACTACCTACAGAACTCGTGAAGAGATCCAACGAATGCGCTCTACCCAAGATCCTATTGCAGGCCTGAAGCAAAAGCTGTTGGACTGGGAGGTCACGACCGAGGAGGAGCTTAAGGCTATCGACAAGGACGCGAGGAGTTACGTGGACAAGGAGGTCGAGGAGGCGGAGAAGACGGCAGTGCCAGAGAACACTCCCCAGATCCTGTACGAGGATATCTACGTCCGTGGGAGTGAGCCGCAATTTATGAGGGGGCGGATCCCAGAAGAGAATTACTATTACTAAAGGATGTTCACTCAAGTAACCCCTCCAGACATATTTGCGGATCTTTTTACGTGGGATCTTGACGGAGAATGGTATTGGTCTTCGGATGGTCTATTGCATGGAGTTTGAGAATTTGTATAACCCCAATAGATGAACTCGAGAATGGAACATCGTACACAACTATTGGCAATGTATACGTACAACTCTAATCAGGATCCAAAATACCGATTTACTAACCCCCGCAGCCTGATCCCCTAGACCACTAATGTCATACAATGAAGTGTTTTCTAATTCAAAATCACTCAGTTCTTTTATGGTGGGATTTAGAAAGTTGTGACCTTCTCTTGGCATATTCTAAGTCTCTCCGTACGCTTCCCTAAATCATGAAATATTGCAACATGCACGAAATCATAACCATTTCGGACTAAACCATATATAATCTATCATACTGCTCAGATTTTTTCGATTTAACGGGCACACGGGTTTCAAAGTTCGGACACTAACGTATAAATTGCCGTATTGAGAGCGGGCTTGGCTGCGGTACGGGAACCCAAATCGACAATCGCGCTAGCAATATATCGCGTCCTCAAATTATTTGCTGCGAGGTCTACACTCCGAGGAAGTACCCTAGCTGCTCACCTACCCGATTTTGAAGACAGAATGTCTCTCTCCATACCAAGTGCGCCTAATGGCGGGCTATTTAAACAAGGCTATCAAAAGTATAATCGCTCTCTTCCAGCCATAGACTTCTGCCCTACTGACACCTTCCCAGCTACGAATCTGAAGACGGCGCCGTAATTCGCAACATAGAAGCATGTCGAGCCATAGCTCAAACCGTACAAACATCTCTCGGTCCTTATGGACGCAACAAAATCGTCATCAACCACCTGCAGAAAATGATTCTGACTTCCGACGCCGCATCCATATTACGAGAACTCGATGTCGTACACCCTGCGGCGAAGCTCGTTGTCATGGCTAGCCAGCAGCAGGAGGCAGAAATGGGAGATGCAACTAATATGGTTATTGTCCTTTGCGGGGAAATGCTGAAGAAGGCGGAGGAGCTGTTGAGGATGGGGCTGAAGACTAGTGATGTGGTGCAGGGCTTTGAGAGGGCGCAGAGGGAGGCGTTGAGATGTTTAGATGGTACGTATCATTCTGGCTGGAGAAGGAGGATCTCGGAAAATTATGAGCTGTGTTGACACTCTCATAGAACTCGTCGTGGACGAGGTGAAAGACCTCCGCTCGCACCGCGAATTGGCCAAAGCAATACGCACAGTGATTGCGTCCAAGCAGAATGGCAGCGAAGATTTCCTCGCCGATATGGTCGCCGAAGCTGTGCTCGCGGTCCTACCCAAACAGCCCGTCAACTTCAACGTCGACAACATCCGCGTCGTGAAGATCATGGGAGGTAGCCTCGAACAGTCCAAGGTGGTCAAAGGCATGGTCTTCGGCCGTGAACCCGATGGCTCCGTCAAGAAGGCGAAGAATGCGAAAGTAGGGGTCTTCAGTTGTCCGATCGATATCAGTCAGACCGAGACGAAAGGCACAGTATTACTGCACAACGCAAAAGAAATGATGGACTTCACCAAAGGCGAAGAGAGCCAGCTCGAGACCAGCATCAAAGAGCTGCACGACTCGGGTCTGCGAGTGGTCGTCGCAGGCGCCACAGTGGGCGAACTAGCCCTCCACTACCTCAACCGCTTCGGCATCCTCGTCGTCAAAGTTCTCTCCAAATTCGAACTCCGCCGCCTCTGCCGCGTCGTCGGCGCCACGCCGCTCGCCCGTCTCGGCGCGCCCATGCCAGATGAAATGGGTAAAGTCGATGTAGTGGAGACGCTCGAGATAGGAGGCGATCGAGTCACCGTATTCAGACAGGAAAACGACGCTACAAGAACAGCGACGCTGGTGATAAGAGGTGCCACCCAAAACCATCTCGATGACATCGAGCGAGCCATTGATGACGGCGTCAATGTCGTCAAAGCTATCACCAGAGACCCCAAACTCGTGCCCGGAGCAGGCGCAACTGAAATGCAATTGATAGAGCGAATATCCGCCTTTGGCGAGAAGACGCCCGAACTCTCGCAGTACGCTATCAAAAAGTACGCCGAAGCGTTCGAAGTCATTCCCCGCACCCTCGCGGAATCTGCAGGCTTGGACGCTACGGAAGTGCTAGCATCGTTGTACGCCGCTCACCACAAGTCCTCTTCAAGGAATGAGGATAGTGATGAAGACGACGACGACGATGATGAGGATGAGGACTGGACGATGGGCGTGGACGTGGAGAATGAGGATGGCACTGGGACGCTGGATGCGAAGGAAGAGGGCATTTTGGATCTGCTGGTCAGCAAGCAGTGGGCCATTAGATTGGCGACGGAGGCCGCGAGGACGGTTTTGAGTGTGGACCAAATCATCGTGGCGAGGCAGGCTGGTGGTCCGAAGCCGCCGTCTGGGCAGAATCCGGGCTGGGACGAAGATTAGGTATGTGTAGACTACTTGTGTATCAAAAAGCGAATAGAGCAAGCGTTCACATGGCAGATGATCCGGGAAGGGCACCCATGATGTGCGAGAGCTCAAAGACGCTCAAGCGCTTCCCATATATACCGTATCCTACGACTCTACCTGACAGACGGAATGTGTATTGAATGACCGAACCGCCTGGAAGCATGCACTACTTAGACTAATCCCTATGGACACAAGTAGGCCTAGCCTGAGCACGTCCAAAAGGAGGGCTCCTTCAACTCAGCCGGAAAGCTGCACGGTCGCCGCGAATGGCTCGGCAGCTATATACAGACATCAGCCAGAGCGAAGCATCCACCGCTGCAGCCAAAATCGAGCTCAACTTACAATCACGAACATACCTCTCCTGCAGCACAAGCACCGAAGACCACAAAAACAAGGCTCTGCACTCCCCCATGAGCTCACCATAGGCACCACATAGTGAAGGAAGGGGGAAAAGCCTTACATCTCAATAGCCGCAAGGACGGCGGCGACGATCCACTCGGTATACGGTGGCTTATCGAAGAGGAGTTTGAAATCCTTACCTTTGTTCAGGAGCATGGTGATGAAGGCTGCGGACCAGAAGCCGATGAGGACCCATTCTAAGATGGTGCGGGAGAAGTGGAGGATGGCTCTTTGGGCGCGGGTGCGGGTGTGGGATTGTGGCGAGTTGTGGTTGAGGAAGGTGGGGAGGCTGGCTGGGATGGTGAGGAGTGCTGCTGAGACTGGGGGTGGGGGTGTTAGTTGTGATTGTGGTGGGTTTGCTGATGGGGTCGGGTGGGTTGTAGTGGTGGTTTGATGGGTGGTTAAGGGATCGTTTGGGTAGGTAGGGGAGCACTTACATCCGAAGCCTAGGGGCATGCTGAGATTCGACATCATCCACCAGCCGTGATGGCAGGCTGAGTAGGCGAGCAGGATGAAGTAGGCGACTGCGAGCACACATTGTACGGTACGGATCGAGAATAGGGTTAGCTTGTGCTTCTTAAATATGCGGGTCATGGTATGCTGCTGTGTTGTTGGTTGTGCGTTGTATGTCGATGGTGGTGATGGGGGAGGTTCGGTGACTTCGTTGTAGCCCGTGCTTTTGGGCGGTATCCAGCCCATGGATTTGAGATATTGTGCACGCGGTGATGTGAGGAAGATGGGTGGTGGTCGACGCGTTGAAGCAGCGGCCTGCGTGTCAGTGCTAGTATCAGGGTCTTGTTCGTAGTAAAGAGATATGTTAATGCAGAATCTTGACAAGCAAATCGTACCAACAAACATCAGGCATCACGTAATATTGGACACATTGTTTGACATTGGACTCGACACTTACATAATGATATTCAGGCATATGGAAGATTGGCTAGGGGCCTTGTGTTTCTGATCTCATGCTGTAAGGGCATGAGGATGCGATATTCCTAGCAAAAGCCTCGAACAAGCTGATGGTATTGCGGCAAGGACTCGCACACACTGCCCAAAGAAAGCCAACTACGACTTCAATACCTCTAGGAAAGAGCGAGTGGTAGGAGATACTGGATACTCTACTGCTTCCTCTAAATGAACCTCGGACTGTCTCCAGCGCGAGGCGAGTCCACACATCTATGACCCCCGTTATGGCAGTCACTGACAGCTCGCTTTTTTAAGCAGCCATGTTCTTCTCCAACGTTCTCTTACCATATTAGCGACCCTACACACTGGACTTCGTGCATAAGAGTGTTGTCGCTCGACTTGCATTCACAAGTGCGACCATTCTTGTCTTGGATCACAGCGAGTGACAGTAATCGCTTCGCAGAGACTGCGTTTGTCTGCACGGCACCACAAATTACAATACTATCTGACACCGTTGTACAGTTGTTCATTGCCAACCAGACGGGAAGGCGCGTGAGATCTGATATCAGTTGGCAGTCGGCACCAACTCCCTGCAATTTGCCGAACCTTCCCTGAATGGTGTCAGCGCGCCAAATCCTCCCGCCAAGCAAGAAGCTGGGCTCCCCAGAGAAGCACGGCGCGAAGGGTCCTGCAGTGTAGTCCTCCTACTTACTGATAAGGGCAACAACCGTGCTGTGCTACTGATTGCTGATTGAAAGCTCCCGACTGTCAATGACTTTTGCTGGTGCAGCGAAGCTCGTTCCTGCATATCTCAACCTTGCTACTCAGGATATTCGCAAGTCAATCGCGAGGGTATTCCAGCAATCCGGCAGCTTCAATTAGAACAGGTGTGAGCCGGAATATATTCCACAAAATCACTCGAAGCATATCGCAGGAAGGTTGCCTTAGACACGGAAGACTTGCTGGTGCGACATCATCAGAAGACCTTCGATCACCTGTCACGCTGACACCACTACATCAGCACATTGAGCTGAGCACGAGTTCTTCTATCGATCATCTCCTATGGGCAACAATGGATTTCGGTAGCAGGAGTCATGGCCGGATGGCCTCTGTTGATTCGGATCACGACATGTCTATGCACTCGAGACGCCCCTCTGCCCCCGTGGCACTGGGTCATCGCCTGTCTAGAAGGAAGGATTCGGTGCAGCACTCTCATCCGAAACCCCCTTTGACGCCGAGTACGAACAATTCATCGATGCCCCAGAGTATGGCAAATCCGCTCCTGCCATCCGCGCCTGCCTCTCCTCCGACGCCTGCACCCAGCCCCACCCCTCATCAGCGATCTCCAACTTCCTGGCACCCTACTACTATGGACGAAGCCGAAGATCCAGTGTTAGACGAGGCTAGGAATGTTTTTGTGAAATTGGGTATCACAGCAAAAGAAAATTGGCTCAGGTCGTTAGTGGATCTGTGTGATAACCAAGCTCTAAGCCTGCTGCACAAGATCGTCAGCCCAAGACTAAAGAAGGACCCATTCAAGGTTCTGCCGAATGAGCTATGCTTCAAAGTATGTGGAGAGTCTGTCTAATGCATACATGAAAACTCGCTAATAACTGTTAGATACTAGAGTTCATCGACGACCCAAAGACCTTCGTACGAGCCTTACAAGTTTCAAGGAGGTGGCGCGAGATTATGAGCGACGACCAAGCCTGGAAGACTTTGGGCGAGAAACACGCGTACAGGAGAAACTCCAGCGATTCGGTGGGATCAAGCTTCACCACGAGCGCCTCGGCTAGCCAGATACTCTACGGTCATCACTTGCATTCAGCATCTCCGACTAGGGCACTCGACAACATGTCGGCGATCCATGAGAACCCAGATGGCAGTCCTTCTCTTGCCAACTGTATGCCTGCGACTGGCTCGGCCCGGAGACAGAAGCCCACCAGACCGAAATCGACACATCGGTCACACTTCAAGCACAGGTTCTTGGTGGAATCGGCATGGAAGAAGGGTGGCTTGATGACAGCGAGACACATAACGCCAGATCCAGGAGTGGTCACAAGTCTTCATCTAACGAAGAAGTACATTGTCGTGGCCCTTGATAACGCTAAGATACACGTCTTCAATACCAAAGGCGATCATCAGAGAACCTTACAAGGGCATCAAATGGGCGTCTGGGCCATGGTGCCTTGGGATGACATACTTGTCAGTGGTGGGTGTGACCGAGATGTCCGGGTGTGGAACATGGCTACTGGGTGAGACCAACCATGACCAGGGGCAATTCTTGTGCTAATGGCTTCTACAGGACGAGCGTTTATACTTTGCGCGGGCACACATCAACTGTTCGTTGCTTGAAAATGTCCAATGCCAAGACTGCAATTTCTGGTTCTCGAGACACCACTCTCAGGGTCTGGGATCTGTCGACGGGAACTTGCACCAATATTCTTATGGGCCACCAAGCTAGTGTGCGTTGCCTGGAAATCCATGGGGATCTGGTCGTGTCCGGCAGCTACGACACTACAGCCAAGATTTGGAGCATATCGACCGGACAGTGCCTTCGCACTTTGCAAGGCCACTTCAGCCAAATCTATGCTATTGCCTTCGATGGGCAGAGAATAGCGACGGGTAGCTTGGACACCAGCGTGAGAATATGGAATCCTCAGAACGGGTAAGCAATGCCATGTGGACCACCTCTCTATGTAAGCTGATGGTCTTTAGCACCTGCCAAGCTATCCTGCAAGGTCACACTTCCCTCGTCGGCCAGCTGCAGATGTGCGGAAACACGCTTGTGACTGGTGGCTCCGACGGCTCCGTACGCGTTTGGTCGCTCACCTCCTACAGTCCCATTCACCGCCTAGCAGCCCACGACAACAGCGTCACCTCTCTCCAATTTGACGATGCACGTATCGTTAGCGGTGGCTCTGACGGCAGGGTCAGGATCTGGGACACAGGTACCGGAGGTCTGATCAGAGAGCTGAGCCAGCCGGCTGAGGCGGTATGGAGAGTTGCTTTCGAAAGCGAGAGATGCGTGGTCATGGCCTGCAGAGGTGGAAGGACGATCATGGAGGTGTGGGACTTTACACCGCCGATAGATAACGGGGAAGGAGAGGAAGACAAATCAGGCGTGTCAACACCGGCTGCTGGCGATGAAGGCGTCCAAGAGATGGAGATGCTGGATGTTGTGGAAGACGTGAGCGCGAGGGACACCATGATGGAAGCATACGGTCGCAAGGTGGACGATCGTAAAGCTCTCAACACCGACGATATGTCTGACGCGACCGACGAGGAAGACTGAAAGGGTCGCTATGATGATCAAACGGACGATTTTGGGGTCGAGTATGGAAGATTTCAGCCCGAGCATCTCAGCCACGCATCTTAAGGGTGTTTTCCATGGGTAAGGTAAGGAGGCCATGCTGTGCATGTTTTCTGGTCAATGTTCAACATCGATGAGATGATTCGAGATGATTCCCCTGGTCTACCGAGTTGGCTAGCTGGATTTTTTGTTCATAGATATTACGGGTTTATAGTCATAATGCTGCGTGGGTGGTAGGGATTTGGGGAAATAATATATTCATTTTCGGTGATAGATGGCGTCTGGGGTTTGGGTGATTTGTGAGGCGATTGTAGGGAGGTATGCGATGGAAAACGGCAGGGAGTGGAGTTGATAGCTGTTGAGTTGCATTGTTCTTTCTCGCCTCGGTTCCTTTTATGTATGGCGAATATGTGGTGAACTCATACTCCGTCGAACCTACCCCCTTTGGTATCTATGGCATTTTGATCCTCAGGCCCGCCTGGGTGGTGTGGCTTTATGGAGGGGTGGCCGGTTGATTCACTGTTGCATGCTGGATGAGAAGGTGGGGGGGGAGGGG
>JAABUK010002067.1_pt1 | contig 36811 bp, 46 predicted proteins | sample 5559141 | NCBI WGS metagenome assembly JAABUK01 (sample SAMN10711869, study PRJNA513367) | rock metagenome | isolation source: Antarctica rocks | place: Antarctica: Victoria Land, Pudding Butte nord | collected 2016-01-03
AGTCCATCTTATCCAACGGTTGTGAAGACAGAGAATGAAAGATGTTCCAGGAATAAATCAGGGTGGAGGGGGATTTATCTATCCCCGGCTGAGGCTCATTCGCTAGGCCCGAGCAGGGGGCCACAAAGAAGGAGAGTTCTGTTGTAGGTCCCTGAGGCGAGGTTTGTAGGTCCCTGAGGCGAGGTTTGTAGGTCCCTGAGGCGAGGTACAGAATATTGTGATAGCATGGGCTATTGCGATTTCGCTTTTCGCGCAACGGGTGAGCTCCAACAAGTTCCCACCACATGTCAGCGCTGGGGGCCGCACGCCCCAACGTGGGGCATCCCGTCACCGCCATCTAATCTACCTGCATCTCTGGGCATTGCTAACATATGTCAAAGCTATTCGAGCTCGACTCTGAGTAATCCAATGAGTCGTTCTGGCTTGTCTTCGATCTTAGCAGGCCGCTGATCAGTCGCTTAGCCAAGCGGCATGAACATTAACGCGCTCTCAATTAAGACCCACGTTGAAAGATGCAGCCTGGACGAGGACTCCAAGCAGCAATGTGTAGGCAGTGGGCGCCAACACCCGCAATGGAAGCCGGGCCGAAACACGCCGCCCCAGCCTCCCTGCGTGCACTGCCTCACCCTCATCGTGCAGAGAGCCAGAAGGATCCCCTCGTGCTCCTGCGCCCTCCTGCTCCCGCCCCCCCGGCTTCCTGCTCCTTCAGTGCAATCATCGATCCTAAGTTCGGGATAGATAGGTTTCAGCTATGTAGAGAGTCTATCGTGAGACTACAACTATCTGGCCCGGGACTGCGAACTTGCTCCCGTTGCGATCACAAGACATGCCTGACTCTCCAAAGTGCAATCGATATGATGACAGAGCAAGGTGCGAAGAGAGAACGTCGACGCAACGCAGCTAAGGGTTTGTCGAGCGTCTATATGTTGCCGGCAGCACCATTCAAAATTTCGGTGAATTCCTCACAAGACGCATCCTCAGGGATTCTCAAAACGGCAGCCTCAGCATGAGAGCCGTGTGTCCTTGTCCAGTCTTTGATAGACTTCCGTTCCGCCTCGCTTGCAACTTGCCAGTTGAAAACATTTGCCTTCCTGGTCGTGCCTTTGGCTGCACCTGGTCTGGTGTCGGGTATGGTCTTGGTTATGTCGCTGAGATCGAAATGGAATCCAACATGCTTGAGTTCCCTCTGCGAGGTGGGCTACGTGGGTTTGCCAGGTTTGGCTGTCGGATGAGTAAATTTCTGGGCCACCTTTTCGATGTTCTGTGGCTTGGTCCACTCTAAATGGGAGGATCTTGTTGGAGAACGTGCCTGTCCAATTTCGTTCACGGATGAGGAAGTGCGATTTGCTATGCAAGAGAGCAGAGAATGGAACGAAGCCGCCGAAGTGCTTACCACGATAAGGGATACGCTAGGTATCGATGGAGAGGCTGGCACGATCCTGAGAATTACAACCGTGCTGCGGCTCGCAACAAGGAATGGAGGATACAAATGCTCAAAGAAGCAAAGGCGGAGGAGAAGGAGCGAAGTTGGCAAATATGGCCGTTCAAAACCGATGGTGACGACTCCGAAGCACCCGCAGCTGTAAATAACTAACTATTCTATCTGTCTGTACTTTCGAAACTGTATAAGGCCAACAACGACAGCTTAGCTGCATAGAAAACCCCCAATTTAAACGTCCTGCCCTAAGCCGTGCAGATGCGAAGGTTTTCAAGAGTCTGCAGATTGGAAGAAGCACACCCTACATGTTTGATGATTCAGAGCCTTTACACAGCCCGCCATATGTTTCGGTGCCGTGGGTGCCAATGATTCTCAACATGCGGGCGAAGAATGTTGAAGGTTATCCGGGAATGGCCAAGATGATTATCCGGATCTATAAATCCTCGTAGACACAGACGGAATTCGTTCCACGATTGGCGACTACCCCACCATACGACCATTGCGTTGCTTCTATCAGCCTTATCATAGCCTCACTTTAGCACAAGATAGCTCTGCCGTAGCATGTTCCTCTAGTGACAAAGTCTCAGCGACTCCAAGCCGTGCTCTTTCGAACCGACATGGCAGAAGTTGATGCGTCAGTAGACCCATTCTGATACAGCAGGAAACAATCTGACCCTACTTGTGTAGCAGTAAACCCTGCTTCGATTTCAGGCGTGGGAAATGCAGATACGGGGACAGATGCAAGTTCACTCACGAGTTCAAGCCCACTTCCAAAGCGCCTCATCACGAACCATGCCCGTACTTAGAGACATCGAAGGGTTGCTTTAAAGGGCAGCAGTGCAAGTTCTCGCACGAAACTGTGGCGGGTAACGGTGCCAATACACAGTCACCGCAGTCTACCGCCAGGTCACGACCACGGACCGAACTCGAAACCAGCTTCCGAGAGTGGACCTTCCTCATACCGAGGCCGAATACGCGTGTTCAAGTTGTGGAGATCGGGAACTTCTTCAAGATGGCCTGGGACCTTATCAGCAAAGAGCATACAGAAACCGGGCAACAGATTATCAAGAAGCTAGCGACTGAGGAAGGGTTGGCCATGATCAAGGCCCTAACAGATGAACATGCCGATGGCGTCGAACTAGAAACGAGGCTGCGTAACTTTAAGGACAGAACGCTCCCCTTTTTCCGAACCATATCTCACCCGGACATTCTGTCATCCTTGATTTTGGAGACACCACTCGATACTATTTGCACATTTCTTTTTGGCCCAAATGGTCGTCGTGCTATCAACCTGTTCAAGTCTACGACTTCCACTCTTGGCGTCCTTGCTTGGGACGAAAAAGCCAAAGATGAAGAGCTAACTTCGATTGCGGTAACAGCGAGCTTAGCAGTGCTGGAAAGAATCGTGGAGTTAAATCAAGGCGCCCAGGTCATTCCCGAATTCACGTCGATTGTGAACGACTTTTCAACCGCTATTCCAGAACAACTCATCCACACGGGAAGCCGAAGCTTAGCCCGTGTTCGCAAACGACTTGGTGTTGGAGCTTTAATGCCAGTGTCAGGGGGCCGTCCAATAGAGCAAAAGAGCCATCGACTGGTCTTCGAAGTGGTTCAAGACCTTCCTGGTGCGTTATCCGAACTAGGTCCACGCCACGATAACGATCACGCAAATATCTTCGACATCAAGATCCTGCCGACCACCGAAGAAATTCAGTCCCCACGACTGGAGTACCTCCCTTCGAGCGATCCTACGAAGCACCATATTCCTGGTCTGGTCGGCTTACTTGATCGACAGTTTAGACTTCTGCGTGAAGATACAGTTGGTCAACTCCGGGATGCGGTGCAGATTGAGTATAAGCGGCTCAGCAAACCCGTCAATGCCCAGCCGCCACCGAGGCGACAGAACAATGGCGTTCGGAATATCATCTATCAGAACGTCGCTCTGCTTCGACTTGAATTCGCTCGGAAGAGAGGGCTCCAGGTGGTGGCTGAGTTTGACCAACCTCCCGCACTGGCGCGGAAAGGAGCCAAGGAGCGAGAAGAATGGTGGAGGAATACCAAACAGCTACAGATCGATGCTTTTGTATGCCTTGTATCTTCCACAGGTCGTGCTATCTTCTTCTCTGTTTGCGATCCTACTCCGACGCCTCCGCCAAAGAGAAAAAATGGCGATGAAGAACGTGAAGTTCGATCAGCCGGATACAGGAGAGCCTCCGATGAGCGACCGAATCTTTTCAAACATGCGGACCGAGCCACGGTGATGCTTAGCCCAGTGGAGGATAATTCGGAAGATATCACTTGGATCAACAGTCACCTCGGAAAGGCTCACAAGCTACGACGGTCGCTTGTCGAGTTCCCAGGAATCCTGCTACCGTCCTTCCGACCGACGCTGCAAGCACTTCAAAAAATGAGCCGCACCGTTGATCTCCCTTTCGCTCAATTTATCGCCCCCGATACACAGTATGCAGGAGACGTCGACATACCTGCCCCTGCGTACTCTCGCACGCCTGGCTTTTCCTTCAATCTGGAGACCTTGGCTGGAGGAGAGCAGCTGAGACTTACACCCGGACAGCCTTTCGACGATACCACACTCCACGAGAAATCTACCCTCGACGATATGCAGCAGCTGTCTACCATAAATGCATTGAGAAGCTGTCTTGCGCTAATTCAAGGCCCGCCAGGTACCGGGAAGAGCTACACCGGTGTCGCTATTATCAAGGCCTTACTGAAAAATCGCAATGCAGCTAATCTCGGGCCAATTATCTGTGTATGCTACACAAATCACGCTCTCGACCAGCTTCTCGAGCATCTGGTTAAGGATGGCGTAGAGCAGCTTATCCGTTTAGGATCGAGATCGAAATCAGAAATTCTCCAAGACTTGAACCTCCATCATATATCAAAGGAAGTCAGGCCCACGAAGGTCGAAGGCCATGAGAAATATCAACTCTATGAAAAATTAGATATCGCTCTTGATGAAATTGAGAAGCTCATGCCAGGTCTTCGGGATCCAGCGCGCTGGAGCAATGTCAAAGATTATCTCGAAGGACACCATAACGGCGGTCACTTCGAGCAACTTTTCGGACGGGGGGGAGTTGACGAGCATGGATTCCGGGAGGTACGCGGTAAGAAGTTCAATGTTTTGCATAGTTGGATCCACGGAGCACCCAAGCGCATTGCTTCAGCTCGCCCAGTTCCGGAGCTTCTCGATGTCAAGTTACAGGAGATGTCTGGCTCCGAACGATTGGCGTTGCACAGGTACTGGGTCCAACAAAACACCATGGAACTCACCCGCCGTTTCCTACACGTTCTCGACTCATACCGCCATATCAATGATTCGCTGAAGAAATGCCACCAGGAGCTAGACCTGCGTTGCCTACTTCGCGCGCACATCATTGGTGTTACAACCACCGGCCTGGCACGAAATTTAGACATTCTCCGCCGAGTGCGAGCAAAAGTGGTGGTATTTGAAGAGGCGGGAGAGGTATTGGAGGCACATACCCTCACCGCACTCCTGCCGTCCGTCGAGCAGGCCATTCTTATTGGGGATCACGAGCAGCTAAGGCCCCAGATCAACAACTACGAATTCCAATACGACAATCCCAGGGGTGCAAAATTCTCTTTGGATATCTCGCTTTTCGAACGACTGGTCCATCCTCAATCTGGTTATCCGCGGCTTCCTTACAGTTCGCTGGAGGTTCAGCGTCGGATGTATCCATCGATTGCGGAGCTGATTAGGTCCACGCTCTATCCTAAGCTGCAAGATCACCCATCAGTATCAACGTATCCAGAAGTCGATGGAATGCGGAAACGTCTCTTCTGGCTCGATCACAACAAGAGGGAAGATGCTTCCCCCTCGAATGTAGCGCAGTCATTTTCCAAGACTAATACTTGGGAGGTAGAGATGACAGCGGCTCTGGTCTCCCATCTCGTCCGCCAAGGAATCTACCGGAACGAAGATATCGCGGTCCTGACTCCTTATCTGGGACAATTGCAGAAGCTCAAACAGCGCCTACGATCTTCCTTCGCGATCGTGGTCGGTGACCGAGATCTCGAAGATTTGGAGGCGAAGGGCTTGGAGGGTGACGGTGAAGAAGAGACGACTGCAACTCAAGGCAATATTCGCAAGACAACGTTGCTAAACGCTTTGAGGATCGCCAGCGTGGACAACTTTCAGGGAGAAGAGGCGAAAGTTATCGTCATCTCATTGGTCCGGAGTAACGATGAAAGGAAGTGTGGATTCCTAAAGACCTCGAATCGCATTAACGTCTTGCTAAGTCGCGCCCGCCACGGAATGTATATAATCGGCAACACAGACACCGCACGCCCCGTTCCTATGTGGGACAAGGTTATCACCATGCTCGAGAAGGAGGGGAACGTAGGTAACGCTCTAGCGCTATGCTGCCCCCGACATAAAGAAACCGAAATCAAGGTGTCGGAGCCCGACGACTTCTCGATCTCGTCACCCGAAGGTGGCTGTAATAGAAAATGCATCTCGCGACTTAGATGCGGACATGCCTGTATCAATAAGTGTCATTCGGAGCCGCTGCATAATGCTGTTCGGTGCCTGGAGCGCTGCCAAAGGACCAAATCGGGCTGTGACCATCCTTGCCCGAAGTTTTGCGGAGACCCGTGCGATCTGAAATGTCAGATCCAGGTACCGAACATCGCCTTACCTTGTGGGCACGTTGAAACCAACTTGGCATGTCACCTTGCACAGGCCCCGGAAGCTGTTCAGTGCCGCGTCTTGGTTGAAGCTGTTGTGCCAGGTTGTAAGCATGCTGTGAAGGTTCGTTGCTACGGATTGCCGCTTGCATCAAATCACGCATGCAACGCTAACTGCGCAGCCGCTCTCGGGTGTGGCCATGGCTGTAAACGTGTTTGCAAAGATTGCAGACCAAGAGATAAAGACGGCCATATCGCGGACATTGATCACGGGATCTGCATGACTCGATGTGGTAGACAGTACACCACCTGCAGCCATGCTTGTTCAGAGGAATGCCACGGAGATAAGCCATGTCAGCTCTGCTTGGAGCCGTGTGAGGTTCGATGCAGTCACTCTCGCTGCAGTAAGAAGTGCCACGAGCCTTGTGTTCCTTGCGTCGAGGACTGCTCTTGGTCTTGTCCACATCGCGGCGCATGCAAATTGCCCTGTGCGGTACCTTGCGACCTGCTTCCGTGTTCCAAACGCTGCCCGTTGACTCTCAGCTGTGGCCACGGGTGTCCCTCCGTCTGCGGCGAGATATGTCCAGAGCCCCGGTATTGTCAAAGGTGCGCCGACAAGTCGGTAAAGGATACGATGGTTGATTACATCATGGGATCCGCCTACGCAGAGATCGATCTGGATGACAATCCTTGTATAATGCCATCTTGTGGCCACATCCTCACTTTGGAAAGCATGGATGGCCACATGGACATCGCAAAATACTATACCGTCTCGGAAGGTACCGGAGGTGAGAACCCGATTATTGGACTGAAGTCGAGCTCGGTTCCATTCTCGACCTCGGAGCTGAAAAACTGCCCTATGTGCCGTCGCCCTCTTCGAAATATCAACAGATACGGGCGCATAGTTCGACGAGCGTGGATCGACGAGGCGACTAAGAAATTCATTGTTTGGGCAAACGCCCAATTTGTCCCTTTGGCCTCCAGAATGGAACAGGCGGAGGCCAAATTTCGAGAGCCCGTCACTGAAAAGCCAACCCCCAAATCTCCGCTACGTAGAAAGGCCGAGCCCTCTTTCGCCCTTGACAGGCTTACCCTCAAGCAAATTGAGGTTATCGGTTCTCGTGATCAACAAATAAAGATAGCTCTCAAGGCCTGCAACTCAATTGCCAGATACAAGAATATATCATGGCTCCGCAATGACATTAAAAGATTCCTCAAGGAAGTTGATGAAGCAGAACAACCCATTAGCCGCATTCATGATCTCGTACAAGACGCCCGTAAACATCGTGGTGTCAACACCGAAATCATTGACTTGCCTTCCGTTCTTCAAGTCCACAACAGGCTCCTAGCCACAGTGCTACTCCTCCGTTGCGACTACGCCATACTCTCCGATTTCGTCACCCACGGCTGCGACATGGCTTCAGGCGGAAATCTTGGAAACGTGTGTCTCAACCTTGCCCCCAATCGAAAAGATTGCGAGAAGCTAATGCAAGAGTCGCGATCCCGGCAACAGCCGGCTCACGAAGTGGAGGGCCTCCTGTACTGGGCCCGCTTCGTCGCCCTTGAGCGCAGCCGCTCTGCCAGCCTCTCGGACGCAGACACGACCACCCTGGTCGACCGCGCCCGTGACCGACTCCACCTCGCTCGCACCATCTGCAACCGCAACCCGGGTCAAACAGCCGGCATGTCGGAGGAAGTGTCCGCAGCGGAGAAAATGCTGCGCGACTCGACATTCTACGCGCCGGTGACCAATGTGGAGAAGGCGGCTGTGTACGCTGCCATGGCGCAGAGCTTTCAGGGTACGGGTCACTGGTACTACTGCGCCAATGGGCATCCGTTCACGGTGGGCGATTGCGGCATGCCGATGGAGACGGCCAGGTGTCCCCAGTGTGGGGCTACTGTGGGTGGGGCCCACCATCAACCTGCAGACGGGGTTAGGCGGGCAGAGGACTTGGAAGCGGAGTTTGGGAGGCGAGGGCGGCGGTAGATCTCGTTAGATAGTCGAAGGGTTGTCGGTGGTAGAAAGCCGATGCGGCGTTCTTGTTCCAGTTCAAAGAGGGAGGGAAATCGCTGGACCGGTGTCAGAGTGCCGCGATAAGCAGGGTGGCAGTAGGTCACATTCAGGCTGAAATTGCTCAGACGGCACTCACAAGAATGGCTTACATTCTGTGATTGGTTGGGACATATCGACCCATCTTTCTTATTTCGAACACTGATCTAGTATATAATCTGGTATTTCGATTCTATATATACAGAGTTCCTCTTTACGCGTAATGAAAATCCGCACTCACGCCCTCTTGCCCGCTTAATCAATATCATAACATAATTCACCGGTCTTAGGCCGAACATTACAAATCATATTCCGTCTATGAAACTTTAAGAAATACTTATCTTCTATTAAATTCTTTACAAGATTAAAGATGATGTTCTGTATTTTAATAAAATCTCCTTCATCTTCATTTAAATTTATTTAACTTAAAGATCAGTTGTATATAAACATCATTAAAGAGATGACTGAAATATATTAGAAGGAGGAAGATAAACTTTAAAGGCAGCTCATAATAATTGAGGTAGACGATGAAGTCAGAAAGAAGTCTAAATACGATATCACAGCGTCAATAATGAGGGAGAGACACAAAAACGTAGTGTAATGTTCATTGCCTCTCATCTCTCATGTAACTTGATCAACGTAGAGAAAGCTTTCCCCGCGATCTGATCGATGTTGCAGCGGTGGCCAATCCAAAAGCAGGACGGATGTGTTTCAGGCGGGCGGCGGATGATCCCGATGACTTATGGATCAATTAGGTTAGATACTGTCGCAGCCCCAAGACTGTGCCGCCGCCAAGGCTTCGTTCGCTGCCTGCCAACCACCACACCTCCTGCTGGCATGTTCGTAACACAACATCCTACAGCGCATCAGTTGAAGAACCTTCCTAAACAGGATCGTATTTCTCGGTCGTGAAAGGCTTATCATGTAGCCGCAAGGTTTGGTTTCGCTCTGCTTAAATCAATGTGTATCAATTCTTGATGTATGCCGTGCATAACCACAACACACTCGTTGATACATATCATGCGCTGACAGGTGGGGTCATCACGTGCTCACAACTCCCATTGGCCTGGGATGATCTCCTGAGGCTACGCTATAGTAGTACTGCTCAGATCAGTCCGCAGAAACGGTGAGACTAATGCTGGCAGAGCATCGGATCATTGCATCAACGCAGGGTCCATTCCAACACATTTCCGTCGTAGTGTAGCGCACTGATAGTCGGTTAGGTGCATGGCGCGTGGCCTCCTCTACATCGTCGTCATCATCATCACCACCGATCTCAACTTGTCTCGAACGTCTGTTTTAAATCTCAAATGGGATCGCAAAGCGATTCTGCAGCATCTAGAATTCAATACTTCTTGAATGCAATACTCGGCTGAACCTTCATCACTCAGGCGTAAACGCCTGAAGCTAGCGTTACAAGGACATGAAGGCCGGACCAGAAGCAGGCCCAAGGTCTCCAAGCACCGCACGCCCAAGGAAGTCAGAGAATATCGCGAATGCATGTACTTCGTGCAAGAGAAAGCGAACAAAGGTTAATCTCATACTTTAGGTGCTGCTCACTGAACAAGACACTTGCATGCTAATTCCAATGTAGGGCGTGGCAAAGAGCCTTGTGCCAAGTGTGCGGACAGCAGAAGTGAATGTGCGTATGAGATCAGTACGAGATTCACAAAAGAGCACATGAAGCACGAGATCGTCCAGCTCCAACGGGAAAACTCGTTATATGCGAAGATCATGGACGCTCTAGCAACAGAGCAAGATCCTTCTGCCATCCTACAAAGACTCGAAACCCATCAAGATCTGCGCAGTCCATTGGCTACTCTCATAGTACAAGCTTCCAGACAAATTCGTCGTCTCTGCGGGATAAAAACCCAGGATGGTCACCTCTGGTCACAAGTGGAGAAGAGTCTGGAACTTTACCGCTGAACACCGGCGCAGAGGGATCGCAGCCTCCCACCGGCGATGATATAGCAACAGACTCACACAAAGGAAAGGAGATTTTACCACAATCGGAAAGTGTAGGAAGTGGTCGTTGGGATTCGGTTTCGGACGACGATCTGGTTGTAAAGCAGTTGGTTTCCACATACTGGATCCTGGATTCACCCAGTTCAACCTGTGGTCGCTATGACACAGGTATCAAGAGCTTTGAGACCGAATTAGGTTCACGTTGCTCAGCATTTTTACTCAGGGCGGTGTGCCTAGCCGTATCGGACTTACTCACTCCCAATTGGAAACAAAGTCCTGGTGACGAAACCGATGTCCTTGCCCTGCGACAGGATCTCATGGAGAAAGCGAATTTACAAGAAGAGCTGGCAGATAAAGATGCGGAAACGACGAAGCAGGCCTTGACTGTAATGGAGCTGGGTTACTCGCGCGATCGAGAGAACACTGTGTCACCAGAAAACAGAGATAGTGTTGCATTGCGTCTCCACCGAAATGTGATTGGAGGCTCCAGGTAACAACGGTATGAGTGACAGTCTCAAAGCTTGATCCATGGATTGGATTGTCAGACTGAGCAGAGTGACCATGTCAAGATCCACTTCCTGGAGAATGCACGAGGGACGCATTAATTTTGCATTACCGCCGATCTGATATCAAGGCACGCTCGAGTAAATGCGCTCTCCAAGTGACGCTAGTCTGGAAGCACCGGACAACTTCTTACAAAGCTGGTGGAAGTTATCGATCGAGTTCCAGCGCTCTGATGAGCCAGGGCGAGGGGACAATGGGTATCTGGTACGACGCCGCACGTCTCGGGACTGCCACGAGTGGTGAGAAGTTCGAGAGAGGTATACGGCATCCCGCTGCCGATTTGTCCTTACTACACCATCTCATAGTCAGATTCCTCGCTATCCCTCTTAGTGACATGCACGGTTAATCCTTCAAGAGGCAGATGGCGTTGGGGGGCGGTAGGGGAGGGCGGCGGCACCGGTATTCGCTGACACTGACCTACGCAGCAGCAAACGTGCTTCTGGTAGCTTGCTTTAGAATTCGAAATCATCCCTCAGAAGACCCAAAGGAAGGTCTTTGTCTGGTGGATACCAGTCCTCAACCCTCTGGCCCTTAGACACTTACTGCTTTTTGCAGGATCCCTCGCTGTTTCCACGAGCCTCTTGTTGAATTTTTGGGCGGCTAGGTATGGTCCGACGCGAGGGATCACCTCCGTCCATAGCCTGACTCATTGCACCCCTTGCTGGCACTGCTTGAATTGCTGAGTTTTCACGATGTAGCTAACAATCTGGAAATGGTAGTGCATGAGTTGCTTGAGGTATTGTGAAGATGGCTCAGAGTGGGACCAAGTCCTGTCTTTATGCATGTGCAAGTCTTCTTTGCTGAGATTAATCTGAAAGCAAAGCCAGCGAGCGCGATTAAATGACACACAACGGCGCTGGACTCTATGACGGTTTTCGTGGATTGCCATCCCTGAATGGTGCAGGGCGAAGGCTGGAGAAATCCGCTTAGCCGACAATAGCAATACGGTAGGTCATGAATTTGATATTGTTTCTTCAGGTGAAGAAGACTAATGAAGGATTGGTGAAACCGGTCAGATTCTTTAGGCACACTCGAAAGATATATAACTTTGACCATTCACGAAATCTACAAAGCCGCAACAGGAAAAACGGTCGGCCGACAACAGTAACCGGTATAGTGCGAAGGTTGGATGGGTCTCTGATCATCAGAGAAACAGTGTTACTAGTGAGTAGCGCCGTGTTTAGACTTATAAGAGAGGAAAGGCAAACCCGGTCAACCCAAAGTAGCAACACGGCAGGAACAGCCGATAACGTGAAATCAAAGAAGGGGAAGCGACAAGTCAATAGAGACCGTTCAAGAACACCTTTTGAAGGCTGATATACTGCATGAAAAGACTTCAATGTACGGGATTGTACGGCGTCTGGATCAATTCAGGTCTTGATGACTTCGCCATCTCCCACTTCTCCATGCCGCGAATCCAATGACACTCTTACGCTGGGAGAGATCAAGATATCTAAATCTGTCTCTGCATGCTACCAATGATTTCATGATGCATCGAATACCGCACTAGGCCCGCGCAGAATGCGACCTTAGGAGGTGTTACCAAATGACGAGATGATGTGAAGCATACAGTCTTCAACTATTTTGTCCGGTTTTACGGTCCTCAAAGCTCTGCCGCTTCTTCTTCCTCCGTTTGGGGGTCGTATTCCATAGCATGCATAGTCACCTTCTCCACCTCGTCCGGCATTTGGACAATGACCTTTCCGCAATCCTTGAAACCGAGGTGAACATAGACTGGGAATCCCATGGGACTCGCCATTAAATTGACTTTGAGGGTGTCGTTTTCTCCCAGTGACATACCCCATTTGACAAGTTCCCGTGGCGAAGCCGTGGCGTAAGTAATCGGAATGGGTCGCAAGAATTTGAAGATGCATCTGATCGCCTTTGAGCGGAGAACCAAAATACTTCGCCTTTGCGTCATCGACAGCTTTCCTGAAAGCAGCCACATGTTCGGGGTTTGCGTCTTTTCGAGTGGCACCGCCAGCTTTCAGCACCGGCCCCATCGCTGCACAAATTCAGTCACATGTGCAGACCAGCCAGCAAATCGTGGGATAGAGGGTAACAAACGGTCCTGCGGTTTATATGCCTGGCCATGCTTGCGTATGTTCCGAAAAGAGACATCCCATACAGATATGGAGACAACCTTGGCAACGGTGCGGTCCTCTACACTCGGCGCTTCAACGACCATAACTTGCCAGTCATCCCATGTTTGGTTGAGGAAGCATTCGAACAAGAGTTTGGTGTACTTCAGGTGTTCTTTTGGGTATTCCTTACGGTGCGGAAAGCGATAATCCCATTGCGGATCGTGAGGCATGGCGGACAGAACAACTTCTACAACTTCCTCCATGTCTGATAGGTTGGCAGCACGGATTGCCATTGCTGTCGGCGAAGAAGTCCTGATGGGATAAGCTGTATCTAGTGCATATGCGGAAATCGCGCAGACGAAGCCCACGATATAACTGAGATGCATCGGGACGAGTTAGAACCTAGGACCGAGTAGAGTGCCTGGTCTATTTGACCAAGGACGACGACGCGTACAAGCTTGGTCCGAGTCCTGTGTAACAATGAGTGCTCTCACGTTGGATAATCTACATATTGGTTTCGGGGGTCTTGCCAGTGTCCGGGAAGTTGCGAAGGCGTTCCGTACCTATCACATACCTCCAGCAGAAAATTCGTACGCTGGCGTCACGCGACGTGAGCTTCATTCCCAAGTGGGGTCCTGGCACTAACCGGGTTGGGAAATACGGTGACTACCTCAGGTCAGGTACCTCAGCGTTACGTATAGTTGATAGATGAGTGTATGAAGGAAGAGGCTATCTACGCAAACTGATGAATGAGTGTATGAAGGAAGAGGCTATCTACGCAAACTAGCAAGGAAGAAGGAAATAGGCCTGTGCTGAGTAAGCCGCCAAGGAGGACCTACAACAATAGTCCCTTACAGCCCAGTAATTAGGCAACAATACGGCGAGGTCCTTTGGGGAATCCGGTGTCCGGATTTGTGAGGTACATATGCCTATCCTGCAGGAATATGCCTATGATGCAGAAGGATGCCACCCGCATCCATCTGCGTGGACATGATTCGTGGACGGAACTTGCAAAGTACCAGGCGCGTACGTCGTCCACGGGCCCTTCATGCTTGGTTGCCTTGGTGAAGATCTCATCGCTGCGTAGTCCAGCTGTCAATCGCTTTGAGCCTGTCATGACTTCCGCCCTCCATTGAGTCCTCCGTCGCCGGTTTCTTGGCTTGGAGAGGCACAATTCCACCCATGCATGTTCTTGGCATCTTGCGCTTTGGCTTTTGCACAAGAATAGCCGTAAGGGGTTGAGCTTGAATTCTTTACGAGTGGTCAATAAGACAGGGTCTTGGTTTATCGCTATCCACGAATCTCTGGAAGCATCGACGTCGAATCATACGAATTCTTGAGAGGATATGTAAGACTTTTTGCATTGGCATCGGTGAGTCTGACACTGAACCGAAGAGATAATGTGCTCAGGATACGCACTCTCAAGCCCAACCAGAAGGTCATTCTCCCTGGTATCCATCTGGATATTTCTCCGCCAGCCGACGTATTTCGCTAAGGAGCCTACGACTTCTCAGTACTCTGGTACCAGATGTCAACATAAAAGGATGTGCTTACATGTCATGGAACACTGGTGTGTCCGGATAGAGCGTCGAAGCACATAAGTGCGATCGTCTACATTCCGTCAGTAACCGTGGTGGAAGTGCAGGTAGACAGGTCACGGACAATTCATAGAGCGCCATGCGATCTTCATAGTCATCTTCTGGAGCGGATATGGGAAAATGTTTGTGATACTCCCTCCTCAAGTGCTTGCCCATCCTGTACCTGGCTACACCCATAGCGGTGAGATCACCTTTCAATGTAAGCGCATGGATAAGTTTCTTGCTAAGAACTCACATTCGTTGTGACCCCAAAACACAGAGGGATCAAACATCAGTGGCTCTCCAGTATCTGCATTGGTCGAAATGTTGCCGTACCAGATATCTCCGTGAAAAAGTGCCGGTTTGATGGATCTGCCTCTTGTCTGCAACGGTCGAAGTAGCCTAGGAATCACCTTCTCGTAGAGAGCCGGTAGTAGCTTCTCGTTTTCCTTGTCTGGGCCATGCACCACCCGCTCTTGCTCGAGGGAGGCCTTCAACCGAAGCACATAAGACTCTTCCCAAGTATCACACCATGTAGTATCTTGGTACATGGGGCCTTCATAGGTTACCTCGTGGAATTTGGAGAGCGAGGGATGCTCTCCTTGTGCAGCTTAGCGAGCAGTAGGCAGAAGGCATGAATGTCAGGCAGATCCTCAATCATGTCCAAGAAGTCGCACAGGTAAAAGTGAGTATCCGGCTGTGACTTGTATGTGCCCCAAGCCACAGGCCTTGGAACTCCCTTTGGAATAACCTCATATAGCTTGCTGACCCCTTCGTATTCTCCGCGCAACATGCCACGGCCAGTGTCTCCTGTAGCAACTTTCATAAAGTAGACGTGGGAACTGCCGTCACTGAGCTCAACGTCGATCCTTGCGGTTCTCGTCCAGAAACTGGACCCATGGGGCGAGGCGCTGGTGATGGTCGTACCCGTTGGTAGGCCTAATATCGATATTAGCGCTTTCGCAATCCTGCTGAAAGCAAGAAAATCCATGAGTCACTGACTGGCAGCGACGTGTTCATCAATTTCAACGACCTCAAACGGGTCTTGTTTCTGAGGGGGTGGCATTCCTGTAAGGCCCGACATGATGATTGAAATGTGCTTGGTACGAGAAGATAGAGCGGAAAGACAAAAATATCGTCAAATATCTTGTCAGTGTGAGAAAGAATACTATCTCACAAAGGCGCGAGATAAGAAGAGGTTCTCATATGAGGATGAGCCCAGTATTTGTTCTCTCTGGCAAATTTAAGGCTGAGTGATAAGTCCCTGTTTTGATCGCTGGCACCACGTAGTGCAAGGAAGGTAGCAAACACAGTTCAGCAGGGAGCCACTTTTCTGCTTGGATGCGAGTATGGGACTCCATAAAGAGGCTCGCCCACCTCAGTCTCCCTAATCCGTAGACCAATGCGACCTGTTACGCCGTGTACTTGCGCATCTGAACTTCCTTTTAGCTTTTCGCAAGGTCCGACCGCTACCCTTAGTATCTTCGATTTAACGGTTTGGTACACCAGCCGTCTAGGAAATGGCGGGCAGTAGCAGAGATGCTCCGAGCTTAGACCTTCCGGTATGTACCCGATCAGCTGCTTAAAACCATGATGGAACACTAATGAGCTGGGCATAGTCACACTCTGAGCCATCGGCCCCTAGATCTCTCTTGAGTCGTAGCTTTCTCGGCTTAACACTGCGACGGGGCAGCACGCAAGATTCATCCGAATCAGAACTACTCAAGCACAACACATTTGGCTTGGACACGCTAGTGACTCCATCACTGGTCCTCGCCGATATCGTCTTTGTACACGGGCTGGGAGGAGGTTCTGTATCGACATGGACAAGGCCGCAAGACCCCAAGAGCTTCTGGCCGGAGAGATGGTTAGGCTCGGACCCAGCGTTTGAAAACGTTCGCATTCACACATATGGGTATGATGCATCGTGGGGAAAGCGAAAGAAAAACCCATTGGATGTACACGCATATGGACAAGCGCTTGTTGAGGAGTTGCAGAGTCATCCCACCGTCTCACCAGCGAAAACTCCGATTCTGTTTGTTGGTCACAGTATGGGAGGCAAATGCTTCCATCATTCTGCACGTAGCTTCATGGGTAGGAGGTCTATGATCCCAGTCAGGGAACCCTGGTGGCGCGTCGGTCATTGGGGCTGCAGCTCTCAATGGCTGTGACGCCATCCTGGTTGACTCCGGGCAGTTGAGTTACACGCAAACCACTGCTTTAACTAGCTATATAGTATGGTGCGTGGGTGCGGACGTTTTCTGATCATTGAGGTGCAGTGTTTGTTTACACAGTGCCAAGACGCTAGGCCTAAGCGAGATATTTCTAACAAAAACATCCGACCTCCGTGTGATATCGCGGCAGTTGTCAAGACATTCTTTGGCTGTAAGGTCTTACATTATACGCCTGTATGTAAAATCAATGCTATCGAGTTATCTTATAATATCAAAGTGGACATCAACATTTTGTTTGCCATAAAATGATGAATTCCACGTATCACTCGATTTTGATGAATGAGTGTATGAAGGAAGAAGCTATCTACGCAAACTAGCAAGGAAGAAGGAAATAGGTCTATGCTGAGTAAGCCGCCAAGGAGGACCTACAACAGATTTTCGATCCAGACGATATACAGAGAATCTCGCGGCAGCTGTTTCGGGTATAGCGTCCCGAGATAGCTGTCAACGACAGGTCGCTTGCCCGGTTCGGACACCACTCCATCGCCATCTCTCTCACCAATACGACGACAATGAAACCACCGTTGCGAATAGCTGTTCTTGAAGCAGGTACACCGCGTCCCCCAATAAAGGCAAAGCACGGAGGCTATGGCCAAATATTCACAAAATTGTTGAAGCAAGCCACCGACCGTCTTGATTACCCTGAAGTTGATTCCAATGAACTGGAAATCACCTGTTGGGATTCAGTGGGCAATGAGAACGAATATCCAAACATCGCAGATATTGACGCGATCTTGATCACGGGATCCAGTATGTATATTCTCCGTCACATCTGAGCTTGAGATTGATAGAAAGATTAGGATATGATGGATTCAATACTGAATCATGGACCCTCAAACTCGTAGAATACACGAAAATGGTTCTTGTGGATGCTCGGGTACGCGCTATTGGCGTTTGTTACGGACACCAAATCATCGGTCGAGCTTTGGGTGTACCTGCCTGTCGCAGTACTAGCGGATGGGAAGTCTCAGTCGTGCCAATCAATCTCACTGACTTAGGGAAGTTTGTGTTCAGACAAGATACTCTGGTATGTATGGGTCTCCTCGTCCCACCAGTATGCCGTGAGCAGCAGACTTATGTTCCAAAATCCAGAGTATCTTCCAAATGCATCAAGACGAAATCAGGGGTATGCCAACTGGCGCGCATTTACTTGCCTCAACGGAGAAATGTGAGAATCAGGGTATGTATCAGAAAGGGCGTCTGATCACTGTGCAAGGACATCCAGAATACACGGAAGAGATTGTTGAATATAGTTTACATGCACGACGGGATACTCTTGCACCTGACATTTACGAGAGGATGGAATCCGGCGATTGAGGGATCATGATGATGGGATGATAATCACTCAGGCATTTCTGAGGTTTTTGCTGGAAGGGGACTAATATGACTGATTTGGAGGGCCGGGTGAGAAGTGTGATTGTCAGAACGATAGAATTTTTGGGTATGATGCTCCTTGGACAAATATTCAGAAGTTGACACAGTCGTAGGACTTTCAGTTGTCATGATGGAAAGAATTGATGTGGTGATCGGTTTCGGGCTCACCCAATGTCTAGCTTTGTTCTATGTGACCCCTTGGCTTACAGTTTCAATGGCGTGCCTCAACTTATCAACAATCAGTCCAACCTCGTTCTTCATGATCGAGTACCAAGGGGCAAGCATGACGTATTCCACGTTGAAAGGCCCACTGCTTCCGGAAGCACCGTGGAGATACAAACCATTTTCTGAAGCAGCGACCACTACTTTCTTAGAGAATTTGCTATCTGCAGGGAATTGTTCTTTTACGTTTCTTATCGGTGACGAATTCCACGGCCCATGGAAGCCCCCGCCTTCTGACATCCCCCACAAAGGGTAATGGCGGTATCACCTCCTTCAGCGCGACTCCTAGGTAGTGGCCTACCTCTTGAATATGTTGTAAGGTGTCCTCTCTTTTGACTCTCTTCTGAACCTCGAGTGCTGCGGCGCATGCGAGTGGATGATCCTATGCAGATTAGCTCAAAGCTGTCCATAGATCCTCTTGCTGCGCAAAATTGGCTACCTGAAATGTCTGGCTATGGTTGAGCACTCCTGAACCCTGTTTGATCACACTAACGATCTTTTCATGAACCAGAACAGCCGAGAGAGGAATGAATCCTCCCCCAAGACCCTTACTGATCATCTGAAGGTCAGGGCCGTTAAAAACATCTTCCTGCTGCCAAGCATGATAGCTTCCTGTTCTTCCCATACCGCACATGACCTGATGGGAAATGAGTGGACTTCGTGACTTCCTGGGGATGACATTTCATACGTACCGTCCAGGATAAGGAGAGCGTTGTGCTTGTCGCAAACTTCTCGAACAGCCTTAAAATATCCTTTTACAAGCAGGAACACAACCGAGAGTCGTACTAGGCATCGTCTCAGCTATGGAAGTAGCCACGTTGTTGGGCCCCAAGCGTTGGAATTCGGTCTCCAATTGATCTTTCAGGTTTGTGACGTACCCATCTTCCGTCATATCTTCTGGTTTCCCTCGGAAAGGATAGCAAGTATCGACGAAGGACACGTTATTTGAAAACCAGTGGGTGTACGGCGCGCGTCTGTCTGTGTACCCCGACACGCTAAGGGCTCCAAGAGTGCTACCATGATAGCTGTGCTTTCTCGATATAAATCTCGTCCGGTCGGCGCCTTTCTCTTTCCAAAATTGTGTGGCAATTTTGAGTGCTGCTTCGGTAGCCTCGCTCTCAGAAGAAAACAATGCTGTCTTCGACAGGCCGCCAGGACAATCCTGCAGGATTTCTTTGGCCAAGAATTCGCATGTTTCGGTGGAGAAGGCGGAGGAATACGCGTAGGGGACGGTCGCAAGCTGCGCTGTAATTGCTTTGGCGACTTGCTCATCATGATAAGCGAGGCAGGAAACTCCAACTCCACTGCAAGCATCAACAAGCTGTTTCCCATTTTCCAACCATATACTTGATCCGGATGCTGACACAACCTTCGGAGGAGGGCTGAGACCCTTGTGCAAAACCAGAGAACTGGCCATTGCGGACAAATTTTGTAAACGGGTGGAAACAGTATTTTCTTTAAGATCTATGCTACTTAAAGAGGCTCTGCGAGTCTCAGTAGGCAGAGTGTTGTGTGACCACACTCGAGCCCATGGAGGAAAATGCACCAGGAATTGCGGGGCAGAGTTCATGATGAGGATTTATGCAGGCGACGTAATGGGGTGCAGGGAAAGGGGAAGGAAAAGTGCTTCCAGTGATTCGTTTCGGCAATTCACGACTACTCCGAGGACCATCTCCGCTCCCTCAGCGGCATTTCTTCTCCTGCCTGCTCTCGGCTACTGTCTGTCTCCCTCCGCCACGCCCAAAACTCTGCTAACTTCTGGTCCGCAAACAACTGCCATTCAAAGCTGACCTCTGAGACCTCCTGTTGAATCAAAGCGAAGGCTCCCCAGAAAAGCCCTGGCATGCCCCTATATCGGTCAACTTCATAACACAATTGGCGTACTGAGAGATTTCGGCTCTTTCCTAGTTCGGTTTCATGGCGTGTATAGTATTCGAGGTATCGCTCGATGAATCCTCGGCGTGTGGTTTGTGTCGGCAACATGTTGTAGTCACAATCATATCCGGCCCACTCAGAGAAATGATTTGCCAAATCAAATGCAGGTGGACACGGTACAGAATATTCAAAATCGATGAATTGTACCTTTCTTGCCACGTCTTGATCATCAGCCATTTCAGTGGCAGGACCCTGAAGAGGAATGATCACGTTGGCGCTGAGGAGATCGCAGTGTCCAAGTACGTACTAAGCGTGGAGTATTTAGCATTGAGACGCTATGGATGGAATTCGATAGCGTACATTACTGGAATCTTCGCCGGCGTCGCCATTCAGCTCTCGGAAACACTTGTCGAATTCTGCTTGCAGCGTTTGCTGCTGGAGTTTTTCTTTCTCTGACTTCGATGGAATAGCGTCAAGCCATTCCTGAAAGACAGTCCAAATCGTGCGGGACTGGCGAAGGCGCTGATCTGTTCCGCGTTTTGGGCCAACGCTGCCCGGATCTTCTTCAGAACTTGAATTTTCTGTCTTCAAGCTCGGCAATGGAAGCCGAGCATGCCATTCTCCCAGTCGTGCCGCAACAGCTTGCCAGATGGAATCCTGGAGGAGATCATTGGCCTTACAGACACGGCCAGGTAAGAAAGTATACAGAAGTCCGTTCCGGAAACGGGCAAGCAGCGGCGCCGCGAGTCCTCGTTCTGCGAGTAAGACATGAGTGGTGACCTCCATTTCTCGATTGATCATGATGTCGGAGTCGCGGCCATATGATCGTAGAAGAACAGCTTCGTTATCGTTCTCTGTCTTTGAACGTCCGGGAACCTCCTTTGTAATCTTGAGGAGCTTTGACTGCGATGAGAATGCTTGATGCTGGAAAGGTTTGATGAAAATACCGTATTCATAATGCCCTCAGTGAAGCGGTGGATGACAACAGGACCAGGATCGGTCTTCCACTGATGGTTTATCTCAAACACGATCTCTCGAGCCGAATTTTCGAAATCGGCCTCGTTGTAAGCCAACGGTAGCTCTCTGATGGTCTTTACTTCACTTGTCATTTTGACAGTGTTTGTTAAGATTACGGTGATTGAACCAACGATGGTGTAAGGTGGGCTGGCCTTACTGTTGGAAGTAGGAGGTGAAAGGGCATCATGTGTATGGGCTTTCACCCTCATTATGTTAGCACTAACGGCCAAGACCACTTGGCGAGCCACTGTTAATGAGTATGAGCTGGGCTTATTTAGCTCAATTCGGAAGGCTGCGGCCTTCCACGGGGTTCCGCGATCAACAGTTGCCCATTAACGTGCCGGCCGCGAGTCTGTTGCGACAGCCGAGCGCAAATCCCAACGCCTGTGAAATAAAGAAAAAGTAGTCTTTCTTTAATATCTTCAAGATCTTCAATAGTAAAATCTGTGTCTAAATTACTGACAGTGTTCATGTATCCACGAGAGAATGCAGTGGGCCAAATCACGGTACTCTTTTTGCTGGCTCTGGATTCTTCCCCAGGTCTGGTCATAACAGTCATTGAGACCAGGAGATAGACGCTCGAGGGTTTTGCGTAGATCTTTCCGTTTGGTCTTTGTTGACAGCGATTCTACATAGAAGCTAGCCATCAGAAACCTGGGTAGCTCAAATTAGCAACAAAGCTTTTTGCGAAAAGCGGATGAGATGCATACATTTTCTCGGCTTGACTTACGACCCGCTCAACTATGAGGTTGTGCAAAGCAGGATCTGCAGCGGTATGGAGAGCGATCATTTTCTCTTGCAGGATTCTGCTGGTAACGTAGCTACATAAGTCGTCATCATGACCTGCAATTTCAAGTCTGCCTACAAAAACAAAGATATATACATTAGCTGACTACTAATCGACGATACGCAATTGAAGACAAGTAATAAGCTTGCTAGATTTCTTAAACGGTGGACGTTTCGAAGCATTTCTAGATGGTCTGAAATTAACAAAGTATCTTGCTACCTACCTGCATTCTTGAAGATTCCTTCGATAGCTTTTTCATGACGGGACGTAACTAGAAGACGGAGATTTGTCATGGATTCCATAAATGGCATCAAATCTTTTCGTATGTTACTGTCCTCTCGGGTTTCGTCCAGTGCATCGATCGCAACAAAGACACAACGATATCGCGCGATCAACACGCGGTAGGTATCAGCAAGATCTATATATGGTAGACGAGGTCCAGAGGAGTACTTAGAAAGCTGCAACAGGTCCTCAGGCGTCCAGGTGTCCGAGTCTAGAAGTTGCTTGATTGACGTGGCGATGAACTCCCTGGCATCTTGCTCAGCTTGTTGTTTGTAGTCACAGAGAAGACAAATTACTGCTGCATAGAGATCATTGCTAAAAGTCACGTTCAAGTCATTGACAATAATTGCCGATATCACCGTCTTACCAGCGCCAGATATTCCAGGACACCAGAGCGTGCGTTGGGGTTCCTCTCCCTTCCAGACTTTATACTTGGCAGATTCCAGCAGCCAATGTCCAGTCCCTGGATGTCTGGAGTTGAAAATCTCCCTTTGCGTGCTCTTGAAGTCGACCAAGGAAAGTCAATGCTTTGGCTTCTGCCTCTCCTGACGGCTTTGATATAGCTGTAGGGAACCCAAACCGTCATTCAAATCCTGTTTTATGAACTTGGAAATCGTGAACAAATCGTTAGTGAGGGCTAGATTGATGGTACTTTTGGCGCGTTCAATGCTGAGGAACCCTGTCAAAGGGCCATCTAAGAATGGAACGGGTTGCGACCTTCTTGATCCCTTGGACCGGGGTGAACTTGGCCGCAAGCTGCTCCAGGTCGGCTTCCAATTGCCTCAAAGGGCTATTTTCTCTCCTGATCAAGTCCCTGATTGAGGTGAACCATGGTCATTGAGCGATGATTGTTCCACTCGAAAGCGCAAAGTTTTAAGGAGGCTGTAGAGATTAGAGGCCTCAATCGCAAGCCGAGCGTGTTCTTTTGGAGCTTCTCTAAGGTCGTCAAGGTAGGAAAGGAGGCTGTTGGTGATCTGAAGCAACGCAACAATGCCTGCGATGACGCTTAAAGGATCCATGCCAGTCTAATGGGGAGGAGTCGCAGGAGATTCGTTAGACATGGATTCCAGAGGACAACATCTCCGGAATTGTGGGTCGGTAGCACACGCACGGCGGGCAAATGTAACAGAGTTGGATGGCTATCTGGTGTTATTGTGGCAGTGTAAGTCCCAGTTTGATTCTCAGCCTTGTGTCAAGCACAACGGGCCCGCATTCGCGAAGGCTGCGCAAGGCAACAGTAAAGACGAGTGAAAGCGCAGGTAAGCAGCTATAGCCGCCTACGAAGCGTCCATTCAGGCTCCCTATACAGCCCTCCCCGCGGGCTCCTTGCGTGCTCTTCCCGGCTCCCTCGCTGCTCCCCCTTGCTCTCTCGATGCTCCCTTCAAAGCGGCCTTACTTTCTTTTCCGACTACAAACGACAATCGCGAATTCTACATATGTATATATTATATGTGTATCTGACGAGGGAGCTAAGTATAAGATCGGCACGACCGCTTAGAAAGCCAAGTCGGATGCGGAGATGTCAAGCACGGCTTGCCGCTTGCACTGGCTCCCATCCGAAGACAGAAGACCAGCGCCCCGGAGAGTTCGAGAGGGGACCCCAAAGCTACTGGCAATCAGTAGTTACGAGTACTCGCTAAGGGTGCAGAGAGGGCCCAGAAGCCGTCGAATCATACGATACGAAGGGCTGAGGAAGGGAAGCGCACAACCGCCATCGTCATGGTGCAGGACGTATTGAGAATTCTCGGCAGCCATCATGGACGCCTCGTGGCCGCTTCCGGTGAGTGCATCGTCAAGCAACGGCTGCAGCGTACTGGAAACGCTGTGGATGAAGAAGCCGTCGTCTCCGAGGCTCCCAGACCGAGTGTCTTTCTGCTTCCTTGCGAGAGCTGATCAGGAATGGAACTTGGCACGGGAGAGAAGCTGGACGGATCGAGGATTCGCGCAATTTCGAGCTCCCTCCTCCCTGCTTGTCGTGGGAAATTGCACTGCGCCGTTGAGAGGGGCGGATGCATAATCTGGTCTTGGACGCGGTGGCACATTCTGTGTCACTTTGCCCGACCCCTGGCCGAAGCGTTGCACATACCATGATCAATTTTTCCAGTCCATGTATCGTAGAGAGAAATGAATATGCTCTCATGCGCAACGTATATCTGAAACGATCGAAGCGACTGAACTCCCCAGAGTGGTCTGTGACGTGCACCATCTAGGGTTGAGCACCCTGACCAGGACACCAATTTGGCTGGCTGAGTTAACGGCGCGGCGCTGCCTCTGGCGCTTCCGACTCAAGATATCCTCGTCCACTCGTGAATTCGCTTCACGCGTCAAAACTACAGCCTGCCACGGCCTTTTCGCCTTCTTCTTCTCTCCAGTCCTTGGCCAGCTCTCTCCCTCCGCTTCCGCGCCTCCCGCTTCACCGTTGACTCCTGCTCTTCCGAGATCAAGGGCACATTCTCCTCTGCGCCCGAAATCATATCCAAGAAGCTGTTGGAAGTGAGTCGCAAGTGGCTTTGGCCGTGATGTCGACCGCTCTGCCGTCATGGAAAGAGAGGCAACAAGGAGCATTCTTGAAAGCACACCTACAGGTGCCATGGCGATCGATACAGCTTCTGGTGCCACACAGATTACGGAGAAAGCTTCGGTCAAAGCTGCGGAACCGACAGTCACCAGCGTCCTCAATCACCGCCCTGCAGACATCATTCTCTCCTTCCCATACGATTCGAGCATTACAGTCACACCGCTGGTCGCTATATGATGGTCAATATCTGCTGCTTGCCTTGGTCGGCATATTCTCCCTCTGTGTTATTCAATCTCTGGGGCCCCTGGTCAAGACCGCAGTGGCTACACTCCTGTTGACTTCGCTCGTCCTTCCCGTCACTCGACAATTCTTCCTGCCATTTCTCCCGATCGCCGCCTGGCTCATCTTCTTCTACGGTGCCTCGTAAGTGTCCCCCCCATTCGTTCTATGTTCTCTTTCCTCAGTTTCAGGTTGGCATCTCAGCCCCCAATGCCAAGAACTGCGCCTCTCACATAACGTGTGCGGCATCTTCGGAACAGAGCAGCAGCAGCTGACAGTAATTGAAGATTCATACCTGGTGACTACCGACCACCGATCTGGGTTCGCGTTCTTCCGGCTCTCGAGAACGTTTTCTACGGAGCAAACCTGAGCAACATTCTTTCTGCGCACAAGAATGTTGTACTCGACATCCTAGCGTGGCTTCCCTACGGCATCATACACTTTGGTGGCCCTTTTGTATGCGCCCTATCCATTTTCTTCTTTGCGCCTCCCACAACAGTCCCGGTCTTTGCGCGCACTTTCGGTTATGTCAATTTGGTCGGAGTCATGATACAGATTCTGTTTCCCTGTTCGCCGCCGTGGTACGAGAACTTGTATGGCTTGGCTCCTGCCAATTATTCCATAAAAGGGTCACCTGCTGGACTCGCTCGGATCGATAAGCTTTTCGGCGTCGACCTTTACACATCAACTTTCACAGCATCACCATTGGTGTTTGGCGCCTTCCCTTCGCTTCATTCTGGCAACGCAACACTTGAGGCTCTTTTCCTGAGCCACGTCTTTCCAAGATGCAGATCTATTTTCATTGCTTACACATTGTGGCTATGGTGGGCGACTATGTATCTTTCCCACCATTATGCTGTTGATCTGGTGGGTGGCAGTCTTCTCTCTGGAGTAGCGTTCTATTACGCCAAATCAAGATTCCTGCCACGAATGCAGCCAGACAAGACTTTTCGCTGGGATTACGATTACGTGGAAGTCGGAGACTCCCCTGCAGAGTATGGCTACGGCCTGGCTGGCCTGGATGGTCTCGGGCCCGATGCTGACGAGTGGACCGTCGGCTCTTCGTCCTCCATCTCATCAGGATCATTGAGTCCCACCGATGAAAGTCAATCTCCCTGGACAGAGTCGCAAACGAAAATGGAGAGATGACACCAGACATGGTGTGTTCCCTAGCGGCCTACTCATCTCATTTGTTAAGCAGTCGATTTCCCTCCCAACTTGCCGCTCCTCAGCTTCCTGCTTTTTTTGTCAACCGAAATTCGCCCGACACCGACTCAAATTTCACACCTAAGTTTGAAGCATTTTTAGCACGGCGTTGGAATCACGAGCCTTGGAGCGCGAATTATGCGCAAACTCCACATCATAGCGATGGCCTCGATGATTATACTTTTTCCAACCGGGTCATTTGCCCCACTAATTCTTAATTCGGTACAGCACACTGCGCAAGCACGCATGTACAGACGCTCTCAATAGCGCGTGCTACCTCTGAGGCTGGCCTTGGACCTTCGCTTGTACAAAAAAGAAGAAGAACTCTGTTTTGATAGAACATTCGCTTTTGCTGATACCCACCACCTTCGCTTTTGGACAGATCGTTGTTGGGGGTTAGGGGATGGGTGGGGGTACACAGCTGATCGCGGCCGGGCGGAAGGAGCATTTCCTGAAGACAATCGTCCGAGATTGGGAGTTGCCTCGAGTTCCTGGAGACGTGTAAGGGGGGGCAGAGAGAGAGAGTGTGTGTATACTGTGTTGTTCGTCTGGACGAGCAACCTCCGAAGCGGAGTACAATACCAATACAATGAAGTTGATACCAGAACGACCTGACTGCCCTGGATATCCTGTCCTCTTCTGCATGTTTGTTCCCCTCGCCGTGTTTCCTCTCCAGCCCTGTCGGATCGACTCGAGCTCATGCTAAGCCGGCTCATCTGCGGAGAGGTCGTCATTTGCCAATGTGAGGCCAAGGCAAGAAAGAGCAGCAGCAGCAGCAGCAGCAGCACATGGGTAACTATGGCGTATCGGGTATTGAAACTCACCCCTACTAGACCGCCCGCGGATGAAACCATATCAAAATGAAAGAGCATGAGTAACATGGTAGGATCTTCTTTATCTGGTTTAGCGCCTTCAACGTGATGTTACGGGAGGAGGAAATGCTCTATTCTGCTATAGCCCTGCTGCTCGCCCGTATGAACCACGCACTTGTGTGTATCATTCCCTCCTTACTTTGCCCCTGCTATTTGCCTCCCCACCTACACCCACCGAGCCATTCAAAGCCCTACCCTGCTGCGGCCCATCCTCATCTCTGATCTCATGAACCCTCATATCCATGCCAACCCAGAACTTCCTATCCCTCCACACCACCGTCACGCCGCCCCAAAACGCCCAGATCCAGATCGGTAGGGCCAATGCCTCGCGACCCAGCCACGCGGCGAGCCATTCAAGAAATGGGCGTCGGGAGAGGCTCTGGAGGGGACGGGCGAAAGATGGGACGTTGTCGGTCTTGTTTAGCTCGATGGTCCGGCCTGAATGCAGGAGGAGGTAGACTGTGAAGTCGACGAGCGCCCAGATGGATATGCTGATGAGCCAGAAGGTGGTAAATGCGGTCCATGTATGCGGAATGCCACTATGGTGCTTGAACCAGTCTAAGGTGGTGATTGCAAAGGCGCCGTAGGCTGAGCATAGAAAGCTCTCCGTCCCTGGCTCTACTAGCGTTGCGAGCGTGACGGTGAATTTGCGGACGCGTAGCCAGCGGACTCGGCGCGCGATGTAGGCGGATATGCTCATGTTGGCGATTGGTTGAAGGGCTAGATCGCCAAAGAGGAGTGCGTGGTTGCCGAGATTAGGACCGGAGGGAACTGTGCTGCGCCAGAGGAGGTCGCCTATTAGGTGGTCTTCGCAAATGTTATAAGAGAAGAAGTCGATGCCTTCACCCATAGCAGGGGTGGAAGACGTCGGGTGTTCTGACCTGGTGCGTGTTGAAGAGGTCAGGTAGTTGAGGTGAGAGCGTCTGAACATGTTTGACTTGCCAACGGTGCACGGGGCAATTGCTACCGTGTTGATGGCTGTGTAGAATTTTGCATGGGAGGAGGAGAGGAAGAGTTCTTCGAGGCGCCCTCCGCCTGTTGAAAGCCACGACCTGTCAGCTCTCGAGGTTCCATCGCTGTCGTAAGGTCCGAGGTCTCCATTCAGTAGACCTTTAGCTTCCTGGCCGGACAATTCGCTGTCCACATCAACGCAGATTGGCAGTTGGTGGACGAATTTGTAAGTTCTGCCTGTATCAGTCTTGGACAACCCGCAGAGTTTATCCACCATTCTTCCGCACACGCCGCTGGCCACCCAAACATTACAGTCGATAATCCATACTATGTCTCCTTTTGCTTCTCGGTACCCTCTGCTCATATTACGGATCTTCGGATTGGGCCCGAGACGTAAAGCTGCAGCATGCTGCCGGAGCAATGCCAGATCTTCGTCTTCGACAAAGGTTCTTGCGTCGAATGTTGGAAAGTCGTGAAGCAGGCGTTGGAGGATAGGGAAGGCTGGATCCTCTCGTGAGGAGATACAGAAGTGTACTGTCAGATTCTGGCTCGAGTAGTCTTGATTGAAGGTGGCTGCAAGGCACTCGTAGAGATAAGGCTCAAGGCCTTTGACGGGTCGAATAATTGTGACGTGGGGGAAAGCAGAGGTAGAAGAGGAGGACGATGTCGACTTCTGAGGTACGGTAGAATAGTTGCGCACTCTGTACTGCAATCAGCCTCCCTTGAACCGGGCGCGAGAATCCTGAGAATCACAATTGTATATAGCCAGCAGTACAGACCACGACTACGCTGATATACCACGCCAGGCAACACCCAGCAGCAATCTCAAGCCACATGGGCAATCATGATTGTGGGAAACGATTCACGAGATTGAGGTCATGTCAAAGAAATGATCTGCACCTATGTAGCTTACCTGGGAATGACATGTAATTATCGACCTCCCACTTTCCGCTGTAACTGGGCGCCAGCTGGACGAGTCACGCAGATTATCTTCAACGATTCGATTGATTGGATTGTTACTGATATTTCAGTCTAAATTCTAGGCTCCGTCTGTCCAAATCTCTGTCTTGAGAACAGTTTCAACCACGAGATCAGCTGGCCGACGGACTCCAGAGCCTCGCCAACTATTGCAAAGTCAACTTCTTGGCCCCCTGCTCATTGTATGACCAGAGTAGTCCTGGACCCCCCCCTTATGCACCCCTTCCACGGCCTCGGCCTCGGCCTCGCCCCTGTCCTCGTGCCCCGATATTCTGGCCGCGTTGCTGTCCGCCTGGTTGACTGACTTGTTGGCCAGATGACTGCTCAGTTGGCGGACGGCTTTCCGAGAGCTGAGACCTTCGCTGAGCAGCTCGAGATGGTGATTCTGACGAAGATCTCGAACTGATCCTTGATGGTCCTTGCGCGAGGCTTATACCTCGAAGTTTATCCGCAATCTCTGCACGCGGAGATCCCTGTCTACTGGTGGCGCCCGAAATCTGAGGTGTCTGGAGTGGTCTTCCACGTTCCCCACTAGCAGACCTTTGCGCTGGTTCGGGTGAAGGGGAGGGAGACTTTCTTTGTGGGGGAAACGTTGCTGCGTAAGGAACCAGGACTTCCAATATACCTGCAAGCAAATCCATGTTGCTGGACGACTGCGTCGAAAAGGGGCCGAACCTATGCATTGTCAAGAATCCCGCGTCGTCCAAGGACTTCTTGTTCTGCATGTAATCCAGATAACTGTCGTCGTATTCTGCGATTGTCAAGAACATCTCGGAGTGATCTTGAGAAATTAAAATGCGACTAATTATACTAATTAGGGTCCGTTTCCAAAATAGGCAATACGCGAGAACTTACCTGCATTTGTGGCGATCCTGCTCAGTTGTCCAAAAGCTGGAAGGCTCGTCTCTGATCCACAGAGCCATTTGGGCGCTCTCCTGCCATTCGATTTTGAAATTATCGTCGTCGGGTTTGGGTCGCCTCCGTGCCTTTACCTCCAGGAGAGCAGCAGACCTGGAGTCGCCCATTATCTGCAAATGTCCATCAGTGTAAGCTTTAAAGTCTGTCTGCCCAAAGCGGAATCCTTTCCTCAGTGGGGACCAGTAGGCATTTCGAGCCTCTTTGTGGACGAACAAGCTCTGAAGGAAAGAGATTGCTGCGGTGTTGACCACCTGCTCATCGGCCATCGCGGCACGTTCAGCCTTTGACATTGTGTAGTCAAACTCGGATATGATCGTAGCTTCGGATTTACCCTTGGAAGACTCCGAACCTTCCTTGGACCTGGGCCGACTCTCTGGTCGAGGAGGACTCGAGTGTTCTCGCTGAGGGTGGCTGGCTTCTGAACCAATACCCACGACCCCTGGACCCCATTGAACAGCAATTGAATCGACGCCTAACTGCAAGCCAGATCTCGTCGTAATTGGAGAACCGACAACCTTTTCCTTGTCATGCTTGGCGTCTGTTAATCTCGTAACAATGCTCTGATTTTGCAATACCATCGCAAAACGCCCCAATTGGTGCGGGAATGAAGCATTTGGTGGTAAATGTTTGGTTAGGGCGTCGAGATAGGCCTTCCAGGCTCCTTCCTTCTTCAATTTTTCACGGGCCGTAGAGATTTTCTCAGGGGTCGTGCCAATGCGTGTTGCCCATGACTGTCTCCTGAGGACATTGATATCATCCTCCATCTTCCATATAACTTTCAATGCAAGGAACTGATCAACCTCCAGCGATGACGCAGAGCTTGTTTTAGTGAGACCGTGTATACTGCCAATGCTTCTGGCAGCTGTTGCTGCTTTCCATTCTTTCTCCTCAGTTGGGCATATGCTGTAAGTACTCATTCTTGAGGATTTCGCTAGTCGTAGGGCGTACACGCGGTGCTCAGATGGCAACACGAGAAAAGTCTTGGTGAAATGTTCAGAAGTGATAGGGAATGCATATGTATTTATAAGGCGAGATTCTTGTCTGGTACATTTTTGCACCGAGCACAATGTCGCAGAATGAAACGACGCTTCATAACAGGGTTTGAACAAAAGGAGTGTAACGTACCTGAAGCTGAGAAAGATGGTGTATCACTGGTTCGAAGTTGTTGGCCTGGCCGCCAACACGATGATGTCCAGCACCCGGACGGAAATTTCGGGCGCTTACTATGGGATTCGAACCGCTAGGTATCCTTTGCGTGTTTCGATCGGTGTCTACTTCTCACGCAAGTCGTTTCCCGGGCTAGGGACCAAAAGATCAGGAGGCGGCACCTGTTGCACTGGCCGTTTGAAGGAGGCGGCTGTCGTGTGGGCCAACCTTGGTGCCATTGGTACCAGAAAGTATCTGCTGCAAACAAGATCTATTATTGCCCTGCCGATGCGACTACTTCGCCTAAGCAGCTGCAGGTCTTCCACAAGCCGTCCGCTCATGTTACTACGGTAGGAGGCATAAGTAATGTAGGTCCACTATAGTAACGCTATGTAAAGATACAACGCCACAAAGCGCCTAATCCAGCTCTTGCCTCTTTAGTATCTAGTGTACAAGAACGCTTCGGATAGCGACAGGGATATCGTACAAGGGCAGCAGGGATATCTGTAAGCTGGGCGTTTTCTTCGACTTTACTAGTGCCCCACATACATTACTTATGCCTGGTACCGTAGTACATGAGTAAACCGTACTACGGTACCTGGCAGAAGTATTCACACCTCAACGCTAGTACTGATCGACAAAAACGCCTCATTTACAGATATCCCTGTCGCCCTTGTACAATATCCCTGTCCATATTCTACGCACTTCTGCTGGAAATGCAGTGAGAATGCACACTCGATACCAGTTTTAAAAGAGACAAGCGCCGAATTAGGCATTTTGTGGCTTTGTATCTTTACATAGCGTTACCAGTGGCAAAGTGTGATTACTTCTGCCCCTTAGCATAGTAGATAATCCTTGTGCCTTTCCACAATTTAGCGCCGATTTTTTCATGTTCTTCTTGCCAAGCCTACGCCAAACTTCGGACGCTAGATTGCGGAGAGGCTATTCTTAAAAAGGTAGTATTGCCGACACTAGGGATGTTTACTTCAACCGTTACCGCGGCGCCGATTACGTAAGCAGCGTAAACACCTTCGTACCCTCATGAGCCAAAAGCACCACGCTTTCAAGATAACCAGCAAAGATGTCCGAACCTACGGGTATGAGGCGTGTAATCCTCTATGAGATGCTAAAAGAACAATTCAAGATACTACGAGCTACATTCAATCCTCATCTCGATGTCGCCTTTCTTGCAGATATGCGTATTGAGGTCTCCTTTATTGACCTGCATCAAGAAACACAAGACGGGGGAGCCTACTATCTTCCTATGCTACAAAGTCGTTTAGACTCGCTTGATCAGCGGCCCGAGTTCAGGATATCGTTCTCAATGGACGATTTCCAATGGAACTATTCAGACGGAGTTATTCTTTGCGGCGCCTTTAGCCAACAGCTCCTAGGAATTCACGCAGAGACTCTCTCCCGCGCCATTGAAAAGACAAAGTGGCGTAAGAAATGGTCAGTTCCGCCGGCCACAGGATGCTTGCGGAACCAATTGATCTGATAGCTGCCGTAGGAAAAGAAGCTCGATGGAAAGCAGGCTTTATGAGTATGGAGGTTGCCCTGAAAGTTCGGATCCAACTCGCCAACATAGTTGGGAACTGGGTTGCGTCTTGGAGACAACCTCTTTTCCCCATCAAATCTGCACGGCTGTCCATGTTGTCCCGAATGTACGCGGTCCAATAAGGAGCGAGATGATGATCATCGTTGGGATTATGATCTCCAGGATGAGAAGACGGCGTTTTAAAGACGAAGAGATCTCTCCAGTCAGTCTCTAGCTGCACATCTGACTTAAATATAGCGAACGCTAATCTTTGCACTACGTAGCTTATCTTATTCTCCGTAATTGGAAGGAACGCCAGAATCATTCAAGCACATATGTGCCCCGATGAGCAGCGACTCAAAGTTCGCTACAGCCAACTTTTCGATTTCAGCTACTACACTACAGTCGAAAGAGATCTTATCATCCGCTGGTTGATGAGCGATCCTATCACAGAGAGGAAGCCCACAGCAGACGGAGAAAAGCGACCTACTTGCCCTCGGGGTGATACTGCTCCGCACTTAACCGCTTTGGAATGTACGAAAAGTCCACGAACCACAAGCTGTTATCAGGACTTGCCGAACGATTTTGCGGTGTTGTCAATGAGAGCAATGGTGCCCGCAATGTGAAAGGCGAGCACACAGCTTTCGGCGTTGGCTGACGCTGAGTGGATTGTGAGAGAATTCGCGTGGCACATTCACCCGGCGTGACCAACATATTGTGACAGGCAGGACGAGTCTTTCCGCTTTAAAGAGCGTCAAGACGAATTTGGTAAACTTTTATCTACCACATTCAATCGAAGTCTCCCAGGCAGAGATCGGATTACATATTTTGGCTAGGCGCTCAATATATTTGGAGAGCGTTTACCTGGCACATCGCGTCCAGGTGAAGCCTTGCACGGTCTCAAGCACAAATTCTGCCATATCTGCGGACTTCAATCTCTGTATCTTTGGCATTAAGAGCCACAAATATCTATTATGTCCAAAATCCCTATCAATAGAGCTTCGACGTCCCCAAGACTGTCAGCTCGGTCCCTCAGCCGTGCTTTGTGGCTTAGCTGCTGACTAATTCAGAGTGCCGTGTGAGGTCAAGAACCCATCACCGATGCGAAAATCATTAAGTTTTGACGACAACACTATCTAAGGCAGTGCTACGATGCCGTAGTGCCTAATGGCGCCGTGCCAGTCGGAGTGTAGGGGCTTTTGAGGGAGAGTTGCTCACACTGACATTTCCGGCAATATAGTTCTGCCCTCGGCTCAGTCGAAGCCCGCCTCTAGGAGAGACCTCTTGGGCACGATAGTCTCCCAGGAGAAAACTTGTCTCAGGCCAAGACGTGATCCGTGGCACCTACAAATTTTCTGATATACGTATACAAGGCCCAGATGAAGAGTGGCGAGAATTCCTATCTAGTGGACTTTGAAGTCGGAAGTCAATCTGCTTGTGAGATGGTGAAAGCTATAAATGGACCCAGAAGTCGTGATCAGCCAGCAATCTGCGTCTGACACAACGTTATCTCATCTACATTCGGATTACGCTCTTCTGGGCTCTGATTTTCCACATACAGCTATGTGACACAAGAGCTCGGAGGCAGCAACTTGTTTCGGTTGATCACTGATGTGTTCTACTCGACTTGGAGGAACAAAAATCGACACTTGCGACGAAAGAAGATAAAGCCATCCTATGATCTTGATCAACAATGGACGCAGAACATTCCTAATTACGCGAGCTTCATCAGAAGTGGGCTTGAGAAACGCCCAGGCTCCACGTCTTCGAACAGAGTGGCAGCACCGATCAGACTACTCGATCACCTCATAAAACGCACGAGACAGCTTCACTATCCGAGGTACGGATTGTTTCGGAAACAGTACGGCTGCGAGTTCCTACTGCTTCCCTTTCTCAGACCTGAAGGCTACAGCTTTTGTGAGAATGGCGATTGGACGCTGCAGTCGTAAGTGAAAACACGATTCCTATGCGCACGGTGTAACCGCTAATTCTTCTTAGGCTACTCAAGAATGGAGGAAATCTTGAATCACAAGGCCCAGTAAAGATATATGTACACCATCTGGGACGAGACGAGTCCTCAAGGCTATTATCTTTATGTCGGACAAACAATTGATTTTTCGAAAAGAATGGCGCAACATACAGATCCATTGCACCAGTAGCGATGTCGAAGCCTTCATTACTTCGTCTTCAGAGCCGGCCAAAAGACTGATGCATGGGTCATTCTGGCCGACTTGGCACCTATTGGCGTCGAGTATCGGCCGTATGCCCTTAACCTGATGGAAATGTGGTGTGCATGTATCTTTCAGACTCTGACAACTAGAGACCTTCGAATTTATTTGCCTTTAAAAAAGGTTATACGGAAAGAGTTGGACGCCATCTGAATGTTGGTCTGCCATTATGGCAGACCTTCGCTATCGAAACACCGTTCTCGGATCTTCTTGGGCCTGACGACCCCTCGATCCTGGAGTACGCCCATCACACTCGCAAAGCTTTCTCTGATCTTCGAAACTCGAGAAATCCTCTGTTGCGTGAATATTGGATAGCTTCTCGCAGAAAATCTCAGAAAGGAGCAGCAAGGAGTGCAAGACCAAGGGGCCAAAGACATGCCCCATGCCCATGGCCCTGAGCAAGTCCAACCGAAGGCTCTGGAGCTCGAACGGTTTCCCTTCAGCTACGACTCGCCCCTGCCCCACCCTCGCCTCACCCAATGCGAGTGATATAGCGGCGCTACTCACCCTCTGAAACGGGAGCGGCATTTGGTGAGGTAGCTTCGCTGCTCAAGCTTCCAAGCAACAATCCTGTCACCCGCAAATGCTTTAAGCAGTATCTTCCACCACTTCACTTCGATTGCCATGGCGTCTACAGATCTAATCTCTGGAACGAAGCTACCTGTGATGGATCGACCACCGAGGTTATACCCATGATTGGGAAATTCTTTTTGACGACTAAAGCTGAATCTGCATGCAGAAAGAGCGAGCATGGTATGAGCTCGACGCATTTGTGATCAAGGAGAATGAGGAGGATTTACTCACATCTAATATTCTTCGCACAAAACATTCGCTTTGTGCCGAAATGCGTCCAGTCTCGTACTCCGAGACCGTTGTCTGTGTCAGAGATGACGAGGAACTCGAAGAATTCGAAGGTTTATTTGTAGAACACAACTTTAGCTCCATCAGGCAACCTTGCAACAAAGTATCAATCAAGTTTGGAATGAGAATGCTGGTCTGCAGCAGAGTCTATCTTCGTGGCAAGTGAACAACATTCTGAGTCAGAACTTCCTCAAGAGATCAATACGGATGTTGTATTTCCTCCCCTCGCTGCGCCATTTCCTCCTTGGAGGGCCCGTCTTCCCTAATGTCGCCACCAAGATCACTCCACGATGACTACGAGAGGTCAGGGACTGGAATCCAGCTACAGACGACATATCACACCCCTGGCACAGAGTGAGTAAGCCCTCCAGATAAGCATTTTGCTTTCGCTAACATCTAGTTAGTAGGCAGAATAATTCGACCTCCCCGATTTGGAGTAGAAAGCAGTTGTTACCGGGTCCGGCGTTCCTGCTATGCAGACACAAGTGTTCTGGTTGAGATGAAGAACAAAGGGGTTGGCAAATCAAGGAGATCGCAGGCCGGGGAAGTTCTCTCGAAAGCCATCTGTAGTGTCAAACACGAATGGCAGGAAATTGTCATTATGGTTGCGATCAAGGAAAGGGAGCAATTTGCCCTTTCTCTCAGCGAGGCGGCGAGACCCCGGCGGAATGCCTTGCCATCCATCCGTAGATTCTGCGATTGCTTGGTTCCCCCCTTCATCAAGACGAGATCAACAACCACACTCTCTGCAATCTCTTACTTTACTCCGTCAAACTTCTCTAAGCGGCAAGTAACCCATGACTCAGCCCATCCCAATGACTCCATCAGACATGCAACAGCATCCTTCCACCAGAAGTACATGACACGCATAGATCAATCGAGAACACGCTGCTTTCCGACCCCCCTCTAGATCCGTGGTCTACCATAACTAATTAGATGTGTTGACACACACTGTGCCTAAGTGGTAGTTGATACTTACGAAAAAGGGGGGGGGGGGGGTCCGTTATATTTCTTGGCACCGGCCAGTACTGAGATGACTTGTTCAAGCTTTGGAAGGTTGGGCAACAGTTACTCATTTTTTCGTGTCGTTCTACATACATCTTTCTCCCTAACTAGTCAACCATGGCCACCGCACCCGAGGTGGCCCCCTTTGTTTCTCAGCGGCAGGGCAACAAGAACAGGAGCA
>JAABUK010002068.1_pt1 | contig 36799 bp, 22 predicted proteins | sample 5559141 | NCBI WGS metagenome assembly JAABUK01 (sample SAMN10711869, study PRJNA513367) | rock metagenome | isolation source: Antarctica rocks | place: Antarctica: Victoria Land, Pudding Butte nord | collected 2016-01-03
CGATGAACGGGCCCAGCAGCGCGATGCCGCAGGCCGCCACGTTGATGGTGAGCTGGAACAGGATGAACTTCTGGATGTTGAGGTACAGCGAGCGGCCCCACTTCACAGCCGTCGTGATCGAGGCGAACGAGTCGTCCAGAATGATGATGTCCGAAGCCTCTTTAGCCACCGCCGTGCCCGCCCGCCCCATCGCCAGGCCCACCTGAGCGTAGTTGAGGGCCGGGGCATCGTTGGTGCCGTCTCCTGTTACGGCCACCACCGCCTGCCGCTTTTGCAGCGAGTCGACGAGCCGCAGCTTGTCGGCGGGCCGCGCGCGCGCCAGCACCTTGAGCTTGTGCGCCGCGTCCAGGGCCTGCTCATCCGAGAGAGCCGCGAACTCAGCGCCCAGCATGACCTGCCCATCGCCCTCGACGGGAGCGAGCGCGCTGCAAGTACTTGCAGCGCCGGGGCTTGCGTTGGAGTTCCACAGCCCGATCTGGCGGGCGATTTCGCGTGCTGTGTGCGGGTTGTCGCCGGTCACGATCTTGACATCGATGCCCGCGCGACGGCACTTCTCGACCGCAGCCGGAACCTCGGGCCGCACGGGATCGGCGATGGCCGCGAAGCCAAGCCACGTCAAGCCCCGCGCGAGAGCATCCAGATCGCCGCCCTCGCCGAGCCCCTGGGCTTTGCGCACGGCGAAGCCCAGGGTGCGCATGGCGCGGCTCTGGCAGCCGAGCAGGGCGGCTTCGATCGCAGCGCGCTGTTCTTCGAGGGGGCGCGGGCCTTTGGCGCTCATGAAGTGCGTGCAGCGGGCGAGCAGGATGTCGGGCGCGCCCTTGAAGTGCGCAAGTACTTGCCCGCCCTCTTGCACGCCGCGCGGCGTGCGGCCCAGCGTCGCCATGAACTTGCGCTCGGTCGAGAAGGGCCACTGGCGCATCGTCTGGAAATCGCGGCGGATGGCCTCGTAATCCTGGCCTTGCTCGTGCATCCACAGCAGCAGGGCGCCTTCGGTCGGGTTGCCGATGACCTGCGGGGCGTTGGATTTGGGCGCGTTGTCGCCGGTGGCGTTGAAGGTCGAGTCGGGCTCGCGCTGGCCGTGCGCCATCTGCTCGGCGTCGGCGAGGCCCAGGTTGGCCGTCGAGTTGACCGCGATGGCCTCGTAGATCAGGCCCGGAGCCTCCTGCATCTGGTGCCACTGCGCTGAAGCCGAGGCCGCGCTGTCGGCGTGGCCGAAGTAGGCTTGCTGCACGCGCATCTGGTTCATGGTCAGCGTGCCGGTCTTGTCCGAGCAGATGTGGGTGGCCGCGCCGATGGTTTCGCAGGCGTCCATGCGCCGCACCAGGCAGTTGGTGGCCGTCATGCGACGCATCGAGTAGGCCAGGCTCAAGGTCACGCTCATCGCCAGGCCCTCGGGAACCGCGACCACGATGATGGTGACCGCGATCATGAAGAACTCCAGGAACTGCTGCGAGGCCGCCTTCGAGAGCCAGCTCGCGGGAGCCGCGGGCACCAGCCCGAGCGCGACGCTGAGCCCGATGAGCACCGCGAAGGCCACGCAGCCCAGCCCGAAGAGCCCGGCCCAGGTTTTCCAGCCCGCTTCGAGCCAGGACGGAGGCTCCTTCTCGCGGCCAGTCAGCTCGAAGAAGTCGTAGATCAAGGGCAGCCAGATCGGGATGAGCAAGATCAAGATGCCGATGCCCGCGCACACGCTTGCCATCCACTGCGGGCGGCTCATCGCGATCTCGCCGCTCAGCGCCGCGCGAACCGAGAGGGCGGCGAAGGTGCCGGTGGCGATGGCGAAGCCCAGCACCCCGATCCACCTGGACAGGCGTTCGAGCTGCGCGTTAAGCGGCGACTGCTCGCCGGTTTCCTCGGTCGAAAGCCGCGCCGTCCTGCCGATTTCGGTGGCGTCGCCGATGCTCTCGACGCGCATGGCGCCCGAGCCATCGACCACCATCGTCGAGCGCAGCACCTGGTTCAGGGCGTAGGTGCCGCCTTCGCTGGTGCCGGGTTCAACGGTCTTGCGCACGGGCAGCGACTCGCCGGTGAAGGCCGACTCGTTGACTTCCAGAGCAGTGGCGCGCAGAATCGAGCCGTCAGCGGGGATTTCGTCGCCCTGGCTGAGCTCGACTAAGTCGCCAACCGTCACTTCGCGGCGCGGGATCAGGGCGTGCACGCCGTCGCGGATGACCTTGACCTTAGCCTCGTCTGAGCTCTGGTTGAGCACGTCGAACTCTTTGTTGGCGCGGAACTCGTTGACGAAAGCCAGGCCGGTGGCGAGCAGGATCGCGATGATGATGCCCACGCTCTCGGGCGCGACGTGCCCTTCGCTGAGGCCCACGCCCAACGAGATGACGGCGGCGATGATCAGGATGCGGATGACCGGGTCCTCGAACTTCGCGCGGAACTGCACCCACCACGGCTCGCGCGGCGGCGGCGTCAGGACGTTGTCGCCGTGCTGAGCGCGCGCGGCCCCCGCCTCGGCTGCGCTGAGGCCCCTTAGATTCGGCTCCATCAAGCTCCTCTCCCCTTGCCCTGCCCTGGCCGCGCTCCGTGCCTTGAGCAAAGCGAGCCGCGCTTGTTATGGCACAGCGCGCCCCCGCCTCAAGCCGCAAGTACTTGAGGGCGCGGAGAAGGCTTAACCTGGGCTTAGGCCAATCTTAAAGCCCAGTCAACCGGGCGTTAATGCGCCCGAGCGCACAATCTCCTTGCAAATACAACACGCAGGAGAAACCATGTCTACAACGCACCGCGAGCGCGCTCAGGCCACAGGGCCCAGCCAGACCAGGGGCTTCAAGCCGGGCTTCAAGCCGGGCTTCACGCTCATCGAACTTTTGGTCGTCATAGCGATCATAGCCATCCTCGCCGCGATTTTGTTCCCGGTGTTCGCGCGGGCTCGCGAGAACGCGCGCAAGATCTCGTGCCTGAGCAACATGAAGCAGATGGGGCTGGCGACGATGCAGTACGCGCAGGACTACGACGACAAGCTGTATCCGCACCGCTTCAACTCGGGCACCGACTCGAACCCGCTGCTCTCGCAGCCCAACGGCAGCCTGATAACGAACACGGCGCGCAACATCACGCCGTGGATCGCGCTGCTGCAGCCTTACATCAAGAGCTTCCAGGTCTTCCAGTGCCCCTCGAACCCCAACAGCTGGACCGTGGCCAACACCGACGGCGCGGCCTGCAGCGCTCCCGGCTGCAACGGCGTGGGCTACGGCGGCCAGAACTCCTACGGCCACAACGACGCCTGGCTCAGCCCGGCTGGGGCCTTCAACACCACGAGCGGCTCGCCGTTCGTGGTTTCCATGGGCCAGGTCGAGCGCGCCGCCTCCACCGTGGCGATTGTGGACGCCACCTACTACGGAGCCGTGCCCGATGTCTTCAACCAGAGCGGCCTGCAAAACACCTACGGCGGCGCCTACGACCCGACCAACGACCAGGCCTTCCTGACGGCTGAGGGCGGCCAGTACAAGGACTACTGGAAGAACATCGGCAACGGCAAGTGGAGCTGGAGCGGCGGCACCATGACCCCCGATCAGGCCAAGCTGGTGGGCCCCGAGCGGCACATGGGCTTCGTCAACTGCCAGTTCGTGGACGGCCACGTCAAGTCGATCAAGTATGAAAAGGCCGTGGGCGACATCTGCCTGTGGGCCGTGGACTACTCGGTGGGCGGCACCACGACCTACACCGGCAGCCACCCCTTCTGCGGCAGCTAAAGGCCGCCGCGCCCGCCGCAATCGCCCGCGAGTACTTGCACAAGTACTCGCGGGCGATTTTGTTTTTGCGCCCCGAACGCCGCCTCAAGTACTTGAGGCGCGCGAATGTTAGAAAATAAGAGCCGTGGATAATCCTGAAGCCAGAAGTTAAGGGAGGCGCGATGAACATCAGCGACGAGGCCAAGCGCCGCATCGACGGCTGGATCGAGCAGAACAACCGCAACCAGTTCGGCGACCCCAAAAGCACCGTGTACGCAGGCGGCAGCCCGCTCTTCGACGAGCGGCGCGCGGGCCTGCTGGATCGTTACGAGTACATTTTGGGCCGCCACCCCGAGCTGAGGAGCCTGCTCGGTGACGGCTCGTAAGCGCGCCTCATGGCCGGCACAAGTACTTGAGGCGAGCCGAGCGCAAGGCGAGCCGAGGCGCCGGGCGAGGCGCAAGGAGCAAGACATGATGAGGCAGCCCAAGCAGCAGCCACACCTTCCAAGACGCACGCTGGCCGCCTGGGGCGCGCTGGCCGGGCTCGTCGGCCTGAGCGCCATCCCGCTGGCCCTGGCCTGGCGCGCTCAGAGCACGCCCGAGCCGCTGCCTCTGCTGCCCGGAGCGGCTCAGGAGCTCTCGGCGACGCGCCTGATCGTCGATCTGCGCGACGACGCCACGCCCGCCGACATCGCCGGGCTGAACCGTCGCCTGGGCATCAGCCTGCGCTGCGCCGCGCTCAACAAGGCCGGGCAGCCCGCCACCACAGCCAACATCCTGCACGCCGACCTCAAGCCGGGGCAGGACATGAAGGCGCTGATCGCCTCGCTCAAGGCCGACCCCCTCGTCGAGGCCGCCGAGCCCGACGTGCGCGTCCACATCCCCGAAATCCCCCAGGCCGCAGCCTCCAACACCGCCTTCAGGCCGCGCCCTGGGGCGCACGCCGAGGCTGCGGGCGCAAGTACTTGGAGCGTGCGTTCGCCTGGCCCCAAACCCAGGAAGCGCGGCTGGTCGCCCAACGATGAGCTGTATCCCCAGCAGTGGAACTTCCGCATGGTCGGGGCCGAGCGCGCCTGGAAGCGCAGCAAGGGCGAGGGCGTCATCGTGGCCGTGATCGACACCGGCGTGGCGGCCAAAACGACCGCCAGGGGCAAGCAGGCGCGCGACTTCGCCAGGACTTCGTTCGTGCCCGGCCACAACTTCATCGACGGCAGTGACGACGCCTACGACGACCACGGGCACGGCACGCACGTCGCGGGCACCATCGCCGAGTCGACCAACAACCGCGAGGGCGCTGCCGGCCTGGCCTTCGAGAGCAGCATCATGCCGGTCAAGGTGCTCGACGCCGATGGCTCGGGCTCGGTTGAGGGCGTGGCTCAGGGCATACGCTGGGCCGTGGACAACGGGGCCAACATCCTCAACCTTAGCCTGGGCTCGGCTTACCCGTCCGAGGTCGAGCGCCGTGCCATCAACTACGCGCGGCGACACAACGTGCTGGTGGTGTGCGCGGCTGGCAACGGCTTCGGCGAGCCCGTGGGCTACCCGGCGGGCTTCCGGGGCGCGCTGGCCGTCTCCTCGGTGGGGCCAGGCGGCGACATCGCGTTCTACTCGTCGTATGGCCCGCAGGTGGCGCTGGCGGCTCCCGGAGGCGACAGGCAGGCCGACCCCGAGAACGGCGGCATCCTGCAGAACACCGTGCTGCCCTCGATGGGCGGCGAGGACGAGGACAACGGCGACGGCTACTACCAGTTCCAGGGCACCTCGATGGCCTCGCCTCACGTCGCAGCTGTGGCCGCTCTGCTGATGGCTCAGGGCGTCCACGACACCTCGCGCGTGCGCGACCTACTGCTGCGCTCTGCTACGACTAAAGGTCCGCGCCTGCAGTTTGGAGCCGGGATTTTGTCGGCTGACAAAGCCACTTCCCTGGCGAGGCGCTGGGGCTGGGCGGCCATGCTCAAGGCGTGGGTGTGGGCGTTTTTGGTGCTGCCTCTGGCCTGGAAGAAGCCTCGCTCGTGGTGGTCGCCCGGCTCCTGGGCTGTGCTGGGCTCGTGGTGGCTGCGGCCTCTGCTGGGCCTGGCTTTCTGGGTGGGGGCGTTTGGGCCGGACTGGATCGCGGCCTTCGCGGGAGCCAACTCGCCGCTCAACATGCTCGCGTTCTCGGCCCTGGCGCCAGCCGTGGCCTTCTGGCAGATGCCCGACGTGCGCGGCAGCCGCATCACGCTGGCCCTGGCGTGCGGCACTTCGCTGTGCCTGCTCGCCTCGTGCTGGGGCGGCCTGCTGTCGCCCTTCACGGGCACCGCGATGGGCTGGGCGATGTGGCCCTGGGCCCTGAGCAACCTGTTCGCCAGCATCACCATTGCCGGAGCTTCGTGGCTGCGCTCGCAGAGCACCTTGCGCTGAAGCCGGTTTGAGATGAAGCGCCCCAAGTACTTGGGGCGCTATTGTTGGTGAGGCCCGATTCATATCGACCCATGAAACTGCTGCTCTTCAGCGACCTTCACACCGATGCTCAAGCCGCCCGCTCGCTCGCCGAGCGAAGCCGGGAGGCCGATGTTGTCGTTGGCGCGGGCGACTTCGCCAGCGCGCGGCGTGGGCTGAGCGAGTGCATCGCCATTCTGAAGGCCATCGCGTGCCCCACGATCCTGGTGCCGGGCAACAACGAGTCGCACGAGGAGCTCAAGGCCGCCTGCCACGGCTGGGCTCAGGCGCGCGTGCTGCACGGAAGCGGAGCTGAGGTCGGAGGCGTCCAGTTCTTCGGGCTCGGAGGCGGCGTGCCTCCGACTCCGTTCGGCTCGTGGAGCTTTGATCTCTCTGAAGACGAAGCGGCGCGCCTGCTCGAAGGCTGCCCGCGCCGCGCCGTGCTGATTTCGCACTCGCCGCCGCTGGGCGTGCTGGATGCCTCTTCGAGCGGCCAGAGCCTGGGCAGCGCCTCGGTGCGGCGCGCCGTCGAGCAGAAGCAGCCCGTGCTGGTCGTGTGCGGCCACATCCACGCCAGCGGCGGGCAGCAGGCGATGCTGGAGCAGACGCCCGTTGTTAATGCTGGGCCGCGCGGCATCGAGTGGACGCTGGCCCAAGCCACCGCAAGTACTTGAGGCGCTCAGGCTTGTGCCGCCTGCATCTTGCAGTGTGGCTCCGACAGCGCGCTCGCAGGAAGAACGACCGTGAGAAGGTGAGTCTCGCCACCTCCATCGTGCCGCTGCCATCCTGCTATCGCGCATCAGCCGGCCCAGCCCGCCGCTGGAAGCGCAGCGAGGAACGATCGGACTGTAGGCGGTCGGGTGCAGCGCCTTGTTGTGCTGCGGTTGGTCTGTCTTATTTTGCATTGAGACTGAGAAACACCTGAACGATAACAGCTATAGTATTCACCAATGTAGCGACGGCGATGACTATGTTCCAGCGATGAAGGGCTGCCGTATTTTTATCTTGACTTCGCCGCAATATCTCCTCTCGGTAGTGAGCGGCTCCATAAAGCGTGTTCGAGTCAACTGAGCGATAAGCGTTCAGCAATTCCTCGTCTGACATTTCCATCAGTGATTTCTTGTCTGCCATATTGTTAATGCTATCTGAACCTTTAGTTTCCATCAAGCCGCGCGCCGCAGCACAACGACCAAGCTCACCCGCCGCCGAAAGCCGGAGCGACGGGAGCTTGCGACCAAAGCGGAGGCTGTAGGCGGTCGGGTGCAGCGCCTTGTTCTGCCGTTGTTAGGTGGTTTCGCTCGATGGCTTTTTCGCCACTGCAAGCCATTCTCTCGAATCATGCAATAAAGTGCGCTCTTGCTGACGCCCTTCCGAATTTGTGATTTGCCTTTGCTTTTTGTTTGACCCAAGCCACCTTACCAAATGTCCTTGTTTGAAGTAAAAGCGGTTTTCTGTGCGGCTGAGGATTTTTCGTGAGGGCAATCCGGTATCGCTCAATCTGACCTGATAGACAAAGACCAAGCGATTGTCCCAAAAGTAATATTCTTCTTGAATTTGGTGTCGGCAGCCAAAAAATTGGACAGAGACTTTGCGTGGCGATGAGTCTTTTAAATAGGCTTTGAGTTCTCCACCTTCGGTCGAATACCCCATTAAATCACGCTCAACTTGCGAATAATGCCGCAGGTTGCTGTTGATAATGTTGTATTGCTGGCGAATGGCGTGGATATTCTGCTCCTGCGAATTCGCATAAATTGGCGAACTTGCAACACCGAAAAGAGTAACCATCCACATTGCGAATTTCATGCTTTTCATTGTATCACCTACAGAAGCGTTGCGCGCGACGGCAGAACAAGTGATTGTACCGCAGCGGTCGAAAACCGTCGAAATTTGCGGTACTTGTCGCCTGCTGGCGTGATTATACCGCAGGATCGGCGTGGTGAGCAAGAAGCGGACGTGCGGTGTAATCCTGATAATTCCGACAATTACCGCATCTTCTTCTACAGCTACTCGCATCTCCAATCCGATTGGCGCTCTTGGGGACGAGGTGCAGCGTGCGCTGGGTGCGGGCGAGTACCCCCCTGAGTGCCGAGCCGTGCAAGTACTTGCAGAAGAATTCGGGCCCGCGAAACTCACGCTGGCCAGCGCCGCCGCTGGCCAGCGTGAGTTGCACGCGGTTCCTTACGCCGGCAGCTCAGGCACGTCGAGCCAGCGGCGCTCGCGCGATGACTGAAGCCCCAGCTCGGCGAGTTGAACGCCTTTGGCGCCCTCGCGCAGGTCGAAGCGGAAGGGCTCATCCAGCACGACGTGGCGCAGGAACATCTCCCACTGCACCTTTCAAGATGCTTGCAGCCCAACATTCAACATCATCATAAACGGCCACAGATAACAGCCGACAAAACCACAAGGCAGAAGCCAAACCAAGCATGACCAACTCATAAGTTGATGAAGCGGTTGTCGATGCGCTTTGAACAAGGCTAACGCAGGCAAGATGAACAAACAGCACAAGGCCGGCAACAATGGATACAAATTGTCGAAATCTTTATTTGGCCGTAAACCCGTGAGAAGCAGAGAGACATCGGATGCCCAGATGCCTGCAACACAGCCGCCGATGAAGTGGAGAAGATATTTAAGGAAGTTTTGCATAGTCCTGATTTTACATTGTAACGCGCATAGCCAAGTATCGCGCAGAGGCCGAACAAGTGATTCGACCGCAGCGGCTGGAAACCGGGAAGTTTGCGGTGCTAATCGCCTTCTGAGGTGATTAGCACCGCAGGTGAGGCGGGCAGGGCAGGAGGCAGGAGATGGAAGCGCAGCATAATACCGGTTCTTGACGCTGTGCGCGGCAAGTACTTGCTCTCACGCCGGCAGCTCAGGCACGTCGAGCCAGCGGCGCTCGCGCGAGGAGCGCAGGCCAAGCTCGGCGAGTTGAACGCCTTTGGCTCCCTCGCGCAGGTCGAAGCGGAAGGGCTCATCCAGCACGACGTGGCGCAGGAACATCTCCCACTGCACCTTGAAGGCGTTGTCGAAGGTCTCCTGCTCGGGCACTTGCAGCCAGCCGTCGTAGAAGTCGATGGGCTGGGCAATGTCAGGGTTCCAGGTCGGGCGCGGCGTGGCTCCGTGCGGCTGGATGCGGCACTCGCGCAGTCCCGCCACCGCGCTTCCCTTGGTCCCATCGACCTGGACCGTGAGCAGATCGTCGCGGCGCACGCGCACCGTCCACGACGAGTTGAAGTGCGCGATGACGCTGCGCCCTTTGTCGTCCAGCTCAAAGGTGGCGTAAGCCGAGTCGTCGGCGGTGCACTTGTAGGGCTGGCCGCTCTCGTCCAGGCGCTCGGGGATGTGGGTGGCGGCCAGGCAGCAGACGGACTTAACCGAGCCGAAGAGGTTGTCGAGCACGTAGCGCCAGTGGCACAGCATATCGACGACGATGCCGCCGCCGTCCTGCTCGCGGTAGTTCCACGAGGGGCGCTGCGGAGGCACGCCGTCCAGCCCGGTGAAGACCCAGTAGCCGAACTCGCCGCGCACGCTCAGGATGTCGCCGAAGAAACCGCTGTCCCTGAGCCGCGCCAGCTTCATCAGGCCCGGCAGCCACAGCTTGTCCTGCACCACGCCCTGCTTGACCCCCGCCGCTTTAGCCAGCGTGTAAAGCTCCAGCGCCTCCTCGGTCGTGGTGCCCGAAGGCTTCTCGCAGTAGATGTGCTTGCCCGCCGCAATCGCCTTCTTGACGCCCGGCCCGCGCAGCTGCGTGAGCTGAGCATCGAAGTACACCTGGTTGCCCTCATCGCCCAGAGCTTCGTCCACGTTGGTGGTGAACTTCTCGACACCGGCTCGCTTGGCCAGCGCCGCGAGCTTCGGCTCGGAGCGGCCCACCAGCACGGGCTCGGGCCAGATAGTTTCCGAGTCGCTAATCTTGAGGCCGCCCGCCTCGCGGATGGCGCACAGCGAGCGCAGGAGGTGCTGGTTGGTGCCCATGCGCCCCGTCACGCCGTTCATGATGACGCCGATGGTGTGTGTTTTCATAATGTTCTCAGGCTCAAGTACTTGCCGGTACTCGCGGGCACTTGAGAGCGTCCGTATTTTGTCAGCGATTCTACTCGGGCTTCGTCGTGCACTGCTCGCGAGCTCCGTGAGGCAGCGGCGGCGCTTCGACCCCGGCTCGGGGCAGCGTGCCTTCGAGCTCCTGCTTCCAGTGCGCCACGTCTCCTGACGGGCCGTAGCAGTAGAGCATCTTGAGCGGAGCCGGGCCGAGGTTGGTCATCTGGTGGAAGACGCCGGGCGGGATGAAGACGAGCTGGCCCGCGCCGACCTCGCGCTTTTCCTCGCCCAGGCACATTTCGCCGCGCCCTTCGAGCACGAAGTACACCTCTTCCTGCGCCTGGTTGTGCCAGGGCACCTGGCCGCCATCGGCTTCGAGCGTGACGAAGCCCATCGAAAAATTCGCGGCCTGCACCGGCGAGGCGCCGCCGACCAGGTTCTGGGTGCGGCGGCGGGCCGGGTACACGCGGCCTTCGATTGCGCTCAGGTCGGCGATGATCATCTTGGAAGCGTTGGCCTCGCTCATAAAGCCTCGCCGCCTTGGTGCAGCGGCAAGGCTCGCGGGCCGCTCTCGATTTCGGCTGTCATGTCGTCCAGCCGGGCCGAGATGTCGCGCAGGATTTCGATGTCGCTCGCGGGCCTTTGCGCGGCTTGAGGGTGCCCAGTGTTGTGCGCGATGCGGCCCCGCAGCTTGAGGAACTGGGCCGCGGTGTGCTTGTAAGCCGGGACAGGCGGGCGGAAGGCGAAGAAGCCCAGGTATTGAATGAGGTCGTTGAGGCCCCAGAAGCGGGCGTCGTCCTCGCGCCACAGGCGGTCGCGCAAGGCGAAGGCCTCGGGGCAAAACGCCGACAGCCCGAGCAGGTAGTCGGAGCCGTAAGCCACCATATCAATCGCGAGGTCGTTGCCGGTGTAGACCTTGAACTCGGGCCGCACCTGGTCGCGCAGTTCGAGCCGCTGCCACTCCAGCTCGCGGTCGAGGCTTGAGTGCTTGGCTCCGCTCAGCTGCGGGATTTGCATGAGGTCGCGCATGACTTCGAGCGAATAAATCTCGCCGAAGGGCAGGAACATCTCGCCCAGCTCGAAGGCCAGGAACTGCTCCGTGCGCTCGCCGATCCTGGCATACAGCGCGACTTTCTCGCCGTCGGAGAGCGCCTTGAGCGCGCTGGACTGGAACAGGATCGGGGTGCCACCGTGAGCCACGATGTCGTCCACGGCGCGCGCGTATAAATCGAAGGCGGCTCCGTGCTGGCCTTCGATGAAGGCCCCGGCGACAAAGGGCGCTCCGGCTGCGGCTTCGCGGGCGGCTGCAAGTACTTGAGCGCGCTCGGCTAAGCTGAGCAGGTTGGTGTAGCCGGTGTCCATGTTGAGCGCGGGCGCGATGCCGGCTGCCAGCGTGCGCTTGATGTTGGGCTGGAATGAGTCCCAGTCGATCTGTCCCCTTTTATCAAAGGGCAGCAGCACGGCTGAGATGCCCTCGATGGCCCTTCCCGGCTGCAGGCGGCGCGTGATGTGGCTGGCCCGCAGTGTCTTCGCGTCTTCCATGTGTCCTCCGGTTGCGCCGGGTATCATAACCCAAACCGCAAGCAGAGTTCAGGGGAGTGGTCACGGCATCATGCACTCAAAACCGCGTCGCAGCGGCTTCAGGCCAAGCGACGATGTGAGCCTGCTCTTCCTCATCGCGGTTGTGCTGGCGCTCTGTTTTCCGATCTTCAAGTCCATCCGCGACGGGCGGCGGCGCGAGCAGGCCGCTCACGCGCGGCGGTGACGGCTGCAAGTACTTGAGCGCCTCACGAGCCGGGCTTGTAGATGCCGACGAGCTCGGTCGGGAAGGAGGACGACTTCCACTGCAGGCGCACCGACGAAGCCGTGGCGGGGCCTTGAGCGTATTCGAGCCTGATCTGGTGCGCGCCCTTGAGCAGGTGCTTCGTCTCGGCGCGCGCGGTGGATTTCTGCACCATCCACACGTCGATGATCTTCTCGCCGTCCAGGAACAGCCGCCCGCCGTCATCGACCTCGCCCAGCGAGAACTGGTAGTCGTCGTCTTTGGGCACGAAGATGCGGCCCGTCCAGCGCACGCTCCAGTAGGTGCCGCGCATTCCGGGCAGCGGAGGGTTGGTGCCCCAGTCGAAGTCGATGGTCTTGCAGGTGTGCGTGGTGACTTTCCTGGAGCCTGCAGCGCCCAGCGTGGCCCAGTCGATGGGGTGGCCCGGCTCCAGCTGCCCCCGCTCGGGGTCCTGGTAGTAGACGCCGACCAAGCCGGGATCCCAGATGCCGCGCCCGATCTCGCGCCCTTCCTCGCGCCCTCGCCTCAGCTTCCCGCGCTCCAGCCCCAGGCCCGCGAAGCGCCCGCTTCCCCCGCCCGGCCCATCGCCGCTGCCGCGCCCGCCGTTGCCGTTGCCACCGTTGCCGCGCCCGCCGCCCGTCCCCGCTTCCTCGCCACCGCCGCCTCCGCCTCCGCGACGGCCACCTTTGCCACCGCCGGAGCCACCGCCGTTGCCATCGCCGTTCCCATTCCCGGAGCCACCGCCGTTGCCGTCGCCGTTCCCATTCCCGTTGCCGCCGCCGTTGCCATCGCCGCCGAAGCCTCCCGGCAGGCCTCTGCCGCGCCCGCCTCTGCCGGGGAAACCGCCTTCGCCGCCTCCCTCGCCGCTGCCATTCCCGCCGCCGCCGCCGCCACCGCTGCCACGGCTTGCCAGGCGACCTGCGTGGCCCGGCCCGCCCTCGCCGCCGGGCCCGCCGCTGTGACCGTGCCCGCCGCCTGAGCCGCCAGCTGAGCCGAAGGGATCGCCGAAGCGACCTCCGGCCAGGCGCCCGCCCGAGTGCCCGCCCAGCCCGCTGCCGTGCCCTCCGGCCCGCGAGCCGCCTGAGCGCGAGCCGCTTCCGGCTTGCTCGCCGCTTCGCTCGTGCAGCGCGCTCGTCGTGGTGCCTGCGCTGCGGCCCTCGCCGCTGCCCGGAGCGCGGCTCAGCGGGCCGTGCCGGAAGCTGGGGCCGGCCTCGCCCTCGCCCTCGGAAGCGCCGTCGTTGCGCGCTGTGCGGCTGCCGCGCGCCATCGGCTGCGGCGAGGCGGCATCCTGGCCTCCCGAACGCTCGCCTGAGCTGCCGCTCGCAGCGTTGCCGCCAAAGGGATCGCCGCCGCTGTCCTGGTTGCGAAAGTGCAAGCGCGACGATTTGCCAGGAAGCCCGCCGCCTTGAGCCAAGCGCGCGCCTCCGGCCTGCTCGCCGCTGTTGCGCGTGTGGTTCGAGCCGGGGGCCGAAGCCGCAGCGCCCGAAGTGCGCGCGTTCGGCTGCGAAGTGTTGGGATCGAACGAGTGCGAGCGCGAGCTTGGGCTTGGCGCGCCTGGGGCGTCCTCGCTGGAAGCGAGGCGTTTGGGGCGCGTGTGTGGCCGCGAAGAGGCCGGGTTCAGCGGCGCTTCGGTTCGGGCCGGGCGCGTTGGAGCCGCCGGCGCTGAGCGTGGGCTCTGCACGGGCTTCGTGGCTTGCGGCTTGGGCGCTGCTGTCGGCTCAACCGTGGCAGCAGGCGTCGGCTCAGGTCGCGGCGGCGTTGTGGGCTTGGGCTCGGCTGTGGGAACGGCAGGCGGCGTGGGCTTGGGCTCAGCTGTGGGCTGCGCTTTGGGCCGCTCGCGCGTGGGCTGAGGCCGGGGCTCGCGGCGCGGCCTCGGCGGGCGAGGCGCAAGTACTTGGGGCCTCGGGCGCGGAGGCGTCGGCTTAGGACGCTCGGCTTTGGGCGCGGGCGTCGGCTTAGGGCGCTCGGGTTGGGGCGTGGGTTTAGGCGGCGGCGTCGGCTTGGGCGCGGGCGTCGGCTTGGGGTCGCTTAAGTCGAGCTCGATGAGCTGCTCGTGCTTGAGCGGGGCGGCCTGTCGCCACATCAGCGCGAGCATCAGGGCGTGCAGAGCCAGCGAGCCCGCCAGAGCTGCGGGGAAGCGCGATTTCCAGCGCGCCGGGAGCAGGCGAAGCAGCGGGGCGCCCGCGGAAGCTCCGCTCGCAGCACGCGAGCGGGCATCGGGAGCCTGGGGCGGCGGCGCGGGTGGCGTGAGAGTGGGCATGAGGGTTGGCGGTCGGGCCGCGCGGAGCGGCTTGGGCTTAGCTCAGTCGGGCAGCTTGGTGCCGAGCGCGACCTTGGGCAGCCCGGACTGCTTGGCCATGTCCATGATCCGCACCACGCGCTTGTACTCGATGTTCTCGTCGCCCTTGATCACCACGCGCGTGTCCGGCTGCCGCGCCGCGCGGGCCTTCATGGTGCGTTCGAGCGCGCTTTCGGCGATCGGCTGGCCGTCCAGAAACAGGCCGCCGTCGCGCGACAGGGCCACGTTCAGGTCCTTGTTTTCCTGCGGCACGACCTCGCTGCTCTTGGCCTGGGGCAGCTTCATGTTCAGCCCCGACTCCTTCACGAAGGCCGTGGTCGCCATGAAGATAATCAGCAGCACCAGCACCACGTCCACCAGCGGGATGATGTTGATCTCAGCCATCGGCGCACCGCCGCGCCCGCCGCGCCGCCTGCCCGAGCCTTCAACCCGCATGGCCTGCGCCTCCCGAGCCCGAAGTACTTGCAGCGCCCTCAGCGCCCTGAGCCAGTTCAGCAGCGGGCGCCGCCAGCGGAGCCGCCACTGAAGCCGCCGCAGCCGCCGGAATGAGCGGAGCCGAGCCGCTTCCGTTGCCGTGAGCTTGGCCCTGAGCGCCGATCAGGCGGGCGCTCAAGTCCAGGGCGTGCGTCTCGACGCGCAGCATCAAGTCGCTGACGCGGCCCGTCAGGAGGTTGTAAGCCATGACCGCCGGAATCGCCACGCCCAGGCCCAGGCCGGTCGCGGTGAGAGCCTCGGCAATGGGAGCCGCGACTGCGCTGGCTCCGGTCTGCCCCGTCGCGGCGATGCGCGCGAAGGCGGACAAAATGCCCAGCACCGTGCCGAAGAGCCCGATGTAAGGCGCGGTCGAGGCCACCGTGCCCAAAATCGGCAGGTTGCGCGACAGCCGCGCGCTCTCGACATCGAGCCCCTGCGCCACCGCCTCGCGCGCCAGCTCGCGCGCCGTCGAGTCCGAGGTGCCTGCGCGCGCCGAGGGGCTTTGCAAGTCGCCCATCAGCTCAAGGCCCGAGCGCACGGCTCGCGCGCTGGGCGCTTCGCTCTGGCCCACGCGCTGCGCGACGAGCGGGCTGTTCTGGCGCCAGGCGTCGCGCAAAAGGGCGTATTCGCTCTCTTCGAGCTTGCGCGCCCGGCTCAGCCCCAGCGCGCGCTCGATGACAATCGACAGCGAGGTGATCGAGAAGATGATCAGCACGTCGGCGGCGATGAGCACGCCCAGGCGAACCAGATCGCCGTTTTGCAAGGCCGTCGCGTGAGCCGACAGGTGGTTGAGAAGCCAGTTCATGAAGAAAATTTGCTCGCCGGCAGGCGCAAGTACTTGCAGCGCAACTCGCTGCTTCCGGTTCGGGTGCCTAACAATTCACGGGCGCAGGTTGCGCCCGAGCTGAGCCACCACGAAGGCCGCCGCGCCGCCCAGCAGCAGCGCCAGCGGCAGCCGCGCCAGGATGAGCCAGCGCGTGCTCCAGACCGCGCCCAGCGCGATCAGCAGGAAAACGCCCACGATCACGATGGCGACCTCGGCCTGCCGGCGCTTGTCCATGATGATTTTGTGCTCAGGCCCTGGCAAGTACTTGCAGCGTATCCCAATCGGCTCAGCTTCGGCTCAGCTCGCGCCCAGCGCCTTGAGCCGCTCGGCGGCCTGAGCCGCCCACTCGCCCGGCGGCTGAGCCTGCGCGATGGCGCGATACAAGGCCGCCGCCGACGCCTTGTCGCCGCTTTTTTCGGTCGCCTGAGCCGCGATCCAGGCGCTCTGGGGCGCCCGCTCCGAAGCGCCAGACAGCGTCGTCACCTTGAGCGCCGCCTCCGCCGCTGCCTTCCACTTGCTCTGCGCGAACAGGGCCTGCGCCAGAAGGAAGTTTCCCTCGCCCGCACCGCTGCCCGCATCGCCCGCCAGAGCCTGACGAAGCACAGCCTCGGCCCGAGCGTTGTCGCCGCCCTCGACCAGCGCGCGCCCCAGCCCGAGCCGGGCCGGCACGATCCACTTGCGCCAGCCGGCTTTAGCACTCGCAGCGCCCGCAGTACTTGCAGCGGCCCCGCTCAGGAACCGCTCGAAGAAGGGCCGCGCGGCCTTCAGGTTCTGCGCCTTGAGCTGGCTCTGGCCCGCCCAGAACACCGATTCCAGAGCCGATTCGCTCTTGGGAAAGCTCGCGGCCCGCTCGAAAGCCGCTGCCGCTTCGCTCCACTTCTGCGCGTTGAACAGGGCCGAGCCCATCTGATACCAGGCCAGGGGAGCGTCTTCGCTGGCCGGCGACTGCGTGACCGCAGCGTAAGCCTGAGCCGCCGCCTCCCACTTCTTGGCGGCGAACAGGCTCTCGGCGACCTGAAACTGGGCGCTGGCGGCGTATTTCGAGGCCGGGAAGTCGCGCGCCAGCCGCTGCCACAGCTCGGAAGCGGCGGGGCTTTTGGCCTCGGTCGCGGCCCACGCGCTTTCATACAAGGCCCGCGCGCCGGTGTCGCCTCTGGGATCGAGCTGCAGCGCGCTCGCGAAGGCGGCCTGAGCCGAGGTCTTGGAGGCCGCGTCGCCCTTGTGCAGAGCTAAGCCGCGCCTCAGCTGCCCGCGCGCCTGCTCGCCCGGCTCTTTGGCCGAGGCCGCGTACTTGGCCCACTGCCCCGCCGCTTCCTTCCACTTGCCCAGCGACTCGTAGGACGAGGCCGCGAAGAAAGCGCCCTGAGCCGCCATTTCCCTGTCGCTCGAACCCAACGAAGCTAAGGTCGCGGCAGCCGGGGCGTAGCTCTTGGCGCGCCACTGCGCCTCGCCCAGAGCCAGCTTCAGGCGCGCTCTGGTGTCCTCGCCGCCTTTGGCTGGGCTGGTGGCTGGGCTGGCCCCGAGCGCGTCCAAACCCGCCCTGGCCGCGGCCTGAGCCGCGCTCCACTGCTTCAAGTCGAGCCGGGCCCAGGCCAGGCCGAGCTGAGCCGAAGGTGCCAGCGTGCTTTTGGAATTGCTCGCCAGCAGGCGCTCGAAGGCGGCGGCGGCCTGGGCCGAGCGGCTGGCGTTGAGCTGAGCCGAGCCGAGCAGGTAGAGCGCGTTTTCCTGCGTGGCGGCGTCCGGCTTGGCGTCCAGCGCGCCCTGAGCCAGCGCCGCAGCCTGCGCCCAGTCGCCGCGCTCGTAGGCGGCGCGCGCCAGCTTCTCGCGCGCTCCCGAAGCCGCGCGGCCCGGAGGCAGCGCGCGCAGCACGTTCTCCAGAGCCGCCGGCACACCCGCGCCCGAAGTGGAAGTAATGGAAGTACTTGTGGAAGTACTGGCCGCGCCGCCCGCCACGCCCGGCGTGCTCGTCGTCGCGGCCACCGCGCCAACCAAGTCGAGCAGAGCGGCCTGAGCATCCTTGGCCTCAGCCGACCTGGGGAACTTGGAGATCACGAGCTGGTAAGCCTGAGCCGCGCCAGCCGAATCTTTGGCCTCGCCCTTCAAGTCGCCCAGCAGTAAGGCCGCGCGCGGCGCTTTGTCGCCGTTTGGAAACCGCTGCAAGAAGGCGCTGAAATCGCCCTGAGCCCCCGCCTTGTCGCCCGCTTCCGAGCGCGCGCGGCCCCGAAAATAAAGCGCGTTGGCTGCGGTCGAGGCGTTTGCTGAGCCGGCCAGCGGGCTGTAGGCTTGAGCCGCGCGCGCCCAATCTTTGGCGTTGAAGAGGCTGTCGGCCAGGCGCTGCTGCAGCGAAGCGTCATCGCTCACGGCGATCTTGGCATCGGTTGGCCTGGGCTCGGCTAAGGCTTTCTGGTAGGCATCGGCGGCCTGGCCCCAGTTCTTCAAGCCGAACTGAGCATCGGCCACGCCTTCGAGCGCGGTGCGCTTCCACCTGGCCAGGCTCGCCTCGGCTAAGACGGCCTCGAAAGCCGAGCGCGCCTTGTCCCACTGGCTCAGCGCGAGGAAGGCGTTGGCGCCGCGCAGCCTGGCCTCGCCCACCACCTCGGACTGGGGATACTTCTGCCAAACGTTCTGGTAGGCGCTCGCGGCCTGAGCGAGCTGGCCGCCTTCCTCGGCCAGGGTTCCCAGCGCCAGCGCCGCGAAGGGCGCGGGGCGGCTCTGCGGGTAGTCCTTGAGCACTTGAGCGTAGGCGAGGCGAGCAGGCTCGGCTTTCTTGAGCGCGTACAGGCTCTCGCCGCGCATATAAACGGCTTCGGCGGCCTGATCAGGCTTGGGCCTGGTCGCCACGAAGCGCGCGTAGGTACTTGCCGCCAGCTCGAACTTGTCCAGATTGAAGTACGCATCCGCCAGCTCGAAGTAGGCTGCAGCCGAGAGTTTGGGGTCGGGGAACTGCTGCAGGGCCTTCTCGTAAGCGGCGGCTCCCCGCGCGTAGTCGATCTTGCCCTTGTCCTGGTTGCGCAAGATGGCTGCCGCCAGCTGATAGGAAGCCAGGGCCGCGTGGGGGTCGCGCGGGTTGGCCTTGAGGAATTTGTCCAGGTTCTCGGCGGCCAGGCCCCACAGCTTCTGGTTGTACAGGCCCGAGGCGAAGGCCCACTGCTCGTCGGGCGTGTCGGCGCGCGCGTGGTGGCTCAGGCTGCCCAGGCTGCCGAGCGCAAAAACGCTCGCGAGCCCGGCTCGGAGCAGGCGGGCGCGCAGGTCGCGGCAAGTAGGTGTTGTAATTTTGGGCAACGGCATGGGCGGCTCCTCAAACAGCTCTCGGACAACTTTTGGCGAAGGCTCAATGACAGTTTGCACGCGGCGATGTTGCGCGCGCCGGATGCGCGCTGCAAGTACTTGCGGCGGGCCACCCGGCGCGGCCCGTGTTTCAAGGCAGAAGCCCCGGCTGGCTGCGGGTTTTCGAGCGATTTTCGCGAGGCGCCGATTTCGGCTTGAGCTTGAGCTTCAGCGGCTGGCTCTGGTGATGGTGATGAGGTAAGCCTCGTGCAGGCCCAGCGGCGGCAGCGTCGTGCTCAGGGCGCCCCGAACCAAAGGCAGTTCCTGGGCTTGGACCGGCTCGGGCGCGGGCAGCGGCGCTTCTCGATGCGCTGGCGTGGTGGGCGCGGCTGTGCTGGCTTCATGGGTTGATCTCCGGAGTTGGTCTTCGGGGCAGGATAGCCATCGCGCCCTCGGTCGCTGCTGATCGTTTGAATCACCGCGAAGAGGCTTGCGCCGCGTGCGCATCCGCTTTCATCCTACCCCGCCGGAGGACTTTCGCCACACCTGCTCAGCAGCGGCTTGAAGGGTGGCGGAGCCCGGCACGGGAAGGCTTTTCGAGCGGCCCCTGGGCAACCTGAACGCGCTGGCGCCCAAGCCGTTAAGGTTGAGTTATGAAAGCCACCTCCACAAGTACTTCCGCCGCCTCCAGCGCCGCCGCCGAGGTCGCGGCCCACGTTGAGGCGCGAACTTCCGATCAGGCGCCGCAGCCCGCGCCCGCCAACGGCTCCACGCCCGCCTCAGCCACGCCCGCCTCAGCCGCGCCTGCTTCAGCCGCGCCTGCTTCAGCCGACGCTGAGCGCCGCCGCGTCGAGCGCCGCCGCAACCCGCCTTTGGCCAAGCCGCCCGGCGTCGAGGAAGTGATGGTGATCCGCGAGCCTGGGCAGATCGGCTTCGACCAATACACGCCCGGCCCGCTGCTGCCGCACGAGGTGCGCGGGCTCACTTTGTACTCGGGCGTCTCGGCGGGCACCGAGATGACGATCTTTCGCGGCTCCAACCCCTACGCGCACAAGCGTTGGGACGCCTCGCTCAAGCTGTTCCTGCCCGAGGCTTCCGAGCACCCGTTCTACCCGGCTGTGGTGGGCTACGAGGAGGTCGGCTTCATCACCGAGGTCGGGCCACAAGCTAAGGGCGTTGAGGTCGGCGACTGCGTGTGGGGCTCGTGGGGGCACCGCACCGAGTTCGTGATGCGAGCCGAGGACGCCGCGCGCAACATCCTGCCCGAGGGCCTGGACCCGCGTGCCGGAATCTTCGCGCGCATCGGGGCCATCGCGCTCAACGGGATTCTGGACGCCGGCATCAACGTGGGCGAGACGGTCGTGGTCTTTGGAGCCGGCGTCGTCGGGCTGATCTGCATGGCCCTGGCGCACCTCTCAGGAGCGCGCGTGTACGCCGTCGACATCAACGAGGCGCGCCTGCACAACGCCCAACGCTACGCCGACGAGTTCATCTCAGCCGAGGCCGCCCTCACCATCAAGAAGTGGACCGGCGGGCGCGGCGCCGACGTTGTGATCGAGGCCACGGGCAATTACAACGCGCTGAGCGAGGCGATCCGCAGCGTGGCCTACGCGGGCAAAGTCGTCTCGCTGGGCTTTTATCAGGGCAGCCCAGGCGCGCTGCAGCTGGGCGAAGAGTTCCACCACAACCGCGTCCAGGTTATCTGCTCGCAGATTTTCAACGTGCCGGCGGCTTTAAGCTTCCGTTGGGACGTGGCGCGCCTGGAGCGCACCATCATGGCGCTGCAGGCGACCGGGCGCATCGACTTGCTCTCGCTCATCACGCAGCAGATCCCCTTCCGGCAGGCGGGCTCAGCCTACGAGATGCTGGAGCACTACACGGACACCACGCTCCAAATCGCCCTCACCTTCCCCGAAGCCATCAGCCAGCACGCCGCCAAGCGCCCAGGCCCGAGCTAAGCCCAGGCCCCGCAAGTACTTGCGCCTCTCGAACCGCCCGCCGTGAGGTTGGCCCTGAGCTTGGCTGTGAGCGGGGCCCTGCTCTCGCCTGAGCTGCGTGCTGTAAGCTGTGCCCGACTGCCCAAGTACTTGCAAGGAAGACCATGACACCAGACAGCACTCTCAAGGCCGCGATCATCGGCTGCGGCGGGCGCGGGCGCGAGCACGCCAAGGGCTACCAGTCCGCCTCCAACGTCCACATCACGGCCCTGGCCGATCCCGTGGCCGAGTCCGCGCGCTCTCTGGGGTTGGCGCACGGCGTCGCCGAGGCGAACCAGTTCCTCGACTACAACGAGATGCTGGGCTCGCAGAAGTTCGACATTGTGAGCGTGTGCACCTGGCCCGCGCAGCACCAGGAGCAAGTACTTGCGGCCATCAAATCCGGCGCGCGCGCGATCCACTGCGAGAAGCCGATGGCCCCGACCTGGGGCGAGTCCAGGGCGATGCACCAGGCGGCGCAGCAGTCCGGCGTGCAGCTGACTTTTTGCCACCAGAGGCGCTTCAACCCGCAGTTCGTCAAGGCCAGGCAGCTCATCCAGAGCGGGGCCATCGGGCAGCTGAGGCGAGTCGAAGGCTTCTGCCCCAACCTGTTCGACTGGGGCACCCACTGGTTCGATATGTTCTTCTTCTTGAACAACGAGGAGCCCGCCGCCTGGGTCATCGGGCAGGCCGACGCCTCGCGCGCCAGGAGCGTGTTCGGCGTGCCGGTTGAGTGGGCCGGAATCTCGTTCGTGTCGTTTCAAAACGGCGTCGAGGGCCTGCTCGTGACCGGCCCCGACGCCTGGGAGCGCGGCGCCGTCCGAGCCGTGGGAACCGAGGGCATCCTCGAAATCCCCCAGGCCGACGGCGGCGACGTGCGCCTGCTCAGCTCAAGCGCAAGCTCAAGCTCAAGCTCAAGCGGCTGGCAGGTGGTTGATTTGAGCGACGTGCCGCGCGGCGACTCGACTTCGCTCTCGGTTGTGGACGCCATCGAATCGCTGCGCAGCGGAGCTGAGCCGCGCCTGAGCAGCCGCAAGGCCGTTGCCGCGACCGAGCTGATCTTCGCGACCTACGAGTCGAGCCGGCTGCGCCAGCGCATCGAGCTGCCGCTGCAAATCGAGGACTCGCCGCTGATTTCGATGCTCGCAGAGAAAGCGCGCTGAGCGTCGCGCGGGCTATCCCCGGCGAGCTTCACTGGCCCCAGCCGAACTCAACCTCGTTGCTCCAGTGGCCGCCCCAGTCGACGTGGAAGCTAAGCCCCGATTTCTTACACACGCTGCGATTGCGGCCCGTCTCCATCTGGCCCGGCCCCTGGTCGTCCTGCACCAGAAACGCGAACTTGACGGGCTGCCGGGCCAGCATCAGCTTGTGCACAGCCGGAATCTCGCTCCACGGAATCGCCGCCTCCATGACGCGCGTGTTGCCGTTTTGCTTGACAACCAGCCTGGCGTTTTTGACTGCGCCGTCGAACCTGGACTTGGGCTGGCGCGGGTAGAAGTGCTTGCGCGGCATTCCGGGCACCAGCATCCTCCACACTTCGGTGCCGCCGCCGTATTTGGCGGCCACGGGATGCAGGTCGTATTCGTAGTCGGTGCTCTTGTAGTCGGTGAAGAACCTGGGCGTGCCCGGCGGGTTGGGCAGCATATCTTCGGCTTCGACCGGGATGGCGTTGAAGGCGATCTGCACGCCGTCGTAAGGCTGCCCGAAGCCGCCCGGAATCGCGGGCCAGGTGCGATACGAAAAGCGCCGCACGCCCGAAGGCCAGGCGTGATCCGTCTTGGCGAGTTCTTCGGGCACGCTCAGCTTAACGCCCTGCGGCAGCTTGTAAGGCTGGCCGACGATGGCGTAGCCAGCCGAGCCCAAGTGCCCTTTCCAGTCGCCGTGCGTGTCGTAATCCCACTTGGCGAAGGAGGCGAAGGGAACTTTAACGGCATCAATGCCCGCCGCCGGATCGAAGAACAAGCCGAAGACTCTGGCCGAGTACCAGTCGCCGTTGGTCTGCACGCGCAGCCGCAGTTTGCCTTGCAAAGTCCAGATGGCATACGTGCCTCCCCACAGCTTCGAGATTTTCTGCGTGTCCAGCACCTTGCCGCTCTCGCGGTCGATCATCTGCAGCTCGATGCCGTTGGGATGCAGTTCACCTGCGCCCAGATAAACCGCGACCCGCTTCCAGTCGGGCAAGTCCAGGTCAACCGCGAACGAGAGGTTCTTGTCGGTGTGCTCCCAGAACTTCCCGCTGCGACCTTCGGCCTCGGGCAGCTGCAAGTACTTGGCGTCGTCCTGGGCGGGCTTGTCGTCGCCGACTTGCTGCAGCAGCGTCTTGTCACGGTCGTACTCGGAGGAAGTCTCAGGATAGAAGTATTGGTTGTCGTCGCGCGTCTCGAAGCGAACGGAGCCCTCGCTGGGAGTTGAGTCCGCGACTTTGGTGGCGAAGTAGAAGTACTTGCTGTCGTAGGCTGTGTAGCCGGTGGCGAGGCCGCCGCTCACGTTGGAGCCGAAGCTGGTGAAGGGAAACCAGGCGGCTTCGGTCAGCTCGCGCGGGCCGTCGGTGCCCGAGACGCTCTGCGGCAGCACGCCGCGCCAGTCGTCCAGCTTGCCGTCCACGTTGATGCTGCGGCGCGCGATGACGTTGGCGTGCATGATTTCGTCGTGCTCGGCGCGCCCGTCGCGGCCCGCGTTGAAGCGCACGGCCAGAGGATACGAGTTGCTGGGAATCGCCTCGCCTGCAAGTACTTGCACGGGCACCTGCTTGGTCTCGAAGGGCTTGAAGCTCAAGGCCCTGGGGTAGCTCAGCTTGAGCACGCCAAGGGTCAGGCTCAGGCTGCCCTGGACAGGCCGGTTCAGGATGTTGCTCAGCGAGAGCCGCAGCGTGGGCCTGGAGCCAATCGGCGCGGTCATGTCGTGCGCGATGATGTCGAGGGGCTCGTAGCCTTCGACTCGGGCCGTCCTGAGCGCATTGGAGAGGCGCGCGAAGGAGCCTGGCTTGCCTGAAGCGCGCAGGAAGAAGCCGCGGCTGTCGAGCGGAACCACGACCTTGCCGTTTTTGGCGGGCACGCGGTTGCCGTAGAAATCGAAGAGCGAGTAGTCAGCCGAGGCCCGCAGCGTCATGGAGCCGCCGCTGAGCACCATCGGCGCGTCGAGCTTGGCCTGCATCGCGGCGGCGCCCTGGCGGGTGTAGCGGCTCACCATCATCTGCTGGCGGATGCGCTGCTTGGCGTCCAGCTCAGCTAAGCCGCGCACGCCGCGAAACAGCACGTTGTCGTTGCCAAAGGCCTCGCCCAGGTCGCCCACGACGACCACGGTTCCGTCGTCGGGGTTCTTGTTCATCCCTTCGAAGAGCATGACCCAGGGCAAGCCTCTGGGGAACAGCATCGAGCGGAAGGGGCGCTCGCCGATGAAGTGCTGCACGGCTCCCACCGAGGCCGCCGGGCTCCAGGTGTGGCCGGGCACTTCGACGCGCACGCGCTGGCCATTGGCTGCCATCACCTCGCGGCTCTGGGTGCCCTCGGCGATGTTGCCGCCGAAGATGCCCATCGAGCGGTCGTAGCCGGCCGCGCGGTTGCCCGCCACCACAGCCGCCAGGCGGTCGTCGGTGTTGGCGACCCAGCTTTCGGTGTCCCAGATTTTGACGCGGCCCCGCGGGCTCTGGCGAGCGATCCAGGCTTTGTAGGTCGAAGGCGCGGCCAGGCCCTGATAGTGGATGGTCACGGCGTCCAGCCACTGCAAGTACTTGCCTGAGCCATCGGAGAAGAACTTGTCGAAGGTGTTGGACGAGGAGTCGGCTCCGGCTAAAAGTACTTGCACCCTGGCCTGGTCGCGCGCGGCCTGCACGCCGTGCGCCATGCGCGTGAAAATCTCGCGGTAGCGCAGCATATCGGCGCCCCAGCCCGAGATCGAAAGCCCTTCCCACGGCTCGTTCCACAGGCTCATCGCCGTGATCGGGCCGCGCGGCCAGCCGTATTGAGCCGACAGCTCGCGGCACTGCTGCTCGAAGTCGTTGTCAGCCGACGGCAGCCAGGACAGGTCCTCCTTGCCGCCCTTCATCACGCCGTCCGAGCCCAGGTGAGGCCGCCCGCGCCCCAGCGGTTGAGCGCGCCCGCTGGTGCCCCACATCAGCAGAGCCGTGATGTTGTTGGCCTTGAGCCGGCTCATCGAAGCGTCCAGCTTCTGCTTCCATCCGGCGTAAGAAGGGTCGTCTGAAGGCACGTAATCGACCCCGAGGCGGATCGCCTGCACGCCGAGCCGCTGCAGCACGTCGTCGCCGATGTAGTCGAGCGACATCTTGGGATACTCGGTGCGCTGCGGGCTCGGCCTGAAGGTGCGCACGAAGCTCGTCACGAACTGCCGCCCCGCCGGGCCCAGGTCAACAACGAGCGCGTAGCCGCCCATCCGCTCGGGCACGCGCGGCGAGACGGTGATGTCCTGGAAGCCCCTGGCGCTCAGGCTCACCGCGATGGGAGTTGAGCTGAGGCTGCCGTTGGCGAAGACCTCGGGCTTCCAGATGTCGCCCGCGATGCCGCGCGTGCCGTAGCCGATCAGCTCGACGCGGCCCTGAGCTTGGAGCCCCCCGCCGCCGTTGTTCTGGAGCTGGAAGGTGAAGGTCGGCTGCTCGCCGGGGAACAAGATGTTGCCCCGCGCGCTGCTGCTGGTGAGCGTGGCTTGGAAGGGATACTCGCGCTGCCCGAGCTTGAGCCTGAAGGCCGCGCCGAAGCCCTGCATCGCGGAGCCCGTGACCATCTGGGCGCGCGAGCCATTGCTCGCAGCGCCCAAGCTCAAGGCAGCGGCGACGAGAAAACTGAAAGTGGCTTTTGGGAGCATGGCTACAGGCTACCCAAGTACTTGCAGCGCCAAGCGGTTCACGCGGCGCCCGCCGTCCAAGCGGCGAGGCACCAGTACTTGGAGAACGGTTTCGGTGCCCAAGCGCGCATCACGACGGGCCGGGCGCTGGGTTTCTCGCGGGGCCTGGGATTGGCCAGCAGGGTGGGGAGCGAGGTTAGACAAGCTCGCCGTGCGGCAGCAGCATAAAGGCCTTGACGACCTGGGGATCGAACTGCACGCCGGACTGGAGACGGATTTCTTGCAGCGCCTCTTCGAGGGGCCACGCCTCTTTGTAGGGCCGGTCGTGCGTCAGGGCGTCGAAGACATCGGCCACGGACACGATGCGGCCCTCGATGGGCACTTCCTCGCCCTGCAAGCCGTGCGGGTAGCCTTGCCCGTCCCACTTCTCGTGGTGCGTCAGGGCGATGCACTCGGCCATCTGCACCACTTCAGAGCGCCCGCCCGAAAGCAGATCGGCCCCGAAGCGGCAGTGGCGCTGCATGACCGCGTATTCCTGGGGCGTGAACTTGCCGGGCTTGAGCAAAATCGAGTCGGGCACGCCGATCTTGCCCACGTCGTGCAGCGGAGCGGCGCGCTGGATGATCTGCGCCTCGTCAGGGCTCAGGCCCAGGCACCGCGCCAGCAGGCCCGCCGTGATCGAGACGCGGTGCGTGTGCCGCGCCGTCTCGCCGTCGTGCTGCTCGGCGGCGCGCGCCAGGCGCTCGATCACTTCCAGCTGCGCTTCCTTGAGCTCGACCTGGTAGCTCGAAAGCTGCTCGGTGCGCTCCAGCAGCTCCAGAAACATCGCGTGCGTCTGCGCCTCGACCTCGTGAACCGCCATGCGAACCTGCAGCAGGTTGTTCACCCGCAGCACCAGCTCGGAGCGGTCGAAGGGCTTGGACAGCACCTCGATGGCTCCTCCGCTCAGCGCCTTGAAGCGGTTGTCCGCGCTGGGATAAGCCGTCGCCACCAAGACCGGCAGCGACAGCCCGCCCTGAACCGAACCCTGCAAAACCTTGAGCAGCTGCAGCCCGTCCAGATGCGGCATCGCGATGTCCAGGATCAGGATGTCCGGCTCGTACTCGACGAACATTGCCAGCACGCCGCACGAATCTGAAGTGGTGCGGATGTTGGCGTAGCCTTCGAGCCCCAACAAAGTGCGGTACAGCGTCAAGATGTCAGGGTCATCGTCCACAATCAAAATCCTGGCCGATGACAGCAGTTCTTTGGACGCCATGAGAAGTTTCTACCCGCCGCGCCATGCTCTGGCTCCAACTCTCGCTCCTAAGCGCCGCTCCAACACGCCGCTGCTGCTAACTGTCGCGCCCTGACTGCCCGTGCAACGTATCTACCATAAACGCCGCCGCGTCAAGAAGAAGCTATGCGGCAACCCAGGCGGCCTGCAAGTACTTGACCTGCAAGTACTTGAGGGGTTTCACAGCGCCAGGATTTCGTCCATGTCGCGCGAGATTTGGCCCAGCTCGCCCTCGCAGTTGAAGAACTCGCTGGTGAGCGGGCCCTGGTAGCCAGCCGAGCGCAGGGCGTGCATGACGGCGGGGAAGTCCACGTCGCCTTCGAGCAGCGGGCAGAAGCCGTCGATGGTGCCGACCGACCGCTTCCAGTCCTTGAGGTGCACGCGCGCGATGCGGCGGCCCAGAATCGAAATCCACTGCTCGGGGTAGCCGGTTTGCAGCACGTTGCCCACGTCGAAGTAGACGCCAAGCCAGCCTGGGCCCTCGGCTGGGCTGAGCTCATCGACCAGGGCGCGCATCTCCAGGGGCGACAGCAGCATCTTGTTCCACACGTTCTCGATGGCGAGCGTGACCTTGAGCTCAGCCGCCTCGTCGCGCAGCTGCAGCAGGCTGCGGCGCATATTTTCGTGCGCCAAATCGTAAGGCGCGTGCTGATCGACCACTCCGGGCACGCAGAGCAGGGCGCCCGCCCCGAGCCAGGCCGCGCGCCGCAGCGAGTCGCGCGTGCTCGCGATGGCCTGCTCGCGCTCAGCCTGGGCGGGCGCGCTCAGGCGCAGCTTCCAGCCCAGCCCCGAGGCCATGCTCGCGATGCTCAGGCCCGCTCGCGCGGCCTGCTCGCGCACCTGCTCGCACTCTTGCCGCGTCGAGGCCGTCGTGATCTGGTGGCAGGAGCCGCCGCCCGGCTCGTCTATCGTGACCTCGACGGCCTCGAACCCGTGCTCGCGAGCCAGCAAAAACACTTGTGGCGCCGTGCGGCCCGGCGCGAAGGCCCAGGCGCTGATGCTCTTTTTCATGAGGCTCCACTTTAGCAAGCTGAACCGAGCTGAGCACTGCCGGCTCGTCGCAGCCGCGCCAGTACAAGTACTTGCGGGCCGATTCGGGCCTCGGCGCACCGATTCGGGCCTCGGCGCACCGATTCGGGCCTCGGCGCACCGATTCGGGCCTCCTGCGGGGGCGCAGCTCAAGCGAGACGGGTGCTTGAGGCGTTGTCTGCGGCTGCGGTGGCGTCGTCGGCGTCGCGCTGGGTGTTGGCGGCGGTGAGGTAGGTCTCGAATTCGTGCGGGCTCAGAGGGCGTGCGAAGAAGAAGCCCTGCGCGATGTCGCAGCCCAGGTGCTTGAGGCGCTCGACCTCGGCCCTGGTCTCGGTGCCCTCGGCGACCACAGTCAGGTCCAGGGCGTGCGCGAGGTTGATCATCGAGGAGATGATGACGCTGCTGCCGGCGTCCTCGCCCAGGCTGGAGACGAAGCGGCGGTCGATCTTGAGCATATCGAGCGGGAACGACTTGAGGTAGGACAGGCCCGAGTAGCCCGTCCCGAAGTCGTCGATGGCGATCCGCACGCCCAGCGCCTTCAGCTCGCCCAGCACGTCCACCATGGTGCTGCCATCCTCCATCAAGATGCTCTCGGTGATCTCCAGCACCAGAGACGACGGCTCGATGCCCGTCTCACGCAGCACGGCAGCCACTTCCTCGACCATCTCAGGGTGCTGAAGCTGGCGCACCGAGACGTTCACGTTCATCTCGAAGCTGCCGCCCGCCTTCGGGAAGGCCCGCGAGCCAAAGCTCGGCGCGGTGTCAGCTGAAGGCGTGGTGTCAGCTGAAGGCGCGGCGGGCTCGCGTGGAAAGCGTTGCTGCCAGAGGCGGGCCTGGGCGCAGGCGTGGCGCAGCACCCAGAGGCCGATGGGCACGATCATCCCGGTTTCTTCGGCCAGGGGTATGAAGTCGTTGGGCGAGATGAGGCCGCGCCGGGGGTGCTGCCAGCGCACGAGCGCCTCGACGCCGTAGACGCGCCCGCTCGCCAGGTCGATCTTGGGCTGGTAGTGCAGCACGAGCTCGTCGCGCTCCAGGGCGCGGCGCAGGTCGTTTTCGAGCTCCATGCGCTCCAGGGCGGCGCGCGAGAGGTTCTCCTCGAAGACCTGGATGCGGCCCTTGCCGCGCCGCTTGGCCTCGTACATCGCGGTGTCGGCGTTGCGCAGCATCTCGGTGGGGTGGTCGCCGGCCCCCTCGCTGTCGCTGCCGCGCGAGAAGGCCAGGCCGATCGAGCTGGCGGTGAACACTTCGCGCCCCTCGATCTCGAACGGCTCGCGCAGCACCTCGACGATGCGCTGCGCCACGCGCATCCCGTAGGACGGGTTGTTGACGTGGTCCAGCAGGATGACGAACTCGTCGCCGCCGAAGCGGGCTGCGGTGTCGCCGGCGCGCAGGCACTTGTGCAGGCGCGCCGAGACCGCGACGAGCAGGCGGTCGCCGGCGGCGTGGCCCAGCGAATCGTTGATGAGCTTGAAGTTGTCCAGGTCCAGGAACAAGACGGCGATCTCGTCCTGCGAGCGGTTGGCGCGCGTCAGGGCGTGCTCCAGGCGATCGGAAAACAGGGCGCGGTTGGGCAGGCCGGTCAGGTGGTCGTGCAGCGCCTGGTGCGTGAGCCGCTCCTCCAGGGTCTTGCGCTCGGTGATGTCGCTCAGCGCGAGCACGACGCCCGAGACCTCGCCGTCCGCGCCGCGCAGCGGAGAGGCGTTGCACGAAACCAGGACGCGGCGGCTGTCGCCGCGGGCGAGCGAGAACCTCAGCTCGCGCTGCGCCTGGCCGGTGTCGCGCACGCGCGCAAAGGGCAGCGCGGCCCCAGGTACTTGCTCGCCTTCGAGCGAGAGCCAGGCCCAGCGCGCGTCGTCGTGGGCGCGCCCGATCATCTCGTGGTGCGAGAGCCCGAAGACTGAGGCGGCGGTTTCGTTGGCGAAGGAAATGCGCCCATCGGGGGCCACGATCAGGATGGCCTCGGTCGAAGCCTGCACGATGCCCGCGAGCTGCTCGCGCGATTCGCGCAGGGCCTCCTGCGACTTCTGGCGCTCGGACACGTCGCGCGCGACGGCCAGCACCAGGCGGCGCTCGGGCTCGCCCGCGACCGAGTACTCGCCCGCGTCCTCGAACTGAGCCACGCGAACCTCAACCGGGAAGGTGCTGCCGTCCTTGCGCCTGTAGATGCCGTCGATGTCGAGCGGGACGCCCGGCTGCATGGCGTCCCAGCGCGCGGCGATGCGGCCCGGCACGAAGTTGAGCTCGATGTCGGCTACGCTCAGGCACAGCAGCTCCTCGCGGCTGTAGCCCAGGCTCTCGCAGGCGCGCGCGTTCACGTCCACGAAGAGGCCCTGCAGGTCGTGCACCAGGATGATGTCGGCGGCCTGGTCGATGACGCGGCGCAGCCGCTGGGCGGCGCGGCGCGACTGGCGCTCGATCATGGCGCGGTGCAGCCCCATCTCGACCACGATGGCCAGCTCGCGCTCCTCGAAGGGCTTGATGAGGTAGCCCAGGGGCCCCGCGCTCTTGGCCCGCTCCAGCGTCTCGGTGTCCGCAAAGGCGGTCAGGAAGATGATCGGCGTCGCGCTCTCGTTGTAGATGAAGGACGCGGCCTCGATGCCGCTCAGCTCGCCGCGCAGCTGCACGTCCATCATCACAAGATCCGGCTTGAGCTCGCGCGCCAGCTGGATCGCCTCCTCGCCGGTTCCGGTGATGCGCGGCACCCGGTAGCCGAGGCGACGCAGCGTGTACTGGATGTCGCGCGCCACGATGCTCTCGTCTTCCACCACCAGGATCAACTCGTTCGCCATAGCCATAACCCTAACGCAACCTCTTCGCCCTCCGCCCAACCACCCCAAGCCACCCCGCAAGTACTTGCCGCGCCTCGCCCCTACAACGGCCTTTGCGCCGCCGCTTGCGCTGTCGCGGCTTCCTCGTGCTGCGGGAAGCGCAGCCGCCAGCGGGTGCCTCTGGGCTCGCCTGAGCTGGGCTCGACGCGGCCTTCGAGCTGCTCGGCCAGCGTGCTCACGAGCTGCAGGCCCAGCGACTCGCTCGCGCGCCAGTCGAAGGCCGGGTCCATGCCGCGCCCGTTGTCTTCGACCTCGACCTCGACTTGAGCCTGCTCGCCCCGGCTCAGGCGCACGCTCAGCAGAGGGGGCGCGGCGTCCGGGCCAGGCTCCGAGTCGAAGTCCTGGAAGGCGTGCTTGAGCGCGTTGGTCAGCAGCTCGTTGACCAGCAGCCCGGCGGGAGCGGCCTGGTCGATGCTGAGGCGGATCGGCTCCAGCTCCAGCTGCAGGCGGGCCGGGCGCCGCGAGCCGCGCGGCGGGTGCGAGCGCAGCAGGCCCTGAGCTAAGCCGCGCAGGTAGTCGCCGAAGTCCACTCGGCCCAGGTCGTCGGAGCGATACAGCTTCTCGTGGATGAGCGACATCGACTTGATGCGGCCCTGGGTCTCGCGCAGCGCCGCGCGCACCGAGGCGTCGTCGAGCATCGAGGCTTGCAGGCTCAGGATCGAGGAGATGACCTGCATATTGTTCTTGACGCGGTGGTGAATCTCCTTGAGCAGCACCTCCTTCTCGCGCAGCGAAGCCTCCACGCGCCGCGTGCTCTCGGCAAGCCGCGCCTCGCCCTGGCGCCGCCTGGAGATGTCGCGCAAAATGCCCGCCGTGAACGCCGCGTCCTCGCCCGCCTCGTCCTTCGAGCGCCAGCGCGCCAGCGACAGCTCAGCCGCAAACTCGCTGCCGTCGCTGCGCCGCGCCATCACCTCCATCGCTCCAATTTCCACACCGGGAACCGCGCCCTCCATTTCGGAAGGCTTGACTTCCAGAGCGGAGGGCGCGCCGTTTTGGTGGTGTGCCGGGTGGAGCGGGAGCAGGCGGCCCATGCTCTGGCCGAGCAGCTCGTGCTCGGGGTAGCCGAAGAGCTGCTGGGCGGCGGGGTTGGAGGCCACGATGCGGCTGTGGGCGTCGGCGATGAGGACGGCTTCGGGGGTGGCCTGGAGCAGCGAGGAGAAGCGGGTGGCCTCGGCCAGGACGCGTTCCTGGGCGCGCTTTTGCTCGGACACGTCGCGCGCGTTGAGCACCAGGCCCGCGATGTCGGGGTCGCGCGGCCAGTGGGCGCCGGTCATCTCCAGGTCGCGCCACGAGCCGTCGCGGTGCCTCCAGCGGCAGCTCATGGCTTCGAGCCGCGCGCCCTCGGCGGCCTGCATCCAGTGGCTAAGCCGCTCCAGCGCGCGGTCGCGATCCTGGGGGTGTATCCACAGCGAGGCGCTGGTGTTCTCGACCTCGCGCGGCGGGTAGCCCAGGATGCGCGCCACCCCCGGCGAGATGTAGACCACCTGCGGCGAGCGGCGCGGCGGCTGCGGCGGGCGGGCGCGCCCTGCAAGTACTTGCGCGAGCGTCAGGCCCGACAGGTCGGGACGCAGGATGGCCACGATGTCCCAGCCGTTTTGCACCAGCGCCCTGAAGCGCGCCTCGGAGCGCCGCAGCGCCCACATCGACAGCCCCAGCGCGCCCAGGCCCAGCGACCACAAGACCAGGTGGAAGATGCGCAGCGTGCTCAGCCCCTGCTGCCTCAGGGCGCGCGGCTGCACCAGGCGCAGCGCCCCCAGCAGCCGCCCATCCAGGTCGCGCAGCGAAGAAAACCCCGCCACCTTCTCCTCGCTCAGCGGCGCCACGACCACCACGCCCGCGTCCCTGGCCGCCTCATCGCCGTGGAAGGCCCGCGCCAGCAAGGGGAGCATCGCGCGCTCTTCCCGGCTCAGCGCGGCCTCCGAAGCCAGCTCCGAAGCAGCGGCCTCGGTGCGCGAGGCCTCGGCGCGCGGCAGCGGCAGGAAGGAGAGGTCCAGCCCGGTTCCCGCGCGCAGGCGGCTCCACTCGCCGGCGTTGAGCGGGCGGCCCGCGATGAGGAAGCCGCGCGTCGGGCCGGTGCGATCCGACCTGACGATGGGCAGCGCGGCCACGATGCTCAGGCCCGAGGGCAGCTCGATCAGCCCCTGCGTCAGGGCGCCCGAACGCGAGCGGAGCAGCCTGTCGCCGGGCCGCAGCCGCGCCAAAATCGCCTCCGGCAGCGGCCCGGTGCGGTTGGTCGCGCCATCGAAGCTGGTGCCCCACAGCAAGCGCCCGTCCAGGCCCACGATGGCGAACAGGTTGACGCGCAGCAAAGCCAGGCTCGGGGGCGCCAGGTTCGAGCGCACGAAGGCCGCGCGGTAGGCCTTCAGCTCGCGCTGCTGCCTGGCGTGCTGCACAGCCGTGGCGCGTGCCAACGGCGGCGCGGCGAAGCGATACATATCGTCCCAGGCCCCCCACTCCGCGAACTTCTCGCCCAGCCCCGAGATGCGCTGCTCGAAGGCGAGCCTGGCGCCCCCAGCCACCTGCTGCACCGACTCGTTCTCGACACGCTCGAAGCCATCCAGCAAGACCCGCGACGAGGCCAGCGAAACCAGCAGCAGCACGCTGCACGCCAGCGCCCCCGCCATGCCCGCCTGCTTCCAGCGCCAGTTCATGGGCTCAGGTGCTCCTCAACCCCGCAAGTACTTGCAGCCGCTCGCGGCTCACACCTCGACATCGATGAAGTTGGAAGGGTTGTTTGTCTTGCGCGCCACCGCCCGCGCATACACGCCGGTCGACTCGATGTCCGAGTGCCCCATCGCCTCGCGCAGGTCTTCAAGCCCGGCCCCGCCCTCCACCGCCAGCGTGCCGAAGGTGTGCCTCAAGGCGTGGCACGAAACCCCGGCCCGCTTGAGCGAGGTCTCCGAGAGATACAAATCGACTACCAGGTTGAGCCCGCGGCGGCTCAGCCTCTGGCCGCGCGCCCGGTTGCCGTGAGCCACGAACAGAGCGCCCGCGGTCGGCAGCGCCGCTTCCTGCTTGGCGTTGGCGTAGGTCGCGATGGCCGAGAGCGTGTCGGAGCGCAAGTACACGCGGCGCACCTTGTTGGCCTTGCCCGTCACCACGAGGTGAGCCGAGTCGCCCTCGACGACCACATCCGAGTGGTTGAGCCGGTGCACCTCGATGCGCCGCAGCCCGTGGATGGCCATCAGCGCGACGATGGCGCGGTCGCGCGAGCCGGACAGCGTGTTGGCAGGCACCCGGTTGAACAGCGACATCAGCGCGTCGCCCGTGAAGGAGTGCATCTTCTCCTCGGGCGGCGTAGTGTCCTTGCCGCCGTTGACGCGAGCGGCTGGGTTCACATCGATCAGCTCGTGCTTGAGCGCCGCCTCGTAAAACCGCCTCACGATGGACAGCTTGTGGCTGCGCGTCGAGACGTTGAGCCCGCGCTCCTTGAGGTCCTCGCGGTAAGCCTCGATGTGCCGCCGCGTCGCCTTCTCGGGCGCGATGCGGTGCCGCTGGCACCACTCGACCCAGTACTTAACCTCGCGGTGATACGCCTTGATGGTGTCCTCGGTCGCCCCGCCGTGCGCCACGTCCACCTGCAAAAACACCGCGAACGCCTCGTAAATGTCGCGCGGCCCGTGCACCAGTGCCTCTTCCGAAGCCGGCTCGTAAGCCAGCTCATCCACCGCGACAACCTCGCCGCGCACTTCGAGCGCCCCGCTTCTGGCACCAGCCCCGAGCGCGGCCTCGGGCGAAAGGGAAAGCTGAGACGAACCAAGCCCCACACCAAGCCCCACAGCGCGCGAGTTCTGAGAATCGGATCGAGCCATGCGCGACCTCCAGAGCCGTAAGAACGGCCTGCATTAAGCATAGCATTTTTAATTCCCACAACCACCAGACCGGCTGCGGCCCGCCCGATGGCACGCCACAAGTACTTGGGGCGCGGCCTGGTGACCGCGTGTGATCCGCGAGTCACAGCTGGCGTGCCCAGTTGGGATCGTTGCCGCGCACCTCGAAGGGCACGCCGTCCAGCTCGCCCTTGAGCAGCTCGACGCTGCAGGTGTGGCGCAGCAGGTTCTTCCACAGCATGGCGTTGGCGAAGGTCTCCTCGTCGGCGAAGAAGCCGGTGAAGACCTGGCGCGAGGCGATCAAGATCATCTTCCTCTTGGCCCGCGACAGCGCGACGTTGAGGCGGCGCGGGTCGAACAGAAAGCCTCCGGCGCGCAGCAAGTGGCCGCGCTCGCTCTCGGTGGCGCAGAAGAGCATGGCCTCGCGCTCGTCGCCCTGGAACCGCTCCACGGTGTCCACGTTCCACTCGGCATCGCGCATCAGCGCCCGCTGCGCGCGGTGCGGCACCACCACGCCCAGCCCGGCGCGCGCATCCAGCCCGTGCCCTTCAACACCGGCCAGGGCGCGCAGAATCGGCGTGGCCAGGCGGTGCTCGAACTCGTTCGAGAGCACGCTGCCTTCCTCCCCGTGCACGATCACAACCAGGGGATGCAGCGGGTTCAAGGCCGCGCGCACCAGCGGATCGTCGCTCTCGACCTGGGGCGGCTGCAGCGTCTGCGTGCGCCTGGAGTGGTAGCCGATGCCGTCGCGATGGTAGATTTCGCGGCGCAGGAACTCGGCCATGTCGCGGTGCAGCCGGAAGCTCTCCTCGAAACGGATGCGCGGCACCTCGAACGCCCCGCCCTCGCTCGCGCTCACGCCGGGCCTCACCGCAAGCCCCTCAAGTACTTGCGCTTCGACTGCCTTCGGCTCAGCTTGTGACTCGCGGGTCACGTCGTCTTGAAGCGGCGCTTCGGCTGCCTTTGGCTGGACTTGTGACTCGCGGGTCACGTCGTCTTGAAGCGGCAGCTCGGGAGCTTGGTCGAGGGCTGAGACGGCGTCGTAGAGCGAGACGAAGGCCTTGAAGCGGGCGAAGGTGCGCCGGGTTTCGTTGCGCCAGTCGTGCGCGACGATGGGCGGCATCTGGCGCGGGTCGCCCACGATTAGAATCGGCGCGCCGGGTTCGAGCGCGAGCGAGGCCATGACGCCTTCGGGCAGCGACATCTGCGAGGCCTCATCGACGACGAGCATCCCGAACCAGCCGTGGCCAAAGAGCGCGCCCTCGTCGGGCTTGCCGGTCTGGGCCGCCATCTTGTAGCAGGCGTTGGGCGTGGCTCCCAGCACGCAGAAGTCCAGCCGCTCCAGGTATCTGTCGGCCCGCGCTTGCTCGCGGCTTAGCTCGCTGATGTTGTTCTTGTCGAGCAGCAGCAGCAGCTCTTTGTTAGAAGGCTCCTGCTCCCAGCGCAGCGGATCTTTGGGCTCGAAGCGCAAGAGCGGGATTTCGAGCAGGCGGGCGTCGAAGTACTTGGCGAAGACCTCGGGCTGCTCGCGCTGCGCCTGCCGCAGGCGCTCCCTGGCTTTTTGCAGGCCGCGCAGCAGCACGTCGATGGCCGAGTGCGTCTTGCACGAGACCAGAATCCGCAGCGGCGAGCCGTCCGCGATGGCGGCTTGCAGGCGCGCCCACAGCGCCCACGACGAGGCGTAGGTCTTGCCGGTGCCCGGCGGCCCCTGCACGAGCAGGAACGGCGCGTCGCCAAAGCCCGCGATGAAATCTTGCTTGGAGCGTTCCATCTCCAGCGCGGGGTCGGTCAGCGCAAGTACTTGCAGGCCGGCCATGAACTTCTGCTGCGCGGCCCGGCTCGCCGGGCTCCAGGAAATGGGCGGCTGCGCGGGGTTTTGCAGGCGGTCGAGCAGAGTGTTGGGGGCCTTGAGCGAGCGCAGCAGGCGCAGCGTCTTGATGGCGTGCGAGCCGACGTGGTCGCTGACCTCCTCCTCGACCGAGAGCATCTCGCCGTGGCGCAGCGCCGCCAGCCTGCCGCTGAAGGTGAAGCCCTGCCTGTCGGTGCCGCCCCTGGCCGTGAGCTGAAGGTGCAGCCACGCCTCCTCGCCCCGCTCATCAACCTCGATGCGCTGCAGGTCGCCGCGCATCCCATACAGCAGCTGCTTGACAGTGGTTTGGTAGGGCTTGCGCTCGGCGGCAGGCAGGCGCCCATCGACCGAGTAGCGCGGCGCGACGATGGCCCGGCTGCCCTCGCTGAAGCCCGACAGCGCCAGCAGCTCGCCCACCGAGACGCCCGAGCG
>JAABUK010002071.1_pt1 | contig 36781 bp, 33 predicted proteins | sample 5559141 | NCBI WGS metagenome assembly JAABUK01 (sample SAMN10711869, study PRJNA513367) | rock metagenome | isolation source: Antarctica rocks | place: Antarctica: Victoria Land, Pudding Butte nord | collected 2016-01-03
CCAACCATGATATATCCCCCCCCCCCCTCATGTTCTGATAGCAACATCACCCACCCGCTTACAGACCAGCTACCACCAAAAGTGGCAGCCAGCTGGGTACGAGTGGCGATGATAGCATAAATCACAGCTTCCACTAGCAGGAATCCCGCGTAGAAATACCCGAGTACTTGAATGGAGTTGCATAGTGCGAGGGTAGAGTGTGAGAATGGGATTGTCATATGCATGAGCAATGAGATCGAACCAGGTCGAAGGGTGTTGTATTGTTGGGAATGGCGTCCCTGATCGCTGCCGTGGCTGCTACAGACTCGGATAGGAAGCCTGATTGTCGAATCTTGATGTGAGACATGAATGGATATATGGAGATTCTTGTTCGTAGTAGGAGTTTTGATATTCATTGAAAGATGCTAATTGGCTACCCAGGGTTTTCCGGTGGGGAGAAGGGAGTAGCGTGTGCGTTAGTTGGTGGCGAATGGTGAAGTCTGATGCATCTACGTCGTCTGACGTGTATAATTAAGTAGAATATAGCCTGATATCATGTGTGAGATGGGGTACGAGAGAGGAGACTTGCATTCGATGATAAGAATGTTGTCCGGGTATGACGCTTACTCAGCGCGCTCTGATTGGAGAGAAATTTCCCTGGTCCCGTAAATTGTAATCTTTGAATATTGTGTACCGTGCTGCTTGCGGGAACCACTATATGTCTTCCGAAATCTTCCATCTCTCAACAGGATGCTCGGCTGGGATTCAAGTATACTGATAGGTATGGATATTGTGTTTAACCCACAGCCTTATCGACGGGATTACCTGAGAGATGGTATATGCACAAGGCAACCTCTCGAAGACGCCTTGCAATCTTCCTGACGTGTGTCCTGCAGGCAAGCTATCGCTCTGCGAATCGGATGCCTTGACTAGCGCCGGTGCAGCTGGGGCTGAGTGGGGTTACGACAAGGCTACGGACTCGCATTTCCCTCAAAACTTCGTGTTCTGCCAATCTTTGAGATTCGCTATTGCATCACGGACAAGTCAAGATGGCAGAACCCGGCGTCGCAGCCAGCATCATTGCTGTGATCGAAATGACTGGAACGATTACACAATATCTTGCCAGTGTCAAGGGCGCTTCCAAAGAGCGTCAAACTATTCTCAAGGAGCTATCAAATGTCACGGGCATATTATTTGTTCTGAAAGATCAAGCCGATGAAGCTGAGCATGACGATTCTTGGAATACGACATTGCGGGCGCTTGATGTGCCGAACGGGCCCCTTGAACAGTTCAAAGCAGCATTAGAAAGCCTGGCTGCTAAATTAGCACCCGTCGATGGCATGAAGAAGTTCCGCAAATCACTAAAGTGGCCATTTGAAGAGAAAGAGATCAAAGACATCCTCAATAGGATCGAGAGGCAGAAAGCTCTCCTCAATCTTGCACGGCAAAATGACCACCTGTATGCATCTCGTCATGTGTTCACGTGTGCATATGGCTTTGCGCTACGGAGCTGACAGGTATTTCCAGTACATTGACCAAGGCCCTGAAGAATGATGTGATGAGCATACAAGATACTGTCGATGATATCGGCAAAAATATAGCCCGTATTCAGATCTGTCAGGAATCGAGCATATCCGTCTTATGTTGATATTGCTGACTCAAAGGGCGCTAGGTGACCGTCAAAACGACATCATTCGCTGGCTGTCTGCCCCAGATCCGTCACTGAACTACAACAATGCATTGAAAGCGCGCAATGTGAAAACCGGTACCTGGCTAATTGAGAGCGCAGTCTTCCTTCGCTGGACGCTCAATGCCGGCTCCTTGCTCTGGCTATATGGGATCCCTGGATGTGGTAAGACCATTCTTAGCTCCACGATCATCCAGTATCTCCTAGATCACTGTCATCAAAGACCTAGATCTGCAGTGCTGTATTTCTACTTCGACTTCAATGAAAGTGGGAAGCAACGGCATGAGAATATGATACGGTCACTGATCACTCAGCTCTCTGTGTGTCAGAAAAGTATTTCTGATTCGCTGGACTCGCTGTACAATTCTGGACGCCAGCCAACCAATAAAGGCCTTCTGGACACCTTACATTCGATGATAACGGCCTCCAACGAAGTATTCATAATCCTTGATGCGCTCGACGAGTGTACAGAGCGTCCAGAGCTTCTGTCTGATATTGAAGAGATCATGAAGTGGCAGGACATACGCCTGCATGTCTTGGTCACCAGCCGGAGAGAAGTCGACATTGAGGAGTCACTGGAGCCGCTTTGCGATGAAGAAACCAGCATTTGCATACAAAGTGCTCTTGTGGATGCTGATATTCGCACCTATGTGCACGATCGACTCTCGGAAGACAGAAGTTTCAAGCGATGGCGAAATCAACCAAAAGTCCAACAGGAAATCGAGACTGAATTGATGGAAAAGGCTAAAGGAATGTAAGTGAAGGTCAAGCTCTGGGATTTCTGTGTAAGAATGAGCTAATACATGCTGTCAGGTTCCGATGGGCTGCATGTCAACTTGACACATTAGGTAGCTGTGTGACTCGCCCTCAACTTCGAAAAGCCCTACATTCTTTGCCAAAAGATTTGGATGGCACCTACGAGCGCATACTTTGCAATATAAAAGACTCCAATGTTGCATACGCTTTGAAGATACTACAATGGCTCACATACTCTGCTCGGCCGTTGGCTCTTGAGGAAATTGCCGAGGTAATTGCTATAGACGTCCATGATGATCCCCGTTTTGATCCAGAAAGGCGACTTGCAGCTCCGCAAGACGTAATGACTATCTGCTCGAGTTTAATTACGATTGACGGTGAGGAGATATTGGATTACGGATTACAAGACCGGTATACTCCCGTCAGATTGGCCCATTTTTCGGTCAAAGAGTACCTCGTCTCAGATAGGATTCGCATAGGAAAGGCATCGGGATACAGCATTCGGGAAAGAGAATCGATCGCTGTCATAGCAGAGGATTGTCTCGCATATCTGCTCTATTTTGACGTAGCGAATGTCTTCACGCCTCTGACGGTGGATGAGCCTACAGACTGGTCTTTTAGATCTGAATCATTGACGCCAGAACATCAAAGCGAGTTTCCGTTAGCTCTATATGCGGCGAGGTTTTGGATGCAACACGCTCAAACGGCAGAAGCAAGCGGTACGACTAAGACCTCTTCACTGATTGTGGAGCTGTTACGTTCACGAGGTGCAGCGTTCGAAAATATGATGCGTTTGTGGATATCCATTACTTTCTACTCTGACCTGAAGTCCAATCGTGACTTTGACAGGCCACTATTGCTTCAAAAATTTCGTTCTCCGTTGCACTTTGTATCATTGTTTGGCTTGGTCAATTCAGTGAAGATGTTACTTGAGCAGGGATATCATGCCGATGCTAAGGTGCAGACAAGTGCTGGAGATTTCAGTGCGCTGTGTGCGGCGTGCATAGGAGGCTATGCGTTGATTGTGAAGATTTTACTCGACAAGGGGGCTGTAGTCGATCTCTCCGAAGGCAGCGAGGATAGATCCCCGTTGTATCATGCCTTATATCATGCCTCGTACTTTGGCCACGAAGAGGTGGTACGTCTCTTGCTTGGCAGTGGCGCGAATGCGAGTGCTCAAGGCGGAGAATTCTTCACAGCACTACAAGCCGCGTCGTTTATTGGGCAGGGAAAGATAGTGCAATTACTACTCGACAATGATGCGGATTCCAATGCCCAAGGAGGTTACTATGGGAATGCACTACAGGCTGCGTCATATCGGGGCTATAAGGAAGTCGTGCAGCTACTTATTGAAAACGGCGCAGATGTAAATGCCCAAGGAGGTGAACATGGAAACGCACTCCAGGCTGCGTCGTATGAGTGCTCAATGGAAATAGTCCAGCTACTTATTAAGAAGGGTGCAGATGTGAATGCCCAGGGAGGTTACTATGGAAACGCACTACAGGCTGCGTCATATCAGGGCTATAAGGAAGTCGTGCAGCTACTTATTGAAAACGGCGCAGATGTGAATGCCCAAGGAGGTATTTTTGAAAACGCACTGCAGGCTGCGTCATATTCGGGCTATAAGGAAGTCGTGCAGCTACTTATTGAAAACGACGCAGATGTGAATGCCCAAGGAGGTATTCTTGGAAACGCACTGCAGGCTGCGTCGTATCGGGGCCGAAAGGAAGTCGTACAGCTACTTATTGAGAAGGGGCCAGATGTGAATATCCAAGGAGGTAGATATGGAAACGCACTGCAGGCTGCGTCGTACGAGGGCTTAATGGAAATAGTCCAGCTACTTATTGAAAACGGCGCAGATGCGAATGCCCAAGGAGGTGAATATGGAAACGCACTGCATGCTGCGTCGTTTATGGGCCGAAAGGAAGTGGTACAACTACTTATTGAAAAGGGCGCAGATGTGAATGCGCGAGACGGATTTCACCGTACTGCGCTACATGCAGCTACCGAACGCGACGATTGGGACGTAGTACAGCTTCTACGTGACAGTGGAGCAATCGAGCTGGATGGTACATCGCAAAGCGAGGATGGATCAGATGAGAGTCCAGTTCTGAGCGAGGAGGGCTCAGATTGGAGTGAATATCAGAGCGAGGACGACCTAGATGAGATTGGACACCAGAGCGAGAAGGACTCAGCTGAGATTGAAAACCAGAGTGAGGAGGACCCGGATGCCCTTCAACAGGGCGGTTCAGTATAGCAGTAGCACAACGCATTCACTCATCTTCCAAACCCCACCATCGCCACCATTTACTTTCACCGTGACCAGTGCCTCCCAGCTCTCCGCACCCACCTCCAACTCCCCCTATACGGCTACCAATTCCCGTCAGCATAAGCACCACATGCCAAGCAAGAGAAATCGAAACTCACCCACTGAATCCCCCTTGCCAGATTTCGTTACCCCCACGGCCGTCCCATACGCCCGTTGTGTATGTGCGAAAGCCGGAAGGAAGGATTAGGTCTTTCCTGTTCCATCCTATGGAGACACATTATGAGCCCGGAGTCCGGTGGGGACAGTGCATGCAGAGTCCTCACCTGAAGGTTTTGTACACGTGCGCTAATTCGGTACTAAGTGAGCCAGATGCAAAAGCCGTCATGCCTAGGAACATGCAGAAGGCGTCACGGAGGTCGGACCTGGGGCTTGGTGATGGTTCTGAAATGGCGACTGAGGAGGGTTTTGGGGATGGTTCTGCCATTGCGACTGAAGAGGTCTCGGGTGGTGGAAGCTGGGCGGTCGTAGTGTATGGGATTGAGATGTTGCCAAGGTAAATATCAAGGGCGATTGCAGCTCCGAATAATCCTAGGAGCTTATACATCGAGAAAGATATATGGCTCAATTGGAAAGCGTGAGTTTTTGATGAGAGAATGTTGAGGTATATTTGCATACCAAGCTTTTGATCAACGGGTCTGGTACCATGGTACGCAGCTGAGTCACACTCCGGAATGGGAAAAGGTGGAGCATTGGTGGCAACAGTGTTATTAGGTGGTTTTATGGACTGGATACGCAGACTGAGGTGTAATGAATTCGCACAAACATCCGCGAGCGTGCTTGATACTCAACCTCCGTAGTAGAATACCAACTCGCTGAATATCATAATTCGACCACAGTACGTTGCAACGCATCAAGAAACCTAGCTACGCAAGGTTGCTCATGCGCTTATTCACCCGTATAGCAGACCCATTGTTCACCCAACACACTCAATCGGATGAAACTAGCAAGTCAACTGCCCTCGAAAAAGCTATAATGTATCTGTTACACCCAAGAGATGTTGTCCGTATGTGAATCAACAAGGCTACCTCTACCACTTTTAGTACAGCCAAGATCAGATTGATATCTTCTCTTGCCGGACGCTAATCACAACATACGCGATTCACAGCCTAAATATTGATATATGCACGAGCTTACGTACTTTCTGTCCTCCACATATACCTGGCGAGATATACTTAATTTGATATTGCCTGATTGATGCAAATAGCACCAACATCGTATCGCATTTAGATGAAAGCAATTCTGCGCCTAGCCACCAATAGCATTGGTCTGATAGTCTTCGGAACAACAATAAAGCGAGATGTGAAGCGGAATCTGAAGCAGTGACTTACCCAGTCATCTTGAACGAGGAAAGGGGGTCCTGGGTCCTTCTCTGGAGGTGGTAAAATAGGATGTAGTAGAATACTGGCTAAACAAGGCCAATGATACATATGAATCACTTATATCAAGTGATTGATAAAGGGGAACGAGGGTTGGTTGAAAAAGTCCCTGCCGATTTTCTCCCGCCCGCCACCCAAGCACGTGCCAAGATAACCGGGCCACCGGCCGGACATTCTTCCGGCGGCTGCTGGCGGGGTGGCGGGGCACTGGGGCCTTGGCACCCCTCCGCTCCGGACCCCACTTCTTTTTTGTGCTCGAAATCTCCCAACAACGTACCTGTCTCCGGACTGCCAACACTACCGGCTACTTTGCACAAGTGACCGTATTGCTTCTTCAGTATCTCCACTACCACACTATCCATCGAACCGCTGCAATGCCTGCCCAAGACGTCCTCAGCCGAAAGGAAGGCGTTATCGTCGGAAAGGATGTCTACAACCTCTGTGACTTTTGCCCTTAGGCTCATGATTGAAGCAAGAGTCTGACTTGTTCCAGTCAAGTACGCACAAAAGGAGAAGTTCGCTATACCTGCTATCAGTCAGTCCGATGGTCAATGGAGTCCTCCGTGATCCTAATAGCTCTACGAAGATGTCACAAGCTCCTCTACAGTTGTCGCCGCGTTGGAAGCCGCAAGAGATGCAAAGAGCCCGATCATCCTTCAGATGTAAGCACAGGACCCGGGACATTTCGAAGTCATTGCCTACCCAATCGCAGCCATTGCTCAACGTGATCGAGACGTTCTGATTCCATTGCGGCAGGTCGAATGGCGGGGCTGCATATTTCGCGGGCAAGGGTGTAAAAAATGGCGAACAGCAAGCGTCGATCGGGGGAGCTGTCGCAGCTGCCCATTACATTAGAGCTGTTGCACCACTCTACGGAGTTCCGTGTATACTTCATACAGGCATGACCCACCATCCATATTTTGTTTGGCAGACTCCGAGACCTTGAGCTAACGATGCCTCAGACCACTGCGCAAAGAAATTACTACCTTGGCTAGACGGAATGCTCGACGCCGATGAGAAGTACTTCAAGGAGAAAGGTATATTGGGCGATTGTCACTTGTTGGGCATGATTGGGAATACTTTACGCAAACAAATACTGATACTTGGGCCTACGCAGGAGAGCCGCTTTTCTCGTCTCACATGATTGATCTCTCGGAGGTTCGTTACTCGCGTGCAACATCCACGGTCTGTTGATAACATTTCCCTAGGAAAGTGTGGAATTCAACCTTGACACAACCGCCAAATACCTCAAGAGAGCCGCTCCGATGAATCAATGGTTGTACGTACCGCTTCCAAGGATCTGAGCATGTTGTGACCTGATGACACGCTCCTTTTCCATATGTCCTTCGTTGATTTCATTCGCCTTTGTCTGCAATCTCGAACATATGAAGCTTACGCTGTCTGATTCCACAGAGAGATGGAAATCGGCATCACCGGTGGCGTATGTTAAAGACATCGGGCCCTAGAAATTACGGTCTCTGACGGATATACAGGAAGAAGATGGCGTGAACAACGAGGAGGTTGACGTGGGTGTTCCCTCACCCAAAGTCGTCTGAAGGCTCGGGAAACCCTCTCGAGAAGACAATCACTAATTGTAGAAATTATCAGAACAATTCGCTTTATACCCAGGTAAACCCCACTACAGCCTTTCCTTGTTGGCACCGCACGCAGCGTTGAAAGCCTTCAACGTATTCGCCACAGGAATTGGCACTGACTACAAATAGCCCGAGGATATCCACACCATCTACAAGAAGCTCTCCGCAATAAGCCCCAATTTCTCCATAGCTGCTGGTTTCGGTAACGTGCACGGTATGACACTCGCATTGCTAAAGACAATTGCTGCACCTCCTAATGACATCTGTCCAGGTGTATACAAGCCTGGAAACGTAAAGTTACATCCCGAGCTCCTAAGCAAGCATCAGAAATATGTCAAGGACAAGGAGGGTCTTAAGGACGATAAACCTGTCTTCCTGGTCTTCCACGGTGGATCTGGCAGTTCAAAGGATGAGTTCAAGCAGGCGATCAGCTACGGTGTTGTCAAAGTGGTTTGTGGATCCTCCTTAGTGAACCGAAGCATGGGCTGACGAAACAAGAACCTCGACACCGATCTACAGTACGCTTATCTTGCTGGCATTCGCGACTACGTTCTGAAGAACAAGGAGTACGTCCACCCTCCCTCATGCTTTTTGAATTGGTTTTACGAGGAATATTCCACAAACTGTTACCTGAGAAGATCAAGGCTTCGCCCTTTGGCAATTCAATTTTTGTGGCTTTTTGAGGACTCCAGTCTTGTTGTACGACGATGTGATATGAAGGCAATGCTGAATTAGATTGCATTTCCAGCTACGTAATGCACCAAGTTGGGAATCCAGAAGGGGAGGACAAGCCAAATAAGAAATAGTGAGAATCCTACATCGTCCGAGCGTTACTCAATGCTAACATACCCTTCAGCTATGATCCCGTACGTATTCCTGAGCCAGCCATGTCCCACTCAGCATTTCACTTGAACTATTGTACACGTCTGGATATCATGAGTCCGGCTCCTGTCACACTCTAGCTTGAAAGCATTCCATACTCCCGCCACCAATATCGATAGGGTAAATACTGACTGCGAGGTTTACAGAGAGTCTGGGTTCGTGAGGGCGAGAAGACTATGAGCACAAGAGTTACAGAGGGACTCAAGGATTTTAACACCGCTGGCCAGGCATGAGTGAATCCCGGTCGCCTCTGGCAAGATTCTCAGGCAGTCCCAGTGGAAGGACAGTATCGAAGGGGTCGATATTCAGATGACCATAAAATGGTCCGTAGATAGAATGTACGCTTCGTCAGGAATGAAAATCGCGTCAGATCCTCTGAGACAGCTACATCCAGATGCTTGTGAAGTAGCTCAATCTAGCAATTCAATCCAACGTACGTTGAGTCTTTTGGTAATGAGCTGTATTTGATGCCAAGCATGTAAAGTCAAATTTGTTCTAGGTCTTATCGATAAGAGGAAATATTGACCCGAAATGGTCGGACAGACTATTCCTTCAAACTTTGCCCTCGAGCTCCCTTCTGCACTCCTGCATCCTCCTCTTTACCATCAAGATCCGCCTTTGAAAGGCATCGGAACCAGATGTCAGCCCCTCACCAGGTCCGACCGACCTCCCTCCTATCCCCACAATTCGTCACCGGTGTCTACATTCCCTCAGGCCTTGTGCTAGCTAGCGTCGGCCTTGTCAAGCCTCAATGGCTTCCATACGCTATAGCAGTATCTTTGATCTTAGGAGCTTGGAGAATATATAGCGTTGGTAGGCATAGCTGGCAATCAGGTCCAGCTGCAGTTGTAAAGAGTTTCGCTGACAGTGTTGCTCAAACGCAGCGCCTGAGAAAGCACCAGTCGCAGCGCAGAATGCGGTATCGGAAAAAGCTCTGAGGCCTGATGTCTTCCAAGACTTCACTCTGAAAGAGAAAAATGTTTTATCGCACAACACTGCCATGTACGGGCACCCCCACAAATCCGTCGTACCCTTTTCTCACTCCTCGCAGCTACCGTTTCAGTTTACAAAGTCCCACGCAAATACTCGGTCTCCCAATTGGCCAACACATGTCCGTGGCAGCTACTCTTCATATCGACGGCGAGCCCAAGCAAATCGTACGCTCCTACACACCCATCTCTTCTGACGAGAACCTGGGCTACTTCGACCTCCTCATCAAGTCATACCCACAAGGCAATATCTCCCGACACATGGGAACGCTCGAGATTGGGGACAAGATGCAAGTGAAAGGGCCAAAGGGCGCAATGGTGTACGCGCCTGGTCTGGTCAAAAAATTCGGCATGATTGCTGGCGGTACAGGGATCACACCTATGCTGCAGATTATCAGGGCTATCGTGAGAGGCAGGCCGAGGAATGGAGGGAAGGATACTACAGAGGTGGACCTGATCTTTGCTAATGTCAACTATGAGGATATTCTGTTGAAGGAAGATCTCGACTCGTTAGCCAAAGAGGATCCGGGTTTTAGGGTGTACTACGTTCTCAATAACCCTCCGGAGAAGTGGGATGGTGGTGTTGGATTCTGCACGCCTGACATGATCAAGGTACGATCTGGGCATTAGGAAATGGATCCTACATCGGCTAACAGCGTACAGGCTCGATTACCAGCTCCAGGTCCTGATATGAAGCTTCTCATGTGCGGCCCTCCACCCATGATCAGCGCAATGAAGAAGGCAGCAGATTCTTTGGGCTTTGAGAAGCCAAGGCCCGTCAGCAAGCTGGCTGATCAAGTCTTCTGCTTCTGATCCGTTCTATGTCACATTAGATTCTGGGAGCTACCATTGGAGTTATGCCACGTAGAATATCCGGATCAGACATTTATGCGAATGCAGCCAGTCAACAGATTGCGAGCAACCACCAGATCTATGAGAAAGGATCTTCAACAAAGAGGCAACTGGTGCTGCTTAACGAACGGTCTTCTATCCAGATACCGAGGGGTATTATGCAAATCCAAATCGTCACAAAGCCGACTACATCGTCCTCTTGTCACCGATACTGTACTTTCTGCCCACCTCTCTTTTCCAATTTCTTCTGTCTCTTGCTCTCCCCTGCTGCCTCCCCAGTACCTTCACCCTGGCCCGTTATCCCCGCCATACCCTGCCTCATATTCATAAACATGCTTGACGCCATCCACATCGAATATATCGGCACCACGGCATACATGATCCACGCCTTGTTCCCCAAAAGTGCAGCAGCAGCCACACATGCCCACGTCCAGTATAACACATCCCACATAAACTCCGTCAAACCCTTCGCATCCATATCCTCGCCCGATCGCTTGAGCTCGCCATTATCCGCGTATGACGGGCGACCAATCTTCTCCAACCAGAATTCGATGCCTAGTGCCGGGGCTGAGAATAAGACGTAGAGTAGAAGTGTGTTGCGTGTGTATGTGGCGCGGAAGACGATCAGGCGGAGGAACAGAAAGACGAGGTTGTTTCCGAGGGAAATCAGATGCATGCGGTTGAGAGCTTGGGTGTTGTGCGTTGCGAGCTGTTTGGCCGCTTTCTGTTACCTGGTCAGCTCCGTCTTTCATCTGTGAAACGAATTGCCTGGCGCACCTGTGCCATTCTTTTGGCAGAAACAACACCTGGAGAACACAAATTGTGTCAAGCTGGGGTTGCTGCACAGCAACTTTATCGATAGCAAATCATAGGGCTGAACCATGAGCCAATCAGGATGGACCCTGACCAGCAAAACATCACTTCATCTCATCCACCACGAGCCACAAATGTTGAGAGCTTTGCATTTCGCTCAACATAGCATAGCTATCCAGATATCCTCTTCGCTTTCATGACAACACGCATTTGAGCTACTTTCGTTCTTGACATAGTAGCACTTGAGCGAATACCATAGCTCAAGTTCATCAACAAAGCGCCTAACACTGACAAAAACACCATTTCGAGTAATACTAGCTTCAAGAAAGAAGAGACAGCCTCGTCACCGCGCCTCCAAAGATGCCAATCGCCCTTATAATGGCCTAGCGAACTCAACAACAGCCGGCACCATACCTACTCACCTACTCCAAACCTCAGATGAGCGGCTACCTCGGAGGCCGGCCATCCTATTCAACCCTCACTTCGAACCTCACTTCAGTCCCTTCGATCCTTCATCCCACTCTTCACAAGCCCCATAACTCCCCTTTCGCTCTGCGATCATGGCCCCGGCCAACCCCCATATCATCAGCCAACTACGACAGCTTATCTATTACCACTTAGACTGCAACCTCCTACGAAACGCCCTTTTCCTCGCCGGGAGACTGCAAGCATACGAGCCCAGATCGTCAGAGGCGTCATATCTGCTGGCCTTATGTCAGCTACGGTTGGGGCAGCTGAAAGCGGCGTACGACAGCAGCAGGAATTCCGGATCGAGAGGGACCCATCTTGGATGCTCGTATGTGTTTGCGCAGGCTTGCTTGGGGCTCGAGAGATACGTGGAGGGTGCAACTGCCTTGGATCGAAGTCGGAGCTTGTGGTCGCCGAGGAATAGCTGGGGTTTGTCTTGTCATACTAGGGGATGGAAAGGTGAAGAGGCTGACCACGTATAATACAGGAAAACACACGGACACCAGGAGACAACACCTACCTGATGCTGCGGCGGTCTTGTGTTTACAAGGAAAGCTATGGCAGGCGCATACGGATACGAATAAAGCAATAGAGTGCTATGCGGAATCATTGAAGCTCAATCCTTTCATGTGGGATGCCTTCCTTGGTCTATGCGATCTAGGTAAATCATTCGTCGGATGGGAGGCACTGAATTGGTACTAATGTGTAGTAGGTGTCAATGTGCGAATGCCAAACATTTTCAAGATGACTCCAGAGATGACGAGCTTACTGTCAAGCTCGACACAAGAAGAGACTCCCCTGGGAATACTGGACGAGTCCCCGCCCTCTAATACTCTCTCACAAACACAAGTCAATCCCAATACTGTCAACCAGGTACCCTCCACGAACGATCCTTTCAGTATCTCGAAAAACCGCATCAATGGAGATGTACGCGCTGTGGGGTTGTTTGAGAGGCTCAATGGGAAGAAAAATAATATGGACCTCGTTCGTCCCGACCCTTACATTTTCGACACACCCATAGGACCTACCACAGAGGCTGAAGACTCCATGTTATTAGGCAAGGAAGGTTTTGGTCGGTCTACGGCAGCTCAAGTGCCGAACGAACCCCCGTTAGCTCCCTCGAGAAAAGGTAGAACTATGCCGGGACTTGGGATGGACTTCAGTGTCGGTATGTCATTTCAGAGCGATTGCTTCTGCGTTGTTGCTCTGACCGGAGTATAATTTCGAATCTGGGCCTCCTCTGGCAGCCATTCTATCATTAATCTGCTGTCCTGTTCCCCCAACGATAGCTTGAAGTATTCATGCTGACTCCCGTTTAAAACACAGCTGGGCCTCCGAAGATGCACTCGGATTCTACCGCGAGATCCAAGTCTACGAGCAAGGGCGATTCCGGGGATCAGGATGGCATGACAATCAGCAGGACTTCAACAACGACGAATGGCCAAAGCGATCTGAAGAGAACTGTTTCTGGGAAGGCGCCACCTACGGCGTCGGCAAGTGTAAGGCCAGATACCAGCGAAGGCGCAAATGACCCTGGAGCACCGCAGCGGAGAAGTGTTCGGTTGTTCAATCATATGAAGACACAGAGTGGCAAATTCTCCGCTTCGACTGGCAGTATAGGTGCTAAGGAGGGCAGGGAGCTTAAGAAGGTCAAGACCACCACTACTACCAAAGGAAGAAGTGCAAATACCTTTAACGTGGGACGTGTTGTCAGCGGCAACCGTAAACACGGTGATCCGATGGAAATAGATGGCAAGGAGCCTCGACCTATATCGCATTCTCTGGCCAATGCAGCGAATCCTAAACCCGCGGTGAACGAAAAGGTGAAAGGATTTGAGGGCCTGCAATGGCTACTGGATCTCTTCCTGAAGCTCGGAACTGGATATTTCATGCTCAGCCACTACCAATGTCAGGATGCTGTGCGAATGTTCAATTCAATCACCACGAGTCAACGGGAAACGCCCTGGGTTTTGGCTCAAATCGGGCGTGCGCACTACGAACAAGCGTCATACCTCGAAGCCGAAAAGACCTTCACTCGTATAAAAACAATGGCTCCATCCCGTTTAGAAGATATCGAGGTGTACTCTACCACGCTCTGGCATCTCAAGAATGACATTGATCTTGCGTTCCTGGCGCACGAGATTGTCGAAATAGATCGTGACTCTCCGCAAGCCTGGTGCGCGGTCGGCAACTCCTTTTCCCTTCAACGCGACCATGACCAAGCCCTGAAATGCTTCAAACGCGCCACCCAACTGAATCCCAAATTCGCCTACGCGTACACCCTTCAAGGCCACGAGCATGTGGCCAACGAAGAATATGACAAAGCTCTCGCCGCATACCGCTCTGCCATCTCGGCAGAAAACCGGCATTACAACGCCTGGTACGGTCTCGGTAAAGTCTATGAGAGGCAAGGAAAGTACAAAGAAGCGGAGGAACATTATCGAACGGCAGCGCAGATCAACCCCACCAATGCGGTCCTCGTCTGTTGCATAGGGATGGTGCTCGAAAAGATGAAGAATCCGAAGGCCGCTCTCGTGCAATACAGCAGGGCATGCGAGCTCTCGGAAAAGAGCGCGTTGTGCCGCTTCAAGAAGGCGAGAGTGCTGATGACGTTGCATGAGCATGAACGGGCTCTTGCGGAATTGAGAGTGCTGAAGGATATCGCTCCTGACGAGGCTAATGTCCATTTCTTGCTTGGCAGAGTTTATAAGGTGTTGAGGCAGAAGGGGAGTGCGATCAGACATTTCACGATGGCGTTGAATTTGGATCCGAAGGTATGTTCCTTTACTACTTGGCCTAATCGCGCATGAATCTCGCCGTGAGTTTCCCGGAGCAGCAAATACTGATCAGGTGCTAGGCGTCACACTACATCAAGGAAGCCATGGAGCAGATGGAGGACGAAGACGATGATGATGCTGAGATGTAAATAGGGAAAAAGCATTCGATGGGCATTTTGGGGCGCAGACAGGGAATGCATTGACCGGCGTTCCGTATCGGGATCATGCATCAACGTTGGAGCGGCATAACAGGGTATGCAATAAGCGAGGCGTTGGACAATGGAGCGATTAGCGCCTGTACTATCATGGAAGACAATATTCATTTGATCCCAGACTAATCATCTATCTCATCTGGAGCAAAACCATGAAACCCGGAGAGGGCGACCTCATGGAGTGAAGCCTCGATTCGACTGAGCTACAACACATTTGCACTAGCTATGCCGTTGGTGCGTGCCGACGACCTGCTCGGAACTAGAAGAAAAGAAGCACCAGAAGGATCAGAGTGTCTTCTTCCCAAACCCCAAAAGTTATCCTGATATCATAAACCTAGGGCGAGCTTCTGGAATCTGCAAACAGATGGGGTTCGATGGCATGGGCAGACTTATCTCTTCATTCTCGAAGTATGTATCTTTCTTCTTGCGATTGGTATGGAGTTCTAGACCCTGTGATCGAGTTTTTCGTTTTGTTGACATATAGGGCCAGAGATTGACATACGCACGGTCCCTCGAGCTCATTGGTCCTCTTCTGGCACTCATAGAGTATAGATCTCGTGTTTCGGCGATTCCTAGAAGCAGAAGTCATTGACGTGGAGAGGAACGGCATTGATTTCGCAAGACACTCTCACGATTAAGTTCCCATGTTCATACCTCGACTGTCCAATGATGCGCACTTCGACAGGAAGTCTGGCTTGTGGATATCATTTCATTTCTAGTTCTTTAAGCTTTAGATATAGCCAAATCGCTGAGAAGCCCTTCAGGGGCTGCTCGTATTTGATGCAACGACAACAGTCGTAATAATTGAATACTAGAATCCTACAACATCGTCTCACCTGTGGATCATCCGGTCGATATCTGGAATGCGGTTCATTCCAGGAGTGCGGCGTATTCCAGGGGCGGCCCGTTCTGCGGCGTAGAACTAACCCTAGGACCTCGGCTGTAAGAACCACCAAGGAGGAAGGATTAGAAATCGAAATTTTCACTATACGCACCTAAAATGTATAATGCTAGATTACGTGAGGAGCTTCGCATGGGCCGTTCGAGACCTTGAAACCAGTTTGTCAGATAACTTTATCCTGCGACCTGGACGAAAGGTAGATATATAAAGCGTGCCTCCAGCAGGGATATCAAGAGGTATCAATTAGACAGCATATATTCAGTACAGTTGCAGTATTCTCATTATCGAGTCCCATCTGCTTACTATGTTGTAGTCGCTAGGTCTTCGCTCTGTCAACAGCACCAAAATTCACATCAACGCCTGAAAGCCGTAAGGGAGTGACAAAGTATGGCCACCCAAACCACCACCGCCGTCGACAAATCCAAACCCTACTTCCCCCTAGCTGGCTTAGCCAACGACGGCTGGTCCAACGAAGACGAAGCGACAGCCACCTGCTTCTGCGGCGCCGTACAACTCTCATTCGTAAGTCCCTTCCATCCGAATCCGCTCGTCCATACGCTCCGCTTCTAACACCATGCCCCAGCCAACCCACGGCCCCGCCTTCATCGGCAGCTTCATCTGCAACTGCGCCGACTGCCACAAACTAACCGCCTCCATGTTCGCCACAAACTTCACCATCCTAGACACCCACCTCACCCACCTCCGCGGCCGCTCCAACCTCACCTCCTTCGCCCAATCACGCACCGTCGCCGTGAAAACCGGGGACGCGGATAATACGATGACGAATTATTTTTGTTCGACGTGCGGCACGCTTATGTATCGTGTTGGTGCTGCGTTTCCGGGTATGAGTATTTTGCGGGTGGGGACTGTGGATGATTTCTCTCTGCACGAGACTAAGTTGAAGCCCTCAATGGAGCAGTTTACCAAGGACCGTGTGAGCTGGTGCCATGGGTCGGAGGGGACGAAGCAGTTTGAGGGTGACGGCTTACACCAAGGTTGATTGGGGGTTAAGAGGAGGCGGGTTGCGAAAGGTATGAATGTTGTCCTTTGTAAGGCCCGTTTTTGAAGGGCTAGGCTGGTACAAACTATCCACGCCGTATATTAGACCTTATCAATGAATAAAGAAGCATTCATAAGAGGTTGCCTCACCTGATATCTCGTAAAGCCTGCGTTGATGATCTGTAAAGCTTAATTAGGCGTAAACCCATACATCATTAGCCCCAGGCAAAGGCTCATCTATCACACCCTTCAAGATTGAAGCTGAAGATTTCCCCTGAGGAATATCCAAACGCGATTGATAATTGGTGGTCCGCTAGTCCCTGAGATCTAAATATTGGCCTTTGTGTGAGCACTAGCTGAATTGGCGGGCAGCGAAATCAGAGCTGAACGAGCTGCACCAGGATCCTGTCCACATTGGGGTAGGATGCCATAGCTTACACCAAGTCCCACTTGGTCCATCAGAAAAGCCCAATCAACAATTCTGTGCCTCGACTCTTCGTCTCCGGCTGGCCAGGTAGTTTGTCCAAGTTCACTAAGCTCCTCCCGCAACTTTCCCCATGTCCTGGCAGGACACTCGTTTCAGGGGATTTTGTTAAGGCCTAGCCGAGACGAGGACCCACTTTGCCGGGACATGAGATACAAGGTGGAAATAGCGTTTCACAAGAATTCGAAACCCGCTCACTCCTGACAACATCAAATGAGCCCGGTGCAAATGCGAAGCTCGATTAAGTCAGGGTCCGAGAGCTATCTGATGATGGCGTTGTTGATACGCGTAAAGAAGCGCCTAGGACTCCAGCTCCTTATTGGAGAGCCGAGTCATTGAGATTGCAGCACATTACCGATACGACTGGCAGGAACCTTTGGATCACGCTGCCGAAGACTTGTTTTAGCACTGACTAGCGTTGATAAATAGCTCTAAGTTGGCCCAATCCTTGATGTAGCACCGTTGTATCAGCCATCCCTTGCTGTAGATAAAATCCTGCAAGCCGCTCTGAAGTAAATGCTTCAGGCCTATCACAGAGCAGTCACTCAAAGAGGTCCGAGCAGAGAGGAACAGGCGGCTCTGCCTCGATCTAAGGCCTTCCACGTGGCCCTGGTCCAATTCCACAACGCTTGCAGTAACAAGAAGTAGCCACATCAGGATGTCGATACGCTGTAGCCAGACGCTGTCAGACTCTTGAGTACCGAACAAAGGTGTAAGCTCCAGCAAGTCAATCAATTTTTCAGCCAATCTGCATGGAACAAGGCTAACATTCCATGTCTCCATCCAACTACAATAGCAACACATGAAGACAGCAAGTCGACAAGCTTCAGCGACGATTCCTAGCTGCCTGCAAGACTGTTCATGAAATGCCAGCCGGGACTCGATTGAAGCCTGCATGAATTCGAGTCTGTGATATTCGGCCGAGTTCGGTGAGTGAGCTATGCCTCTCATTCGAAGATATGTTTGGAATTCAACAACATCCGAAATGCATTCGAGAAGATCACATGAGAGAGCATGCTGATGCCGAACGAAACCGATTGGCAGCGTTGGTGCCAGCTCTGGACAGCTTTCGCGATGCCATACAGCCTTTTGAGGTAGATCCAGATGAGACATCGAGCGTTTGCTGTCTATCAGGACAGCCGCACAAAGGTCAAGCCAGAAGATCGCCCGTTCTGCAGCTGGGGTCAGACTATTCTCACTTGTGCTACAAGCTTTGAAGGCTGCTGTCAATCCTCGTGTATGCGTATCATGCGCAACAAGGTCACAAGTCTTGTAAGCAGTAGTTTTCAGGATCATGATGGCTCCAAGGTCGGCTGAAGAGAGTTTTGGAAACGGGGAGGTCAGCTTCTCATTCAGCAATGCATTTATTTTCCCATGAAGTGAGATTCCTTCGGTCGTTGGCCTTCCCCTATTCGTGATCTGTACGACCGAGTACACGAGAGCGTTTAGAAAGACTGGTTCCTCTTCGCTACGTGGGAAGACAGCATGCATGCTCAGGGCTGAGTCAACATGACTGGAATCGAAGAGTGCCTCCGATGCGGTCCGAAAGGCAGGAGATTTGAACAGGCTGTCAAGACGGGGTACTGATAGGTGTACGTACTTCGAGGCAAAGGGCGTGAAAGGATGCCAAAATGTAAGGGACTGCGCAGGGCCCGAGAATATCCTTGATGGGTGGAAATAAGAAGTTTGGGATGCCCAAGGATCTGTAGGGTTTGCCGTAGCCTAAACAAATACGTCTGCCGCCGAGTTGCTTACTAGAATAGATGAGCAAGAGTTCGTGCGCCTAGCGACTTGATTCCTTTGGTCGACCTGCTCCCTCCATGCATGAACATGTTGAAAGCCGTCTCTCTCGTTGTGTTCTTGGGTGTCTTCCTCGTTGGCAAAAGCAGGCTGAATTGCAACCCGAAAGTACCGTCGGTTCCTGGTCTCACTGAAAAAGGTCTGCAGCTCGCAAGCTTCCCATAGCGGTGGGTCTCGGCGACGACGGCCATGCCATGCCGCTGCATGACGCTGCACTAACTCAACGCTTTTTGTCAAGAAGTGACCTCCGCAAGGCACGCAACTCCAGCCATGCAAAATTCTCAGGTGAGGAAGTGGCGGGGCTATAGGCTGTGCATCAATAGCGGGCTGAGCATTACGCATCATCTCCAGCGAGCTGAGTGGCAAAGTGGTCAGTGTTGAGATGGCTTGTCTCAATGCTTCGCCTCCGCAGCGGTGACCCTTGCCACGTAGATGTCTTGTGATGGCTTCTTTGGTGGGATGCACGCCATAACCATGTAGCTTGCATAATAAGAATTTGAAGGTTGGTTCAAAGCATAGATCCTGGATATCGGCCATGCCTTCATCCGTGCACTAACGGTTGATACTGCGACCCACTGCTGCCTCGATCAAAGTCAGAGATCATCTTGGCGCCAAAATAGGATTGCACCGTGGACAATCTCAAAGAAGCGATGAAATGATGTCTCTTTGGCACATTTGTAAGCAGCATGGTGATGAGTAATCCTGCCTGTATCTGCCCGGATATCACTCGCAGTGTCTCAAGGGTCGAAGACGGCCGAGCCCCGCTTCTAACACTGTTGACTCTGATTCAGAAGCCCCCGCCACGACATATCAATAGTCGTGGCCTGACACTCTTCGTGATTATCAAGATAGCCTAAGGTCTTTCCGTACGGCGTCCTTTGTAAATTCTCGATGGTAATATCATTGGACCTAGTGAATATACACTTGGACTTCGTCTCTATAGTCTCGTGTACATGGTAGAATGTAGAAATGGAGACTTGGAAGTGCTGAATGTACTGGTAGAAGGGGTCTGGGAATCCTAGTACTCATACAGTTAGCGTTCTGGGGTTGCGCCAGGTCAGGCCAAGTCTTGATTGGTGGCCTCTCCCGCCGCTACTACTTTTAAGGGACCCTTTCAGCTTGAGCATCGGTCTTGCATCTTCCCCTCATCAAGACGATGCTATCCCGCCTCCGCGCTTCTACCCTCAAGAACACTGGCTCCACCGCTCGCGACCACCTCGCCTCGGAGCGTACGTTTCTTGCCTGGCTACGCACCGGTCTCGGCTTCGTCGCTCTAGGCATTGCAGTCGAAAGGTTCAGTCAGCTCGATCTGACCACTCTACTGCCTCCAGCTTCGTCCGCAACATCTACAATCCATGCGAACAAGCCGGTGCAGAAAGACGAAAAGGACCGGCAGACACAGGGACTCGTCGTCGGGCTGATGGCTACGGGGAGTGGAAGTATCGTTTATGGTGCAGGGAGGTACTTCAACAACATGAGATGCTTGGAGAAAGGGCTGTATAAGCCAAGCTTCTATGGAGTGGGAGGGTTGAGTGCGGCGGTGTTGGGATTGACGGGCGTGGTTGGGTGGGGTTTGATCAACGACGCGAGGGAGCAGAAGGAAGAGTAGCAGTGATAGTCATCGGATGGGGCGCCTGTGTCCCGAGCAATTGCGGGCGCCGGTAAACGCAACAATAGCTCAGCCGCTGACCTCGCCAGAGGATCCTTGGAAGAGGTGAGAATATATTGACATTACCCAGCACATCCACGTCGTCACGAATCGATTGACGGAGCGAGGCACTTGTCACGAGTAAAGTGAAGAGACGAATACTCTAGCTGCATCCACTTGCACTAGAACCTGGTGAAGAACGGTTAGGTTTTGGCGCCCTCAACATTCCATTCTGCACATCACTCCGTCCAGCCATACGAATATGGATGTGGCTGATTTTGATCATCTCGTGAGAAACCAGACTTCAAAGTTACAAGGCACGCAAAGGCGGGACGGAGACCAATCACGGGGGGAAGAATAGCCGGAACTCGTGACGCTGGTCTGGCATGGTGCACATACACTCTCGACCGCGAAGTCTAAAGGTTTCTGAGGCTATCATCGCCCGTAAGGGCAAGACCTCTAATCAAGTACAGTGTAGACGACTCATGGAGGAGGTTCGAGCCCAGCAATGTCACTTGGACGTGTCAATGGATCCCCATAGTATGGTGCATTGTTCCTCTTAGCCCACTCCACCACTCCGTCAAAATTTCGACATTTGTGCCAGGTGTTGAAATTTGGCCAGGGCGTGCTCCGTCTGGCGACCCAATCGGTAGTCACCACTCCAACGTCAGCGTCACATGTAAGCTTCTGACGGAGAATCTCGAGACAATGGTCTATGTTGGTATCATGGCAATTAGCCATCGAGATGAGGAGCTTCATGGCAAAGGCATGCAGAGAACTAACCAACGTGGATGCGAGTTATGTCCGGTCCATCATGGAACACGCCGCGGGTTGAGTAATATTCTTTGTAGGTGTACTGACGAATATAGTTCTATATGGATAATTGCGGTCAGTCCTGAAATATCTTTCGTGGAGTCATGCTGCATCTGAGATGGAATTACCACGCAATGCAGCTGATGAAAGACTTCCAGAGCCCCGTATATTCCACCACCTTGCCGATGATTCAGCCTCGTGGTCTCAGGAATTAGTGGAATTTTCAGCTTGTGAAAGTCAGAGTCCGAGAGGCTGTGTGCACCGACTATACTCATTACATGGTCAGGATCGAACACAACTTCTTGAAGGATGTCATACTTGTCTCTCCATTCACGATAGTCTCCCACGCAGCATCAACTGAGGAGCCTTTGCCTCGGAATGGCGATGGATAATCGAGGGTGCCGTTGAATTGCACGTCGCTGTATGGTAGGACAGCTTTTAGTGCAGGTGCTGAGTCTGAGATCAGCAGAGGTTGGTCGACCATTGCGCACGATCAATATCATACACCAACTAGCCTGTCGCTCCACACACCGGATATCGCTCCTGCTGGATGCGATGAACACAACGATGGAGCTGAGGAAGAGCAGGATCGAGGCCGCATGTGCAGTCCACCGTCGAAATCCCACTCCAGCTTTTGCTTCGCCTGGTCTAAAGTCGGTGGCTATTTCGTCGCCTACCAGTAGTGGCTGACTAGAAGGCATCGTGGTATCATCATCATCAAATGGAGCAATCTCTTCCATGGCTTGTTACATTATAGTATTGTCTCCTTTGTCCCGTGAAGTTCGCTGATACTAATCTTCAATCCAATCGAAATAAATTCAAATGGGCGCAACGGTCCTCAAATCGTACGCAAAGACGAAGTCTATTTCCTGCTCCTCGAATGCCTGCAATACCTAATTTTTGAGTCAGCGGGTCTTTGGATTCTGTTGACACGAAGCTACGTTGAGCATGCTCAATCGAGAAGTCGTTGCGAGAGATTTTCCATGCAGTCAGACGCACGAAGTCAAAACCCAACCTCACATGCTCTACGCTTACAACTTCGCAATATGGCGGTCAGAGTGAGTTCTTTCACATTACAATTTTAACATGCAATGCAGCTCTCACATCGCGATATCGCGCGCTTCCAGCTAACGCATTCTCGGAAAACACATAGGTATTGAGCTCGCTTATTGTTGATGCTCCATAATTTCCATGCAGCTAGAGAATGATTTCTCCCTCCGACTACGTGCTGTTATGTTCTAACCACCTCCCGCATATGTCGATATCGCGTTACTGTCGACTGATGCTGACAATGCACCATAACATATGCATCATCCTCGACCAGGTAGCGAATGACTTCACCATCCGAAGGGGTCTGGCTGCGTGCTGGACTACGCTCGTATATGAGAAGTGGTCCTAGCGTTGTCTTGGGGCACACGCATCGATCCGCTAGAACATCCACTCCGTGGAGCAGCAGTCAGATTACCAGATGATGGTCTATACGCCCGGTGGCAGCTATCACTACAGCAACAGATACTCCGTTCTGATTAGACCAATCATCTCCTTGACAGCGCAGCAATGTCGCCATCGACAATGTTTGCGCGAGCTACGATGCGCGCACTAGGGCGTATAAGTACATGATCCTCACCGTCTCCATCAACATCATACGTCTCGGTTTTGCGTAGCCCTCGACCGACGCTGATCATGCATCACAATACGATCGTCTATCTTGATAGGTCTCGCATGACTCAATGCGAAACTTGATTCTCACGGCCCTACAACACACCGGATTAGTGGGCCTGTGTGCACACTGAAACTTTCCAATCCATGATCAGGATGCATAGTTTGTCACCTCCTCGGTGATGAGGCCGCATCTTCACCGCTCATAGCATTCACGATAGGCCAAAACAATGTTTCCTGGGACCGCAAACGCAGATCCTAGGTATGAAATGAGTTCGTACGTCAGCTGGAGTGGAACCAAGAAACTCGAAATGCTTCGCGCATGCTGCTCTCTCGTTGCAGCTGCTTCGTTTCCTGTCAGCGAGATGATCCTTCCAGACAGCAATTGAATAGCCACTACTTGATTCAAGACCCCATCGAGTAGCATGACATCGGCTCATCTTCCTGCAAGCCGGAAACACAACCATTTTTCTCCAGATGGCCACACTCACCGCTGTTGTCGTGATGGCCTGATCCGGCCGATTACTTCATGGCTACTCCCATTCATGCTTAGCCTAGGGGGCCAGCAAACATAAAAAACCGCCTCCCGCCTACATTCAACTGCTTTCATCAAACCTTTCAAACCTCTGCGTATCTCATTGATCCAAATCACTCTCAAGAATCAAAGATAGCATCAAGGGTTTTATCGATTCACAATCGATAGACACCATGCATTCCAAGGCACTCATAGCCGTCATGCTGGGCATGGCATCTCTCGGCGTGGCCGGAACTCTTCGTAGCACTCGTAAGATACATTGAACCGTTCTGGGACATGAAGCTTATCACTTTTCAGGTGCTGTCACGCGAGACATCGACGAGGCCAGCAGCGGTAACAGGCCCTACGATCAATACAGCCACGAGAAGCGTGAAGTAGCCAGGCCCTACACCGACTACAGTGAGGAGAAGCGTGACGTCGCCAGACCCTACGATGACTATAGCGAGGAGAAACGTGACGTCGCCAGGCCCTACGAAGACTACAGCGAGGGGAAGCGTGAAGTCGCTAGGCCCTATGACGAGTACGAGTAGGAATGCACGCTGGACTTCGCCCACGTTCATGTGCCCTTCTGGCCTTGGGGCGGAGCAAGCGAAGGTGCGCTCAAGGCGGATGAATGGGCAGGGTCATTGTCTATCTCACTTGAAGGTAGATGGACGCTAATACTTATCTTTGCTTACTGTAACGGATTGGATTTTGCTTAGAGAAATGCGCGGTTTCTTGGTTAGGTAGATGATTAGAGATCTGTTTTAGAGAGGACGCTCGCTACTACCCTTATTTCTTTCACTCCTAGGGCGATCAACGCGTACTGTTCCTACCGTACACGGGACTATGTACTTAGCGAAGCCTTGGCATCACATTTCAATATAAGAGTGGCCTTAAGACGGCTAATACTGCATGTTCTCCTTACAACATGCTCATTTTACCTAAGAGATGCACTTCCCTCCCTCAATCCGACATTCATCGTACAAGAAATCGGGTATAAAAGTTCCAACTCTTATGCATACTCGCTCAGGTTACGGTAGGTATAGATTCTGCCTTGTCTTTCGCGAAACACGTTTGGAACCGCTCGGTTGAGCTTGAGGGATAATGAGGAGTCTTTTCATGAATCGTATCGTATCATTTGCTATTGAGCATCTTCAATATATTTCACGGGCCGAGGACTCAAGATGCTTGCTGCAAATCGACGACAACTTTACTTCCCCCAGCGCCTCCACCCTGCTGGATCCCCACGGCTTCAGCGACGCTTTCGAATCCTTTGCCCACAACCTTGAGCTCGTTTGGCTTTAGCTTTTGTTCGTTCATTAGTCTTGTTAAGAGGGGTATGTACGACGCAAGGTCACTGTTCAGCGTCGGTATATCTTCACACTCCTCCGCCGACCTGCCAATGAGCCCAAGCTTAGCCCGCCAGGTCTCATACTCCTTCTTCGGCTCCATCGGCGTCCAGTCGTCCGTAGTAGCAAAGAGTTTCCGCTCCGCAGCGGAAACCTCCACCAACGCTCGCGATGCCCACTTATCCGACCGCGCAACGGTATCGTACACCCCGAAGAAGTTCCCGCCAGTAGCAGCCTTCAAGACGCTCAACTGCTCATCCTCGCTCTTTCGATAATCAATCACCTCGTCCGCCCCCAGCGCCCTCACCATCGCCGCCGTCTTCTGCGAGCACGAAGCCACAACTTTATACCCGAGCGCCTTGGCGATCTGCACGCTATACTGACCTACACTCCCCGCTCCGCCGAGAACAACGACCCATTCCTCCTTTCCCTGCGGCAACGGCTCATCCGGCTTCGGAAGCGCCAGCTTCAACCCCTGGAACAGGCCGAGACTGGCTGTGTACGTGCCCACTCCCAGTGTGGCACCTTGCTCGTACGAGAATTGCTCTGGGAGCCGAAGTGCGAGTGGCGCGTCCATCAAGAAATACTCTTGGAATGTGGAATGGCCTGGCATACCTAGACGGGTACAGCCGCAGACGCGCTCGCCGACTTTCAGGGTGTTGACGTTGGGGCCGACTTCGGTGATGGTGCCGCTGGCGTCACACCCTAGGACGATGGGCCAGGTAGTCACGAGCAGGCCGGTGCTTTGCATGAAGGTCTCACTGGGAAGCCGGTGTTAGATGCCTAAAGTGATGTTGGGGGGGGCTCGGTGAAAGGAGGACTGCGTTGGATGGACCATTGTGCTTACATGGGATTGATGGCTGTGCTGATAGATTTGACGAGGACTTGGTCTTGAGCCGGCTTTGGCCGTTCCAGGTTGTCGACGACCTTCCAGACAGAGCCGGAGGCTTCGACAATGACTCCTTTCATGATCGCTGTGTGGTTGAGATTGCTGCTGAAGCGGGCCTGATTTGGTTATCTTGAGTCTCCCATCCGCATCCTTTTGTATCCATCTATTGAAAGACTGGTATAGCACAAGGTAACATCGAACGCGTCTCCCGTTACCACTCTGCTCGCTGGCAGAGCGCCACATCCGTCTATGCGAGTTGTAGTGGCTTGGCTCGAGACATGGACGAAGTCACTGATTCGCTGGTTGTAGCTGTGACTGTCCGATGAAAGCCCGAGGGGCCGATGCTTATGATATAACAGAACGTTGAGGGGTAGAACGAGAACGCCCTTAGTAATGCTGGGTCATTCAAAGATCACTTTCACTTACTATAGTATAGTAAGTATATGTCAGGTCTTGGCACGGTCGCACAGTTGCAATCGCTACTTCCTATCCCAACATCACAGCGACTACCAAATGGAATCGGTTGCAATTTGAATCGGCGATGATTCACAATGAACTCTCTAAGCTCGAGTCTTGATAAGTATGACACCCGGAAGTACGCGGATTGATCCCAAGCTACTAATTGCGATCATCTTTCTCATCTTTCCGTCCTTCATTGTTATCAGGTTCGAAGAACTTATTGCATGCTGTCGCGAGGTAGGTAGACTTCTCTATCGCGAGCAGTAGCGGTGGAATGGGAGTCAACGTTCAGGGAGCTTCCGAATCCAGTCCACCCAATAAAAAACGCAAAGGGTTTCACATGCGAAGCTAAAGAGAGACCAGATCACACGCCCAGGTGGATCGAGATCACTTGTGGCCAGGCTGGCCGAACGCCTCTTGATATATAAAGTACTCTTTTCTTGGCGGGCGTGCGGGGATTGCCGTAGTAGGGCTGAAGGGCTGAAGAGGCTGAACAGTCCATGTGGGGCTAAGGTGAGTGCTTGCGACTGGCCTCATTTCTCATTGGAGGCCATGAAGACCCCAGACTCAGCGAGTAGTTGGAAAGATTATCGATCGGGCATTTTTCAGAACAGGACTAGTGATGCATTGGGTCTTAGCATCGCCGTTCCGTTGACTTGATATATACTTTAAGGGCGCATGGGGGTTTTTCGTAAGACTCCTATTAGCCTTTGTAATTAAGGATAATACTAGTAGGATCTTACGTAAGAAAGACTTCGAAACTTAGGATATTCTCGTAATTTTATTATTTCCTATAGATAGCTTATAATTACGTAGTCTCCTAAGTTTTAAATCTCGTACCTTAGAAATCCTCCTAGGAGTCTCCTAGGAGTCTCCTAAGCTAAAGAATCTCATCGTAAGATTTCCGTACTAATAAAGTATAGAAAGCGCTAAGCCCTTCTTTTAGGATTAAGATACTTTAAAATACCTCTACGCTTTCTTTTTTCTAATATTAGATTCGGACGATTTAGCAAAATCCTACGCGGGGGTATTATGCGGAGGGTATACCTATACCTACAGGATATATATACGGGGTACCGTAGGTACGTACCTTAGGTAGTATAGTTGGATTAGGCTATAATAATATTAGTTATAACGATATCCCTTTTATAATAATTTCAAGTCGTATATTTAATTATTTTTAGTATAATTTAATAATATTCGTCTTATAATAATAATTATTATTATTCTATATATCTTTAGTATATATTATTATAGTATATTACTATCTACGTTATTACTAGGGGAGATTTTATATAATATAACGCTGTTAATCCCCTTAAAGACTACCTTTTAAGGTCTAAGAGCTCCTATTTCACCCCTCTAAATCAATCCTAAGAAGAGACGTCGTGTAATTACTAATACCTAGCGTAAATCCTTATATCTTTATACTATAAATACTAGTTAATATACTATTATACCTCCTTCTTAGAAGAGGCTAGAGTAGTAGTTTAATAAGTAATATTATTATAAGATCTCCTAATAAACCTTATCTAATATCCTCTCCCTTAAATACGCCTATCTTAATACCTCTAAGTATATATAATAACTAGATAATAAGAAGAGTTAGATAGCCTATTAGCCTAATTTAAAAGATATATTATTTAACCTTTAGTAGTATTTATAGAAGAAGGAGGCTTTGATAAATAGTAAAATACTAAAGGGATTAGCTAGTAAGCTATAATATAAGCTATTATAATATAAGGATATACCTAAATTAAAGTAGTTTAATAGCTAGCTCTAGGCTTTTAAGAATTACTATTAGATAAGAGGTTATATAAGATATAATAAGGCTAGTACTATTAATTAGATTACTATTAAGGAGGCGCTTATATAAATATATAATAACTTAAAGATATATCCTAATAAAGATATCTTTAATATAAATAAATTAGCCCTATTCTAGAAGATAATATTAGATAGAATACTTACTATAAATTAAATACTTAGTAGTAAATATAAAAAGATATATATTATAATAAACTTCTACTATAATATAATTAGTATAGAAAAGCTTCTATTATAGCTAATTAGTAAGGCTTAAAATCTATATCATTATAGCTATATAAGTATTTAGGCTAATAACCTTAATATAGTATAGTAAGTAAATAAAAAGGCTTAGATAACTAGCTAGCTATTTAAAGAGTACCTTATATAGTTTAATAGTAAGATATATAGATAAAAGGTAGTCTTATTAATTAATAGATTTGATATTTATTATTTAAGCCTTAATCTCTTCCTTTTAATATATCCTACTAGCTTAAAGTATATAATAATTATCTTCCTACCTCTTAATATAATAGTAATCTATTAACCTCTTAATTAAGGTACTATTTATACTTAGAAGATATACTATTATAAGTAGTAGCTTTACTTTATTATTAACTACTATATTTATAAGAAGGATCTAATAAAGGTTATAACTATTTTATAGGTAATTTAGTAGGATATTAAGTTATAAGAGGTTAGGATTATAGATATTATAATTTATTATTATTAAGTTAAAGTATATATTCTTAGGCTAAAGATAGGGCCTTATACTATATAAGAGATATATAACTTAGGATAGAATAAAGATATTATAATGGATAAGGCTATACTTATTATAGTTTATAAAGAGGTAGGTTAAAGTATTACTAGCTTAGTAAGCTAGGAGCGTATTAGATTAGCTATAATAATTAAGGCCTTTTTAAACTCCTAGGTAGAATAGATTATAGATACTAATAATAATATATTAGTAATAGTTATAAAGGCCTATAGTACTAAGGAGTAAAGGTATAAGTTAGATAAGGATAATATTATAAGAAGGTATACTCTATAAGGTATATATACTAAATAGCTAATATAGTATATATAAATATAGATGATAATAAATAGATATAGGAGTAAATAGTCTATATATTAGATAGTTACGGAGTCACGTGATATACTAAGACGCTGCTAAGATATACAGAGAAAGTATATAAGAAACCCTAACAATTACCCGTAAAAACAACGAAAAAGCGACGTCCTCGTCGTAATATCTCTATTAAGATATCTTAATAATATTAAGTTATCTAAGTACCTAATCAGATATCCTAATTAGTTATAGTAGTAGCTAATTATATATTATCTTTTAGTATAATCTAAGGATGTTTATAGATCTCTTACTAAAACGTATATAGCTTATACTCTTATTTATTACCCCTAAGATATTCTTCTTCTTTAGGGTTTATATAGTAGATATATAGCTATCTAAATCCTAATTAATTAACTAGCTTTAGAAGGCTTTTATAGTACTAATTATCCGCATTAGTAGAATTACTATTACGGCGCGGATTATCGTTATTCCGGCGATTTTAATATTAATTGCTAGAGTCGTGTTTTTAGCTCTATTTAACTAGGTAATTATCTTACTAATCAAAGTTACGGCCTAATTGATCGAATTAACGTGTCTTAAAACCTTAGTATATATTATACTAGACTAGACGCTTTATAATAAGTTAATTAGTTATTAATTTAACGCTAGTATACTATATTAGCTTAGTAATAGTTAATTATAATTATAACTCTAGATAGGACTATACTATAACAAGTTAGTCTAACGTTAACTAGTTATAATATATAAGTCTAAGGACTTTATAAAGGAATTATACTAGATCTTTTTATATAGTAGTATTAATTAGTAGTAGTATCTCCTTTTAGCTAAACGCTAATATTTAATTAGATAAGACGAGAACCCCTAAGATTAGTAACGTTTTAGAGTCGATCTAAAAACACGTAGATATTATTACCTAAATCAGGGTTAAAATCTCTAATCTCTTCGCTACGGAACCGCTGCTATAGCCTAGAATCAGGTACAATTAGGTCTGGAGGAGGCGTCTAGTCCGGAGACTCAATGGAAGATTCCGGGAGATAAGGCTGGATTTGTCGAATATAGAGTACTTAATAAAGAGGTCCGATTAGTATCGTTTTAGCTGGCGGAAACAGCGAATGACGACGTGTTATAGAAAGGCCTAGTCTTTTAGGTGTTACTACTAAATGTCATGAGAAGGTATACTCTATAAGGTATATATACTAAATAGCTAATATAGTATATATAAATATAGATGATAATGAATAGATATAAGAGTAAATGGTCTATATATTAGATAGTTACAGAGTCACGTGATACTATAAGACGCTGCTAAGATATATAGAGAAAGCATGTAAGAAATCCTAATAGATAAGGACGCTATATTAATAGTATATATATAGGATATTATATATAGGCTATATATACTATATCTTTATAAAGAATAATAATAAGGTAGTAATAGTAAGTTTATTATTAGGCTAAATTATTAAGAGAGAATTCTTATAGACTAAGGTATATAGGTACTAGACTAGGTAATAATTACTAGGTATCTTATATAGAAATCTAAGTAAAACTCGGTATAACGATAACCCCTTTGTAATGATATCCCCTTGCGCAAAGACCGTATCGTTATAGCCTGACCCGACTGTAGTACTACGGCCCTGCGGGTACCCCCGTAATGCGCTAACGGTATCATACCGCTTAGTTATTAGCGGCAAAATCTGACGAGATCCCCGACGTAGGAGATCATCAAATTTCAAAATCCTCCTGATAGATTTCGGTACGACGAGATTTCTTAACGCTAAACCATTGACATAACACCATGGAGTACCTCTGGTACAAATTCTTGTATTGGTAGGACGGTACCAAGACGGTACTAAGACCGTATGGGCACTAATTCGAAAACCCCCTTACCGCCCTTAAAGTAGACTGATACGGTGCTTCAGTCTTGTGGCTGCTGATGTCGAAGCATGCTGGCAGGCTGCCATCGCCGTTCAGCACTGGTACAGGAGTCGACAACATGACACTTGCGGAAGCTGTCTCAAGAAATTGGCATGTTGATTGGAAGGAACGAAGCCATTCACGTACTATCACTGGCTTCTGGCTACTGAGACCACCATCGTCTTGGATACGGTGACAGGAGAGCAGCTGACCGTAATGTGCTACCTGCTCCGCCTATTGAGAGATAAAGATGTTTGATGTCCCCAGATGGGGTGGTCCAACTTCCTGTCAGAGCCAACGTTCGCAAACTATCAACACGACCACAAAGCAACTTGATGATCCATAAAACTATACTAGCCGCAAGAACACACAAATATTCTATCTTCCATCCAGAGACTCAAAGATACCCACGCCTAGGATCATGGCACCAGCCAAACTCCACCCCTGGCCGGAAGCGCCTTCGCCAATCTTCTTCTCAATTTGTTCAACAGGTCGATGCTAATGAAGATGTCACCTTTACGATCCTTGCGAGGCAACGCCGGACCCGTCCTGACGGTCCGGCGTTGCCCTCCCTTGAGGACTATAGCCAGACCCCTTTCCATGGACGCAAAATTCTATCCTTGGATGTATACACCAACCTTTATGGAGCTTCCATGGAGGACTTGAATGCTGTCGTAGCTATTCTGGAAGGCAGCAGCATGACCATTGTTGATCAGCACGTTGGTGTAAGAACTCTAACCGTCAGGGGCTCCGCAGCTCACATTGCCTCGACCTTTGGTGTTTTACTCAATGTCTACCAGTCGCCGGCCCCGATGGCGACGCTTCGCAGAAAGCCCGCTGGCCGGAAGCCTTCTGCAGAAACTGAGATACACATCGGCTACGACAGTAACATATCTGTACCAAGCAAGCTCGCCGGGATTATTACTCACATCGTGGGTCTGGACACCCGGTCGATCAGCGCCCCTGGAACCGCTTCGGGCGACCCTGGGGCCTCAGTATACCGCACCGTCAACAATATGGCGGCAATATACAATTTTCCCCAAATCTAACCGCTACCGATCAGACCGTAGGTATATTCAATGGTGGGGGCTCATATCTCGCTTCAGATATCACGCAACACTTTGCGCCGCCGATGCCAGCAGGCTTCAATACGCCGCCGAATATAGTGGACGTTCCGCTCAAAGTTAGGTCCAACTCGTACCAAAATCAACCCAACACTGTCAGTAATATTACAAACACCAATGCAATCCCTCCCAACGCTGGGACGGCTCCTGGGGTTGACCTCGAGATCACATCTGATATTCAGATAGCCTCGACCACTGCTCAAGGCTGCACAGTAAACGTGTATTTCACTGATTTAAAGCTCAGGGGTGGATTGTTTTTCTTAATCGTATCTTGTACCCGCAATTCGAAAAGCAGTCCTCGACCGTGACGATCAGCTGGATTATGTTCGATGAAACGGTGAGTTACAGTGCCACATCCACACGGCGTCCACGAATATTATTTCGAGGCACGCTTTGGAGTGATTTTCTCTCCCCGGATTTATGTTTCTCCATCTCGAACTCCAGCATGCTGACTAGGAATTTGAATAGGGCTTTGGCTCTACTTTCTCCTTTCTGTTCCAGCAATTAGCTGCCGTGGGGGTCAATGTTTTCGCTGCCGCTGGTGACTGGGGCTCCAACGACCAAGTCGGAGGTACAAGCGCGCACGTCGGCTACCCTGCTAGTGACCCCTGGGTGACATCAGTTGGCGGTTCGTCTTTCCTCCAGCCCAGTCCATCTCTTTGAAGACACGGGTCCTGAATTGCCCTTATTCTCTCGCGCTCGGTTGTAATGCTGACAGCAAACGGTGCGACAGGAATTGTGGTAGGCAACGTGATCACAGCACCGCCGTCATTCCAGGAGTTCGCCTGGAGTGATGAGAACAACAAACTCAGCAGTTTCCAGAACGGAACACTTGGAGCTACCGGTGGTGGAATGAGCACTGTTTTCCCGACTGCCCCGTACCAGACTGCAACAGGTATCACACAGTTCACTGATTCATCCGACACCGTCAGATCAGGAGGACGCTTCGTTCCTGGCATCAGGGGTATGGTGGGATTTCAAGGTTTCTTCATCAACAGTACTGGATGGAGTGCGTTTGGGACCTCTGCCACGTCTCCATTTTATGCGGGTCTCTTCCTTACGCTTCGAAGCGCTTTCGGCACATCTTTTGGGTCCTTGAATCCGCTGCTCTAACAAGTTGCAAATCAAGCTTTTAACGACGTGAAAATCGGTAACAATGATACCGTTGCTACACCTGGTCCTCCGTTTTTCTTCGCTGGGAACGGCTATGACCCTGCGACAGGATGGGGTAGTATTGATGGTACGAAGATGCTGAACGCTCTTGCACAGATCTTATACCCCAATAACATGTATATCACAGTGGTCAAAGACAGCTTTGGATTGACCGAGGTCGCAGTCCGTTCCATTGGACCAACTGTCTTCGAGCCGTGGTGTTTGTGATTGAGGCAGTTCTCTGGGCTGTCTCGGGTGCAGTAGGCACATTCGTCGCCGTGGTCCTTGTCTTTGTGAACGAGACATTGCTGCGGGCCATCTCGGATGCAATACGCGCATTTGGTGGGCGAGTGCTGATGTTTGTGGATGAGGCAATGATCTCGGCCGTCTCTCTCACACTATGCACATTCTTGTCCCCCTTCCTTCAGTCCATGCTGATATGTTGGTGCTGATATGTTGGTGCTAATATGTTGGGCATTGATGACACTTTTTGCACTTGTGGCATTCATGGCACTGGTGAGGATGTTGAGACCCCTGAGAGTGAGGCAGACAAGGTTCTGCACCTATAATGACGCCGACCGGTAATAGGACGACGGGCAGATATCCCCCACCGAGTCCAGCGATGCGCCGGTTGAGATAAGAAAGGTATCTTTGCATGACCGGATACCACCTATCACTCGTCGATGTCAAGTTGAGACGCCACGCAATGATAGCTTGAGCGTCTCTATCAACCGGAAGCATTTGCCTACCGTTTGTGACAGGAATCTTGATAGCGAACATGCCCGCCGTGTAGCGCCAGCTGGTCGCTATCGTATAATCCGAGGCGTCTTGCACGTCGACAAACCTTTCATCTGATTTCTTGGATCCCGCCGAGGGCCTGAATATCTTAGGCACTTCAATGGACCGGACAGTATGCGTGGCAATGCGCTTGACTGTGATCAGGAATTCTTGGCCTTGTACTATGCCTTGAGGAAGCTCGATCGTCACAAGACCGGCGAAGTTGGGGCCTGTACCGAATGGGACAGGCACAAAGGCGACTGTGAAGGTATGAGGATCTCCTGGAAGAGCTGCGAGCTGATGGGTCGGTTAGAGCTTCTTCGCAAGCGAAGCCATATGCGTGGCTTGCAATTGAGGCCAGTAGATGAAAGCGGTGCTCCCAGCAGGGGCATTGCCCCAACTGATCATCAACTCATCCGGCAAGTCCATGAATTGACCAGGGTCGGTTGGCGGTGGGGCGGTCGGAGTAACGTCGAAGGTTTGAGGTACGAGATGCGTGTCGGGTGGTCCTGGGTTGTCGGACAGAGTCACTTGGCAGATTGCGCTGGGCCAATCTGTCCGAGTTCATGGGACTTGGGATGATGCCGTTCGCGGTCACTATGGGTGCATCATCGTACGCAATCTGAGCAACAATACATTGGTGTCCACCATTGAGCCAGCCAGAGACAGGCTTTTGAGTTTGGTTGAAGGTGATCACATCATCTGTGGCGTAAATATTTGACGAAGCACCCGAAATAGGTCCATGAGGGTGTGCTGCTGGTAACATCTCTGCTGTTAGCACATTGGGCAAAATACAGCTATATACGCCACCTTCCCTCCTTTCGGATCCTTATCATCAACCATTCAATGCACGGGCCTATAATCGCCTCCCAGCCGATAGAACTAGTAGAACGAGGTAAAGCTTGTAGGTCCGGCTGCAGACGGGCCTTACTGGTAGCTTTCCTTCCTATTACTACCCTTATAGGCTGCGTGGCACGTTGCAAATAATGGTAGTACTAGCTTAGACGAGATTAGCTTTCTTCGGAAATTACAATTAAACTCTCTACGCTGAGTTCCGGCGGCTGTCGACAAACCGGGGATGGAAACAAGGGTCAAGTTAATCCCGATGTAAGTGTAAGCACCTTAGTAGGTACATAATATTGTTATTGATCCTGTGACGAGGCTTTTAAGAGACCGAACTTCTTACTGGTCAATCAAGAGGCTCCAGCTCTTAGCGATGCCACGTCGTTCATGCAAGGCGTTATGCTTGCCATCAGATGCCCTTAATTGGGTGACGCAACGTCAGTACCTGACCGAAGGCATGCAGTGTAACATGTGCCAGCGCATGAGTCATGGGACGAGATAGGGCCAATATCCTACCCTCGTACGTGCTGCCGGTATCTAGCTTTCAATCAGTTACGTCTTTGATCAAGTATGGCGTATGCGCTGCATTACGATAGCCTTGTAAACAAGGCTGGACCAAGGACTCATCTATAACAACTTGTACCGGCCCCAATTTCCATCCTCCTTTTACTGCCTAAGCTGCATTTGAAATCTTTCCTTTCTTCCTCATCAATTGCAGTACCACCAGCAAAAGAGCGAACGTTAAGACTGACGGCACCACCACATTGCGTCGCAATGAATTACGACTCATCCTACCAGAACCCTTTAAATTACGGCAATAACAGCAATTGTAACAACAGGAACACTAGACACTGCAGTAACGTTCAACTCATTGGAAGTGACAAAGCAAAGTACGGCAACCTTTGTCAGCGCTCTCACAGCTCAGGCTGGCGTAGCGCACACAACTGTGCTAACCGGAGCGGCAAATCTTACCTCTGTGTTCAATGTGGTGAGACTCATTGCTGGGTAAGTGACTCGGCGCTTATACGCGTAACTACCTCTTAGAAGTATAGAATGGCTAAAATGCAGACGCAATAGACAATACAACAAGCGAAAATACTCGGACTCGAGAATGGCGAGTGCTTCACCTAACGGCTCTGGTCACATGGAATCGCATGTCATCTCAACCTCAAATCCGCTCTCGCCTGCCATTCTCCAGCAAATCGCTACTTCGGGTACGTTGGATGAAATCTCGAACCATTCAGGAGCTGTGCGTCATCATATCTACTGGCATGGCAATCGCAATGAGGCCGATAACACGTTACGCAAGCCAATGCTATTCTTCATCTATCAAACCGCACGTCAAGGGCCACAGAATGGATTTCGACTCTGTCTCGTTCATAGGGGCTTCCAGATTACATCTCCAACTCAGCCTGAGAACGATGTGGAAGACAACATTGATCGTCTGGAGAAAGAGATTCCTCAAGGACATATGGAAGTCGTGTTTTTAGGACCGAAGCCTACCGAACCCAGTGGATGCGAAGAGGATTGATGCGTGTAATCGAACGAATTCAGGAGACGCGACCTTTGTATGATAGTACTTCATACACCCCTTATATCTCGCCCAAGCTCGTCTTGTTGTGATGCCTTATGCAAGTAGTGCCATTCTGGTTGAAACCTTACTAGGGATTATTTAGCTCTCCTCTCTCGCATCTCCATCTCCATCTCGCCACCAAAACTCACTTCATTAACAACCAGACCAAACGCCCAAAACCATCCACCAACTCCCCCAGAAACGCCCCAACGACCAACCCCGGCACCCCACACCTCATCCCCAAGCCCTCATCCCAACTCAAA
>JAABUK010002072.1_pt1 | contig 36759 bp, 59 predicted proteins | sample 5559141 | NCBI WGS metagenome assembly JAABUK01 (sample SAMN10711869, study PRJNA513367) | rock metagenome | isolation source: Antarctica rocks | place: Antarctica: Victoria Land, Pudding Butte nord | collected 2016-01-03
CGCCAGCACCACTCCGACCACCCCCCCCCCCCCCCCCCCCCCCCCCCCCCCCCCCCGCCCCCCCCCCCCCCCATACCTGGAGGTCTCCTTCCCCATTGAGGAGGCTGCCGCTGCCAAAGAAGGTGCCGGGGCCCATGTTTGAGAGCAGCCGGCTGGAGTTGCGCAGCGTCTGCCTGCTGGCCTGCTGCTTGCCCAGCGTGCCTATCAACTGCCCATCATGAATCTCCACCTGCATAACGCCAGCCTCTGTTAAATTCCCCTTAGCCTTGGCAGGGACGTAAGCTTATGCCTGCAACCATCATGCACAATAGGCCAATCACGACTCAATATATACAAGCATCTGTTGAGGTCCCCAGCTGCAGCTGCTGCTTGTTCTTTTGCAGCAGGATCTGTGAGAATGCTGGTCGGCTTATTAGGTGTAGTGGGTTTGACAAGAGCCATGTGACACAGGCCACCCGGGCACTGCAGCCCTTGTGATCCTGATGGTGGCAAAAGGGTCAAAGGGCCCTGGAAAGCAGAAGGCAGGCCAACCCGCTGTCAAGTAGCAGCAGGGTCAGGAGTAGACATCCAAAAGCAATCCTCCCCATGGGAGTGAGGCATCAGACTGAACCCCAACAGGTTGTCAACATGCATTGTCACGATTGCAAGGCGTCATCATAAGCAATGTTCACCTTGGACAGAGGCCCTGTAGCTGCCATGGTCTGCACAGCAACAGCAGCCTGGGCAACAGTTTGCCGCGCTTGGGTCTCCTCCAACCGCTTCTCTACAGCTCTCAGCTGCACATGCCCAGCCTTCACAAAGTATACATTAGTATCACTGGACTCAAACTCTGTGCCCTCTGGATGGTCCACCTGCGCAAGTACAGAAGCCGCAGTAAGGCTGTGGCCACGAACGTTGCGGAGGCACGCTGTGCAAACAGCTGTTTACCAGCCTGCTATTGGTGTGATCAAGTTTGGTGGCTGAAAAGTTTGGCCGTCTATTCAAAAACGCTCATGAAACCATACAGTAGAATGCAGCACCCTGCTCTGGTGGTGTGCACAGGATGGCATAGCATACACAGCATAGCATGTACTGCACAGCATATGCAGCATAGCATATATTGCACAGCATATACTGCACAGCATATTTAAAATAGTAACATGTTACAGCACAGGACAGCACGGCACAGCACGGCACAGCACAAGCCAACATGATGAACAGTAGCACCTGCTGCATGTGCTGGCCCAGGCTGATGATGTGGCCCCGGGGCAAATCCCTGAAACAGCCCACAGCAGTGCGCAGGAAGTCCACCAGCCCTTTCTTCTCCTCCATCATGTTTGGTTCCAGAATCCCAAGGAAGTCGTGTCTGCAGACGACGCCCATTCTGTCACAGGCTGTCAGCAAGGTGAATGTGGACTTGCATTGCACTGGATGTGCACCTATCTCAGGGTGCAGTGGCAAAATCTTTATTTCTGGTCATATTGGTAGCGATCAAATGCTTGTCAAGCGCATAGCAAAGGCAACATTCAGCACTGGGACATGTCAGAGCTGCCACAGCTGACAAGTAAGTTACGCTGCTGGTGTGTGTGAACTCACAGAGGTGACATTGCACAGCTACAGCTTGATGTCACACAACAAACAGAAGCAACAACAGCCATGCAGAAGGACTGCCACCGTGCTAGCTCTCATATTGCACGTGTTCTGCCCTGCCTGTCAGGGCTGTCACAGTCAGGATCAATGCAAATGGTGCTGACACAAGTGCTGCTGCTGAGGCACAACAGCATGATGAGGGGCTTGCCATTTGACAATGAGAGCAAGCACAAGCAAGACAAGATAATGGCAGCTTGTCAGCCTAGCACTCATAGGCAAACAGATGCTGTCTGTGCAACCAAAGTACATGTTGATGACATCAAGATGCCATTGTATGTTAGAAGTGGACACCAGTTTTTGTGATGAAGTCAGCTATTGTCGGTGTTTGTGACTGCATTCACTCCAATAGCGAGCATCAGCCCTATGAGGAATTTGCGTGTTGAGTCCACGTAGGTGACAGCTGCATTTGCAACAGTGCAGATGATGCTTACGAAAGGCATGCCTGTTCTCACAGTATATGACAGCAGTCATCGCAACAATGGACATGAATCATATGAGGGTTTTGCCTGTTGTTGAAGCATGTGACAGCAGTCATTGCAACAACCGACATGAATCATATACGGTTTTGCCTGTTGTTGAAGCATGTGACAGCAGTCATTGCAACAGCGGATATGGGCCTTATCAGGGTTTCGCCTGTCACTGAAGCATGTGACAGCAGACATCGCAACAACAGACATGGGCCATATGAGGGTTCTGCCTGCTGTTGAAGCATGTGACAGCAGTCATTGCAACAATGGACATGAGCCTTACAAGGGGTTTGCCTGTCGTTGAAGCATGTGACATGGAAGCATGTGATATGAGGGGCTTGCCTGTTGACACTGAGAGCCAGGACAGGGCTGCTGGCTGAGCAGGTCTCCCCTGCAGGCTCCCCCTCCAGAATGGCTCGCTCCCCCAGGCTCTGCCCCTTCTTCAGCAGGCTTTTGCTGCGGTTGCCCATCCGCCGAGATGATGCTTCTACGACCCCTGCAATAATAAATAAATAAATAAATCAATAAAAATAATGATAATATTGATAATAACAATAGTACCAATGATAATGATAATGATAACGATAATGATAATAATGATAATAATGACAACGCTTTCCAGCTCATGATGAGCTAGGTAAGTGTGGGACAAGTCTTGTCTTTCCAGAGCAGTCTGTCAAACCTGCAACATGCTGTCAAATGTAACAATCCCTGCGTTTGCCACCAAAACGACGCTCAGATGATGCCAGAATAGTCCCTGCAACATGCTTTGAGATCAAATGACCTCTGCGTTTGTCGTGAAAATGATGCTAAGATGGCCCTTCTGCAGAGTCTTGCTATAACTGTTGATTGCCAGTAACAACAACTCTGCTTCTCATATATGCATGGTGCCTCTCACGCATGCAAGTACTCATGCAGGCATACGGTCTTTCACGCTTGAGAGAAACGCTTGGTGTATCAGGCACACTCAGAGTCTTGCTGCATGCTGGTCAGTGAGTGTTGTCATCTCACATGCACAGCAGCAAACCACCTTGAAGCAACATAAGTGGCTGACTCACTGACCACTATCTCACAAGTGGCAGCAAATCAACGTGAGTGGGCAAATACTGCATTCAAGACATCAAGGGCAGATGACAGACTTTGACTGAGCAACACCAGCTGACTCCCTGTATCGGTGCCTACCACTCAAAATGAGATAGAAGTTGGGGACTTCATCGCCTTGCTTGTAGATGATGTGGTCCCGGTTGATGGATTCAATGCTCATGCGCCGGCACAGGCCCTCCCTTGCCTCTTCAGGCAACTTGGCCAGGAAGGGGTTCAGGAACATCAGGATGATTGAAAGCTCATCCACTGCTGAGAGCTCATCCGTTGTTGAAGCACCACTGCACAGTGAGAGCTGATGGGACTCACTGCTGCCAGACATTGCTACATGGCAAATGCTACAAGGCTCAAAGAGATAGAGTTACCACAAAGCAAATGCATTGCCACCTTGCAAGGTGGCAAGCCCCACTGCAAAATCGAAGAAAAGTAAAGAAAAGTTCACGCTTTTCAGCGATCATCAAGGGAGCCTCCTAAGGCAGCAGCCCGGAGCTCTGCAAATGGTCTATGTGCAATGCATGCCAACAAAGCATCATTGCTTGTGAATGAACACCTTACATGGGTGCACGACGCTTGTTGAATGCCTTGCAGTAAGGTCATGTACAGTATGTCTTACCTGCCAGATCTCATGATAGCGTCTTTTGTAACCATCGCAGGCTCTGCAAGTTTCCTTGAACTGTCAACTTGCTTGACCAGCTGTGCAGGGGAGGGCTGCCCTTCCTTGTGGGCAGTCAGAGGGGGGGAGGGAGCTGCACCCATGGGCTTAGAACCAGACAGCCAAGCAGGCACTACAAAGTCCTGCAGTCAACATGAAACTGCTAGCTTCTGCAGACAGCCTGCCATGACATAACTCAAGAGGGGCTGGACATGCTTGGAGGTTAGTCACAGAAAGGCAAAACTGAGGGCACCCCTCCCCCTGTGCCCCCCAGTTCCCCCCTCCCAACCCCCAGTCTAGTGCAGTAGACTTCAGCAGGGCAAAGCATGTGCCCTGCTGCAGAGGCTCTACAAAGCCTATTCAGGTGACAGCCTATGCAGCAGTCTGGGGCGAAGAAGAAGCCTGAGACCAAGTGCAGCAGCATGATGATGCGGCTGTGCATTACAGCATGGCAGAGTAGGAAAGAGAGTGGCCTGATCAAGAGCAGACGAGCCTCCTGACGCATACCCCTTATAATGCCTGCAGTCAGAGATCCTCTGCAGGGTCTCAGCTGCACAGAAGAACAGCAAGACCCTGCCTGCTACTGGAAGGAATGCTTGCCAGCAAAGCAGTCACTGGGGTACATGTATATCATCATGCAAATGATAGGCTGTGAGCCTGGTTCTTGCATGAGCCTACAGCTGGCGCAAACTGAATCGCAGTCACCTGTTCATCCACTGGTTTGCCACTTCCAGGCGCTGCTTTGCTGCTGCCAGGCGCTGCTGCTGGCGTATCTCGCAGCCGCTCCAGGAGGATTCGCACACGGCTGATGATCATATGGTGGGGCGTGCGCTGCAGTGCTTTCAGCTTAGTATTGTAGTGTACATGGCGAGCAACCTCATGTGACATCACAACACCTGTTGCTGCATTCCACCTGCAGCAATGAAGAGCGTGCACAGTTAGAGCACTAAGCAAAGTGTAGCAGCACGCATGTAGCCTGCATCTCCTTGTGCTGAGTTGAGTCGCAGCACATGTATGCATTGAAATTGAGTCGCAGCACATGTATGCACTGCCAGGGTCTTGTTTTGCTGTGTGACTTTGGATGAGGCTGCACACTCACATAAGCACGTCAAGCAAGTTGCAAGTATGCCGTGAGGTAGGCATGCAGCAGGCTGCTGCACTCGGTGCAGCTGCAGCTTAACATGCCGTCCATCTTACTTTTGAGCACTGCCTGGCCTTGACCCTTCTGCAGCTGCTTCTGCACCTGTAGCAGGAGTCTGATTGCTAGCCTGAGCACCTTTGTTTAGAAGGTTCTGAGGGGCTTTTGCGCCATGCAGATGCTGAGCATTGGCCAAGAACTTTGCCAGCGATGCCAGGCCAGATCCTTTGTGGTACAGTGGCTGTTCTTGTGTAGTAGTAGCAGCAGCTGCCTGCAAAGCAGCTGACCTTGTTGGCATCACATGCCTAGCTGGCTAGGTCGGGCATCGTCATGATGAGACAGTTGAAAGGAGCTGAGTCAAAGGTGACCAAATGCTGCATGAACTGCATATACAATGCAGCGGGAAAGCTCAGAAGCAGAAGACCCAAAGATTCGCTGTTAGCAGTGATCAGCGACTTCGTGAAACATCCTACCTCTCGTACTATTAGGCTGCCAGCTTTGCTAAGGCGCCCTGGTGCACGTGGAGACTTATGCAAGTTATTGACGGGACTGCGAGCTCCCTGACGACCGCGAGATTCTGGCAACATGGCTGATGAACCAAGTGATGATACTGGTGAGGTTCGCCTGCGACTCCGGTCCGCAGCAGCACTGCCCGTCTACTGTGTCAGCTTGCTGGAGGCCTCTCGCCCTTAGGAGCTAAAGCTATCTAGCAAGGCTGTCTAAGGTTGAAATCAGGTGGCATAAAAACCAGTTTGTTTTGCCTAAGCTCCGTCATAGCGCTGGCACAACCAGGGACAGCAGAACGGCATGCACAAAACGTGTGGCGTGAACCTTGCAAACAGGCAGGTCTGAGTCTGCCTCAACTGCAAATCAACTGCTGCAAGCTCGCTATGATCGCCGGCGTCCATGCACGTAGGAGTGTCCGCATACAGCGCAAAGTTGCAAAGTTGCTTCAAAGCAATGGCTTCAGCATGACGGATCTTCAGACATTAGTCAACATAATAATCCACTTCCCCCTGGGCGACTTTTAGTCGTTTCCCCCTGGGGGGCAGGCCTTAAGGAACAAATGGGTTGGGGCATGATAATGAAGCTGTAGTGTGGGCCGCGAAAGGCAAAAGCAGCGTTGCACGCGTTGTCATGCTTGATGATGCATCATGCTCTGATGATTTCGATGGTGCAATGGAGGATGTACATGTGTCACTGATTTGTTTTTTTGTTGCACACGGAATTACGAAGGTAACAACGGCGGTGGTGTGCTGAGTGCACACCTCAACTCATGTAGACCGTTGCCTGTCTCTGCTGGATTCCAGGATTCCAGTTGTTTCCAATCTTTGGCAAGGCATTCAAACTATGTTCATTCGTCCCAGTCCAATCAAGACAACCAAACGAATACAACGCGAGTTTTAGCAAGCAAGCGTTCACAGACTGTGGGGTGAGACTCTTGCTCGTCTCGGGTATTTCTTGAAAGCCGCCCGGACGTCACGTCCTTGCAAAGGTTTGTGTGCCGAACCTGTCGGAACATGCCGTGCTAGCTTTTGCGTCAACTTGCTGCATTTCGTAGCCTGTAATGCCCTTGTTGTGTTATTACGTGCGTCGCATAGTTTCCTGCAGCAGCTTTAAGAGACTGGGCAGGCACCTGCTGTCACAACAGATCACTCAAGTAACTGATTGACAGCAGTGGTTGTGAGTACAGGGCGCTCGACCGGCCATGCAGGGCCTTTACGAGGAGACCACAACGCGTACAGGCAATGGGCAGCCACACAAGACGAAGAGCAAGCCCAAAAAAAACAACCCATTGGCAGTACACCTTGGGGGACTTCAAAACTTGCTGAGGCTGCGAACAAACTACAGGTTCAACGAGAAGCTTTCATGCCAAGTTGGTGCAGACTTGAACCTTCAACAGCAGTCAGTGTTCCCAGCAGGAACGCTGCAGTATGAGGTGACTTTCTTACATATACTCATCCTTTCCTATCCTTTCCTACACTGTAAGGGCTGACTATGACGTTGTGCTGATTGCCATGCAGATCATTGCTAAGGACAAGAACTGGGGTGCAATCCAAGCCACCACTACAGGCATGTCGTATAGAAAGGGGATCAATCTGCAGAGGAAGGATGCAAGCTGCAAAGTGACAGGCAAAGTGGGGTGCACCTTTCAAGGTAAGTCTTGTATGTAGTTGTAGTTGTAGTTGTATATAGTTGTAGTTGTATGTAGTTGTATGTAGTTGTATGTAGTTTCTGCCTTGACTTTCAGCAATTGTGGTGAGTGGGCAGATGTCCATAGCCATGCTTGGCTGCAGCAGTCCTGTAGCAAACACCGCCGCAGCAAGGTGCCACCATTACTTGTCATTTGCTGTCGAGGTTTTGAAGAAGTTTTGCAAGCTAGCCAACATCATCTTCAGACTTTCATCACCAGCAGGGAAACTAAAGCATGTGAAGAAGGCTCCAACATATCACTCTTGCCACTCTTGGTGACATCAGTTGCCAGACCTTCCCATTTCTGCATGGCTGCCCTGCGTGTGCTTCCTATATGACTGCATTACTGCACCAGGACGAGCTCCAAAACCAAGTTGCAAGGGGTATAGCGGTATTCCAGACTCTCTGACGTACTCTGCGCTATCTACTCTTTGTCTCAAATTCATTACGGATGCACAGGTAGGAAAGAAATCGGTCTGGACATTGGCAGCATAAAGCCCTGGCAGACTGTGTTGGTTGGGGCTGTGGGCCTGTTGGCTCTGGGCAAGCCAGTCACTGGTGGCAAGCGCTTCCCTGATGACCTCACCTTGACTCTACCCGGCCTCAAGAACCGGGGACTGGCTCAGGTAGGGCAGTTCAGAAAAGAAAAGAAAAGGAAAGACTATGCCTTTTGGTGTCAATTAAGTGAGAAGCCAAGTATAATATCGGGCTGCCCAGCGTACGGTAGTTCACACCATAAACTGATGTGACCCTAACTGGAGGCTCAACACAACACTCTGCTCAGTCTCTTTGATCATTCTGTATGTTAGCACTCAAGTCTGCCTGGCTTTGAGGCACAAGGTCATGCATAGGTGTTGCATTAAGCTCTGCCAACAAGCCTTTGTGCATGATGTTGACATCTCTGTCATGCTGAGCAGGCAGCTCAGCCATCACTGCTCTTCTGTTTGTCAGCTATGCAGTTGTGTACGCATTCAACACCCTTGGCAGTGTGCAAAAGGCAGAACCGTTAGATATGTTCTGGCTGCAGGGGGAAGTCAATGTAACCATTCAGAGAAGCAGGAATGGCTTGTCATTGAACATCAACCAGCTCAATGGTGTTCTCACCATGTGATATGTTTCTCTCCAAGGGTCTTTTTGTGTCTGCGTGTGCACTGCAGTCACCCATGTATAATGAATGAATGATTCCAGCTAATGTATACACGTGCCTTGAATGCCAAATCCTGACATGATGACGACTGCTGTTGAAACAAAGGCTGTTGAAGAAATGTTGAGGCTGGAAACACTGCACACTTCCATCGTTGTTCACACTTGCAGCCAGCTAGGTTCATGCATTTATGTTGGGGGCTTAATATCGGCACTTTCTGCCCGTGCATATACTGCAATGCATTTGAACGCATTTTGGAATGCTCTACAGTCATGGTGGCATCTCCACGTGCTTGCAGACCCGCTTCGACATGTCCGCCTTGACGTCCAATATTTGCGATTTGTACGGCAGCAAGACCAATGGTCATATCTCCTGCGCCGGCGTTTATTAGGTTGCATGCTTGACCGAGCGCAGCCTAAAGTATTGTATAAGTGCTATAATAAGGGCCACGTGGGGGGTATCGAGGGGGGAAAGCATTCGTCTGATGTCGCCGAGAAACACATCATTGCTCACTTAATTGGCGCATGACGAAGGCGCATGAGCTCATGCAGGATCACGAAGTTCCTCGAAAGCTCTGAGGTGCTCGGCATTAGAAGGATTTGCAGTGAAAGACATACTGCACCAGGTGCTGATACTACCTTATTCCTGGAAAGTCACTTTTGCTTGCAAGCGGATTTAACGCCATGTGAGTGACATGCAAATTTTGCCACGGAAATAGAACGAATTTCGAGTGCTCTATAGCTGGCTGCAGGCTTGCAAAAGTTAGTCCCAGATTGCATACATCAAACAATATTCTGGGGAGGCATCCCGCTGATGTGACTGCCTGATAAGGTATATCAGTCCTTGCTGAATGTGCACAGCACATGTATGTTCTTTGTATATATACACTGTCAGTAGCCAGAAGACTTCTTTGAGTCAACATCTGCCTTATTACAGCCTCAGGCTTTTTGCTTATGTATACAGGCCTGGCCGCTCATGCTGCCAGAAAACAACTTTGTGGAGCTATACACAAGCTTCTGCAGTCATACAGGTGTAACTTCATGCAGCAAGCATGTTTTTCTCTGTCAATGTCTTAATGGCTTTGAGCAATTGCAAGCACCTTCATTGCCATGATTCTGCTGTTTCAATTCATCCTGTCCTCATCCTTGCCATCTATTCAGTCGACAAGGTGATACACGAACCATTCTTGCATCGTCAAGAACCGGCACCGTTAGTAAAAGCAGCATTCACAAGATCACATGCTGATCACATACTCTCTTTGAGTATGCCAATGCACCAAATCATAGCAGCAGAGTGCTTTGCATGCTTTGCTACAGGCAAGCTGCCGGTGTTGCAGTCTGTGTGCGAGGGCAAATGGATTGACCTGTATAAGCTCTGGCGACTGGTCCACGAATTTCATGCTGCCCAACCCACCCTGAGCATTCCCTGGGGGGCAATAGCACACTCCCTGCTTGGGTGTCCGGCATGGCGTCAAGATGCTGCACAACAAATGCAGTTGTTGTACAGGTGAGAGGCCAACATCAGGAACAGTGCACCCTGCTTCAATGTGCAGCATTCTGGCCAGATTCAAGTGTTATGTGGGTAATCATACAATGCCTGACGTAGAGATGCGGTCAATGTGCTGAGTTCAACTCCTCGTCTACTCAATCTGATAGCCAGTCAGAGAGCTGCACTGTGTTTCCATGCTGAACATCAGTTGTGAAATTGCACACTTAGGTACTAGTGTCCCTGCGTGCATGCTTGATACCATAATTTCATTTGATGCCGAGTTATATGTCAACGGGGACGTCGCTAGTGATGCAGACGATCATGTTGCCATGGATACTGGTAGATGATGCTGTAAGTTGCAGATACTTACGCATCAAGCCTGGCAATTGTGCAGGGCAAAGCTCATGGAGTTTGATCAGTCTCTGATGAAGCAAGCTGTTGCATACCAGGCAATGTCCCAGCCAGCTCCCAGGCCCCCCTCACCCCACCCCGTGCTGGCTCCAAACGCCGGTTCAGCCCCTCTCGGCAGGACAGCAAGCCAGGGTCAAAGCCAACAGCCTGTAGCAGCACAGCTGAGCAATGGTACTCCACTGCAAAACACTACAGGGCAATCACCTCACGCTCATGTGACGCGGGGCAGGAACAAACGTGCTCGCAGCCCATCATCGGATCCAGTCCCCAGCCCACACCCAAGTAGTCAGCATATGTCAGGCATGTCACCATCCCAGGCCCGTTTCCAGCTGCCCAATGCACAGCCTGCCCTGCAGCCCCAGTGGCCCCAGCACTCACAGCTGCATGCACAGCAGCAGCAGCAGCAGCAGCAGCAGCAGCAGCAGCAGCAGCGGCCGCAGCAGCAGCCACAGCAGCAGCCGCAGCAGCAACTGATGTCGGGAGGGTTACCAGCTGGTGTTGTTCCCCTGGGTCCCCAACAGATGGCCTACCAGCCCCTGCATGCCAGCCCAGGGCATGCTGTCTCACCTGCCAGGCTGTCTCCCAAGGGCCCCTCACTGCATCAGCAGCCAGCACAGCAGCAGCCCACACAACATCAGCAGCAACCACAGCAGCAGCAGCAGCAGCAGCCGCCAAAGCAGCTGCCTGTGCGGGCAATGCCCCTGGGCCGGGCTAGTCAACAGGGGCGGTCAAAGGTGGCCATCCCTGTGGTAAAGCCTGACCATGTGGATGGGATGACTCGTGAGGATATCATTGCGGCAGCTGCTGCTGCAGCTGCTGCTTCAGGGTATGGTGAGCCTGAAGGGCTTGCTAGCTTAGTGGGCACAAAAGTCAAGGTCAGTAAATAAACTGCCTGATCAGACTGTCTCTGGATTCCTTACTCCTTCAGCACGAGCATGACTTCACCTGCTGGTGAATTGTGCTGATGTGCCGTCTTATATGTTTAATGTGATATCAATTGGTCTAGTATCAAATGTGGAGGACTTGTTGAGTTTGACTTCCAGTGGCTCAGATTACCTCTGTAAAGTACACAGGGCGAGCCTTGCTGTCAATGTCATGCTCTAGGGTTAATGACCACCTGAGTCATGCCTAGATCCAGCTCAGACACATGGTTGCTTGCCTCATTCCCGCTGCCTTGGCTCAAAGTGCATGTATAGTGCATGGCTACATGCTGGCACTGCAGTATAATCGCTAAGTTGAGAGCCTTCCAATGTGCCTTGAGGCCTTTGAAACATGTGACACTCGCGTTGTTTGCAACAGATGAGTTGCCTGCTGATGAAACTAGATGAAACTAGATGAAACTAGATAAAACTTATGCGACAAGTGCGGCTGGTGCAGGGTAATGTGGTGTTTGGTGGGCAGATGCCGGTGAACAGTGCAGCACCACCATCACATGATCAAGCAGCCAAACCTGGTCTGCCAGCTGTCAGTCTGTCCCAGGACCCAGGTCAAATCCCCAAGCAAGAAGCAGGGACTGCATCAGCCCCAGGGACTGAAGCAGTTCCAGAGGTTCCAAAGAGGCGGGGCAGACCGCCTGGTAGCGGGAGGGGTACTGGGAGGGTCTCTGGTACAGCCCCCAGTAGGGGTGCATCCAGGGGACGAAGTAGAGGAAGAGGCCGAGGCAGAGGCAGGGGAAGAGGGCGGGGCAGTTCCAAATCAGTCTCTGAGGGCAGTTCCAAGTCACGCTCTGAAGACGAAGAAGCATCCTCCAGTGATAACAGCAGCAGGGCTTTGGAATCTGAAGAGGAGGCTTCAGAGGCTGGCTCAGACACCACCTTTGCCAGGCGGGGTGCAGGCAGGGGTCGGGGCAGGGGGAGGGGCAGGGCTCGAGGCAGGGGTAGAGGCAGGGGCCGTGGTGGTGCAGCCTCAAGCATCCCTGCAGGAGCTTTGCTGGTACAGCCTGAGTCAAGTAGTAGTGAGCTTCAGCAAGCAATACGCAGGGTAAGCATCGCGCCCGCCTGGATGTCAGCAGCACCAATCCAATCTGTTGTCTTTCATATTCTTCTGGAGAAACAAATCTTGTCCTGCATGCACCCAGCTATTTGTGAGCTGGAAAGCGTCTTGCTATTGTTGTCATCATTAATATATCACCTGTATGCAACAACTGCTATTTGCAATGCTGTGTCACGGCTGTTTGTACCTGTCATAGGTCCAGCCTCTAAGACCCTTCTGGAGTAGTCTCTGTAACCCACAAGCATTTGTGATCTTGTCATCCACACTGAAATCTCGCAATTGGCTCCACATGTAAGGTGTGCGTGGCTGGGTGCAGCGCTCACCCTGCTGTCCGTTTTGTGCAGTCAGCATCTCCTGCAGAGCTTGCCTGGGAGACAGTGGGGGGAGTGGGGTACATACCCCCTTCAATGGCCCCACGTCTTGTGCCTGCAACAGCCAGGACGGCAAGCTGTGCTGAGTGGAGGCATCGTGGCTATCACCTAGTGGCTCAGGTACGCACTGTCACACTGTCACAATGTCAAAACAGACTGATGAGGTCTCAGGCCGTGACTGATACTGCAGCATCAGGTAAGCCAGACAGTGATACTGCAACATGGGTCAAGCCAGACAGTGATAGAAAAAACATCAAAAAAACCAGAAAAGACTACACCTTTGGGCATCAATTTGATGAGAAACCAGGTACGTACCAGGTTGCCCAGGCCAGACAGTGATACTGTAGCATTGTGTAAGCCAGACAGTGATACTGTAGCATTGTGTAAGCCAGACAGTGATACTGCAGCATAGGGCAAGCCGTACACTGGAACTGCAGCATCAGGTATCCAGACACCAATTGTGTAGCATCAGGTATCCAGACACCAACAGTGTAGCATCAGGTAGCCGTACACTGGAACTGCAGGTCAGGTAAGCCACACAGCGATACTGCAGCATCAGAAGACAGACCTATGTGCCGAGGGACATGCCAGCCAGCTGTCACCTCTTTGTACTGGCAATTATGGCCACCTTGTTTATTTCAAGTTGCTGTTTGCAGCATACAAAGGCACAGGCATCTACACCCAAAAAGGATATACACCCCCTGGTTTATGCCTCAAGGAGAGCCGCATCTTTGGATCTTCTTGAGAGCCATCTCAGGCTCCAGCCCACAGTTTCTTGCACCGTGAATTGTGCTGCTCTTGCTCAAGGCTGCTGCGTCTGGCTCTGCAGGGCGAGGCCAACATGTCAGCTGTGATGCAGTGGCTGCGCATGACTGCAGCTTGCCCAGCGCCTCACTCCAGCTCCTGTACCTCTGCTTCACGCAAGGCCCGCCGCAAAGCCAGGCTTCAGCAGCCACCAGCACAGCACGCTCAACAGCAGGCTCAGCAGGCACAGCAGGCTCAGCAGGCACAGCAGGCTCAGCAGCCTCAGCAGGCACAGCAGGCAACAGAGCAGATGTTGGAGTCTAGTGCGCCATACCAGGTCATTGGGAGTCAAGCTGCAGCCGCATCTGCAGAGCCTCCTGTGCGGCCTGATGTCTCAGCTGGTGTTCAATCAGGGGCAGCACTACATGAGCCAGTCTCTGTACCTAGGCTCTCACTTGCTCCTGAAGCTGCTACACAAAGGGACCGGCAAGTCATAGCCGCACAGGCTGCTGCGGCAGCACCTGCGCCAATGACAGCAGCTCCTACAGCAGCTGATGCTGAAGCCGGACCAGCAGCTGGACCGGCAGCTGCTGAGGCCAAAGCTGCAGCTTTGGTACCGCCCTTGAGCGGGTGGAGGGGCACCCCCCAGCAAGAATGGGGGTTCATGGACACCCTGGCACAGCTTCGTTCCATCATGTTTGAAGACATTGCAGTGAATTCATCAGAAGAGCTGCCTGTTGCTGGTATGCACTGCCTCTGCATTTCTGCAGTTGTTACAAAGAAAGCATGGCAATGGCAAATACAGCGTGGCAGTTGCGCAATCATCATGATGAACTTTCAAGCCCTGCGCTGGCACCAGAACCATGGCTTCAAGTTGATGCTGACTCTGCCCTGTTGTTCACTGAGTGTGGAAAGTTATGTTGCATGCACATCGCCTTGTGTTCTTCCCAAGACATGGGCTGTGACATGGCCCCCCTACAACTGCCAGGTCTCCTGAGACTATGCATGCCCAGCTGATTAGCTTTGCTCGCCAAGTGTTGAATCCATTCAAGTGTCACGTGGGCTACACACAGACAGGTGCTACACACAGACAGATGCAGCACATTGACAAGCACTCAAATGCCAGCCAGCCACTTGTACGACCACTTCCACTGTCTAAAGCCTGTTGCGTCTAGCAATCATCAAAACCATGGCATGCAGCAATCAACGTGCTAGCTAGAGTGCAAAGCAGCTTACCTCGCTGTAGGCTGTGCATCTGCTAGTGAAGGCTGAATGCACTGTGAAGCTGCTGAGAGTGTGTGAAACTGGGTGTGAAGCTGCTGAGAGCGTGTGAGACTACAAGTGAAAATGCTGAGGGTGTGTGAAACTGGGTGTGCAGCTGCTGAGAGTGTGTGAAATTGGGTGTGAAGCTGCTGAGAGTGTGTGAAAGTTGGGCTACCCATCTGTTAGTAAAGGCTCAATGCACTGTGCAGCTGCTGAGATTGTGTGAAACTGGGTGTGAAGCTGCTGAGAGTGTGTGAAATTGGGTGTGAATGCAGTGGTGAGACGCAGCACCAGAGCCAGGGCAGCGCCAGAGGTGTACCGGCCTGCGTGGGTGGCAAGCGAGCAGGGGTACGTCAACAGTGTGGACTCTGATGTGGAGGAGACCCGAGAAGGGGAACACTACCAGGCCGTGCTGCCAGCAGTGCGGCCCAGGCCTGCCAGGACCCCAGCTGAGGAGCAGATCTGGATGCAGCCACCTATCCTTACAGGTAAGGGATACCCCAAGAGGAATACCACGCACTTCTTCTTGGCGATAGTGATGATAATTGGAGAACAGCGACTTGAAGGAAAGCGGAATATACACAGAGTTGTGCGGGCTGTGCAGCACTGCCGCTGCCACTGCCACTTTCAGCCAGGAGTCTGACATCAGCCATTCTGCATGCTCTGCCCATTTGCGCCGATGCATTGCAAATGGGAATCAAAGGCGAGGCAAGACCTGGAGATTGTGCATTCAGTTATGAAACTAATGGATATGATCAGGCAAACAAACACACATGGGCTTGATCCACAGCGTGCATTCCATGCACCTTGCAATGGCAATGATTGCTGTCTATAGCGCTGCATCCATGAGCTTATGAAGTGATCAAGTGATGGAGAGACAAGACTTGTCCTGTGTATACCTAGCTCATGATAGCTCATGAGCCGGAAGGCGCTTAATTATTGTTATTCAATCATTATCATTATTATCATTAATTCAATCATTTTTATTTATCATCATTACCAAATGTGTGGGGGTTGCATGCAGGCCTGCCGGGCAAGCCTTCCCTCATTCGCCACCCTGCCCCTCTACCACATATAGAGACCTCCACAGTCCAAGAGAGGTACATATCCTGCAAACAAAACCAGTCACATGGTACTGTCAGGCAGAGTTTATATGGCTCATGTTGTCCCTGTTGTGATTGTCAAGTGATTCTCAAGTCTGTCTGATCTGGCTGTCTGTAGGTTTCACAGCCACCTTTGCAGTCACCCAGCCCTTGTCATTGCTTGCCTGCAACCTGGGCTGAAGGCATGCATCACTGTGACTTTGACTCATGGCAGATCTAGTCAGACAGTACCAGCTATAGCTGGTGTGGTCACTCTGTTTTTTGGCCTGCTTGCAAAATTCAGCATGCACTGATTTGGCCACATGTTTCAATGAGAGCTTCTCCCAGGGATGCTGTATACTGGCCAAGGAAAACATGCGCAGCAACTTTGCTCCACCAGCCATCTTTCATGTGTTTGACTAGATGGCAAAACTCCCAACTTGGCAACAGGCACACTCAAATGCCTTCAGTGCATGAGTGGTGTATCTCCAGTGCATGAGTGAATTTTTTAGTCCATACCTGTAGGGCTGAATGGATGGCATTGGGAAGGGCAGCGCTGGAAGATGCCCTGCCCCGATCTGCCCACAAGCCCTTGGGTCTCCCCCTGATGGGGGATGCAGTGGGTCAAGACTGGACTGATGCTGAGGCTCAGCAGTTTGAGGAGGGAATGCTTACTCACGGCAGGGACTTTCCCGCCATCAGGAAGCAGTTTCTGCCACAGCGGGAAACAGAGCATCTGGTGCTTTATTACTACAATGTGTGGAAAACACAAAGTACTTCCAGAGCTCAGGCGTGGTACTTCCGCTTGGCTGAGGTCCGTCCATCTTCTACTTCCGTACAGTCCAAGGCAATAGATGTCATGCTGGCAGTGCTGCTGTATGTGCTGCATCTGGCCCTCTGCATGCATGTCAAAGCTGACATATCTTGAAATCTGTGGCCAAACCTCCAGTCAAGGTATCTCTGTCAAGCTTGTACTCGCAAGGGAGCAAACAGCAGGCTGATTGTGATAAGTATTGCCGACCCCCAGCAACTGACAGTTTTACCAGCATCTGTGCATGCAGCTTACATACCAATAGACATGGCGCTCGCAAGTTGCTGCTCTCACTGCTGTTGGCGAAGGAGAGGGTGCAAGCCCTGCAAATATAACACCAATGCTGCTTCTGTATTTATGAAACATCTCCACACTGTTGAAACGCGTTTATTCTGTCCCCAGGCGTTGCTGAGTTTAGATTTTGAGTGTAGGAATGACGTGTCTCAATTAAAATAGACGTTTTGGGATTGAGAACAGCTTGCTCTCCACACAAAGAAAGCTGACAGGTTTTTTGGATAGATCGGATACAGATACACTTTCCCATGGATACACTAATCTGCAGAGCTTGATAAAGTGCCCGGATCAAAGCTGACAGGTTTTGCATTGTCATGTAGGAGAAGATACAAGCAGCAGCAGCTCTGAGAGCAGAGGTACTAAAGAAGAGGGCCAGTGTCGAGGAGACTCATATGCGTCGCTTGGAGGCTGTGAGAGACAGCAATCGGCGCAAGACTATGAAGGATGCTATAGCGTGGCTTCGCCAAGCTGCCAGGAATCCTCATGAGGCAAACATGCACAGGTCAGTCTTGTATGCACCGTAAGTGTCAAAGAGCTCGTCGACTTTGATGTTGCACATGGTCTGGTGTTACTCGGTTTGAGAAGTCATTCAATGCTAGAACATGTAGTGTCACACTCATTTGACTGTGTTCGGCATTGGGCATGGTCTGCATGTTCGATGTGTAGCTGGCAAATTCATTATTCAACGGTGGCAACACTCTTGCCTCCTTTAATGCCTTGTTCACTCACTGAAACAGCTGACACTGTACCAGTGAAGTCTCATGGCAGCACTTGGTGATATTGCGCTCTGCTTCTTCCACCAATGCCACATGTACAGCAGTAGCATTTGTGAGATATGTTAATCTGACTGCAGTGAAGCATGACCTGAAATTCGTTAACCCCAAATATGCCATGTGGCAACAAACACAACTTTGATATTGAATGCAGGAGTAAACCTCGGGAAGTCATATCTCGAGGCATGCAAGCTTGCAACAACGCCTTCTGGGCAGCTAATCCGACGGAGCCTCATCAGTGACACCCTATGGCAGATCAATTTACGCTGGCGCTGTAAAGAGAGCGCTGAAATGAATAAGCATGTGATTATTGCATTTCGTTTATGTAGACAGTTTGTGACCAGCAATGCCCCTCACCTTGATACCAACAATCGTGAGTAGCTTTGTATCATTTACCAGTTTGAGGCTTCAAACGCAGCATACTGTGCAAGTGGCTGCATGACTGATGCTCATACGTGCCAGTGCCATATGCCGACCTGCTCACAGTTACACGGCGTTACACTTCTCTGATCACGTACCTGCGTTTGTGGCACAAAACGTATAGCCCGAGAAAGCTACCGATTGCTTCGCAAACAAGGCCACTCAAGGTGAGTTGCTTCGCAAACAAGGCCACTCAAGGTGAGTGACTAGGCAACACATTGACTGATCACCGCTGCCTGACCAAAGTGCTGCACAAACAGGCTCAGTTTGAACATGTACTGCACATCCACTGCTTGTTATACTCGATGGTATTGTCTACCTACACAAATCAGCACAGCAGCTGACATCTGGCACGCTGCAAAAGCTGCACGAACAACACAATTGTCAGCAACGCACGGCTCAGGATACTATCTTCAACTGGCACATGTGCAACATGCATTGCTGTCACGCTGCTTCTTTCATTTGATGGGCCTATAGCAGGTGCACTGCATGGTGTGCTCTTGTGGCGTATGTTGTTTAGCCTGGAGCTTCCAGCACAACGGTGCCAATGCACTGAACCTGCCATGATGGAGACCAGCATCATGCTGTGTCCCCCTTCAAATGCAGTGCAACAATGTACACTGCTTGGCCAGCAGCAGCTGCAAAGTGCTGACTGGACAACAATGCTTTATTTCAAATAACTGTAACGCTCATGCGTTGACAAACATGAATTTGGAGGCTCATGATGCTCATGGCTTTTGCATGGGGCATTGCATTGCTGGTGACTCTCGACACAATTATGACTGAGCTGCCGATTTTGCATGCAATTGCATCAAACACTGTTACAGGCATCAAGAAGGTAGTTGCTAACAGCTTCATGCTGATGCAGCTTTGCTATGCGCCCAGAGGCGCAGACATAAAGCAGATGCATCTCAAAGCATTTACATCATTTGATGTACAGCAATAGCCATGTGTGTTCAAGTGATAGTGCTCAGTTGAAGTTGAACATACAAAGCAAGCGATCAGCTTGCAAAGAATGGCTGGAGAACGCAATACACTGAAAGTGGTCAAGTGGCACAACCACATTGCTGCATGCTGGCACAAGTACCCTGCAAGTAGCATGCCATTGACCCAGACATGCTCACGACCAGAATTTCCACAACTGCTGCAGCAGCTACTGATGACTGATATTGTGCACTATCTACATACTGATTGGTATACATGCATACAGCGCTGGTCCAGTCAAGATACAATAGGATGAGCTGAGCTGGAAGTAAATTTGAATATAATTTCTATAATTCAGTGTGGTTGTCATCAGAGCTATCTAGCGCTTCGCCAGCAGCACCTAGGATTGGGCTATAAACCTGTTGCACATCTTTGCGCTTTTGCTCGTAATCATCACCTTTAGCATCTTGGTCGTCATCAAGCCATATTTGAGTGCCTTCAACAGCATAATTGAGCTCCAAGATGCCAAAAGTCAGCTGCCAAAGTGCAGCCACAGTCAAGGGTTGACGCTGCACAGGCTGTTGGACAACCACACTGTCCTACCACAGCCAGTCAGTATTGCAAAGAACAGCAGTGCATACACCAAACCATGGTGCATTGCCAGGTTGATATGGACGTATGCTCAATGCACAACATATCTTGCACCCTGCTTTTAGTCCCTGTACTGAGCCTATGGCCAAGCTTGCCAGAGATGGTTTTTCCAGCCTAAGAATCTTATGACATCTGATGAGACATTTGATGTGCAATTTTCTCATGTTCCCATGTCATGACAGGCAAACGTTGTAGTACTGTGTGCTTCTGCAATGCAGGTGTCAAGCAAAGGGTCATATTGCTCTTGGGCTTGCGGTTTAGCAAACACACATGGATGCAAGACCAACATTCTTCAGCAGTCAAGAGGAGTCACCGCCTTGTCTTGCTCAGCATACTCTTCTGCCTCCTGAATCAGGCGATCAATTTCCTCTTCACTGAGACCATTCTGATCACTTTTGATGGTGATTCTTCCTGATTTGCCTGCACAGTCATGGTAGCTTGAGTCACAGCAAGTGTTACTAGTCTGCACTAGGCTTCGCAGGGCACCATTGCCAGCCAGAGTCTGCACTGCCGAGAGGCAGAATGACGGTTGCATGGAAGACTACAGCTGCTCAAAGCTAACACATGTTACCTGTTCCCTTTTCATCGGCTGTCACTTTCAGGTTGTCATTGAAGTCAACCTCAAAAGTGACCATAATTGAAGGCACTCCGTGAGCTGCCGGTTTAATGCCAGAAAGGAGAAACTGACCCAACTTGTGATTGTTCTTAGTCATAGCTCCCTCACCCTCAAAGACCTGTACAAAGTCATTCCCGGCTTGTGCCTCAAGGGCAACCCAGCTGTTGTCAAGTGGCAGGGCAGGGCCAGATAGACTGTTGACAGTCAACCACTTGACACCAGTGGGTGCAGTGTTCACAACTTGGCATGTGAACACTGCACCCACTGGTGTCCACTGGTGTCTGTGCAGCATTGTGCCTATGCAGCGCAAGAAATCAATGCTATTGCGGGCTCTGAGGCATGCTTTGCACACCTTGATGTTCACATGCTCTTGATTGTCATGGTGTGTTGTGAACCGTTTGGTCTTCTTTGCAGGCTTCTCTGTGTTGCGTGGGATGACCTTTGCCATGACCCCGCCTGCTGTCTCAATGCCCATGGACACGGCAACAGAACTTGGAAGAGGATAAGGAGCACTCTGAAAACAGACATGGAGTCCCCGATGTGAGGAAGCACTGTTAAGGCGTTCAGGTGGCAGATTGCCCTCTCAAGATGACAGACCTGGTCCAATGGTGAACACTTTCAGCTGTTGAAGTGCGCAGTTTATCCCATCTGTGGGCAGGTGGGAATGCAGGATGGCTGACCCCAAGCAAACCACTGCACACCAACAATGCCATGTATGCAGCACAGAGTCCTCCCCAGCAACAATGCAAGGCATCAGATTATGCTGCTTGATAGCTGCTCATTCACTGCATTTTGACTATTGTAGCATCGCAGACACCTCTGGCTGATCCTGCTGGTTCAATGCCATCATTGCTGACCACGGATCAAGACATCTCAACCTGATGCTTTGCCAGAGGCTCTTGTGATGATCGCCTAGTGGCGTTGTCTTTTCTCGTCTAAAGAAGGACAACAGAATGGACAGGCAATGGTAGTCTGCATGCAGTGTGGTCATGTCTGCCATGGCCCTGCACATGTGATCATAACTCACATGCAGCATCCAGCTTATATGATGCACAGTAAGCTGCTCATACTCACATCTTTGACAACATCGACAAGACACATGACACTCAATCACGTACTGTGTCTTCGTCATATGCATCAGAAGACAGAATGGCTGCTTGAAGTGCTGCGCCATGAGCAACTGCCTCCTCAGGGTGGTCACCCATATTGGGCTGCTTGCCGCCAAAGTAGTCGGAGATCATGCGCTGGACCATGGGTATTTGGGTAGACCCACCAACCAGCACAATTTCCTGAATGTCACTCTTCTCCATCTTGGCATCCTCCATTGCCTGCAGCCTTGTGTAGTGTAGTGTGAAACACCTGACATTGACCTTACGGTGCTCATTTGGGCAATGAGTACATACCATGCTCGGCAACACAGTAAATAGTCCTATATCCTTATGGTACACAGTTCTGACAATAAAGAAGGAAAACCAAATCGGTTGTTCTACAAGACCCTTTGCGATTGCTTCTGAGTTAGCAAAAAATAAGTTATGGTGCTCATGATCCACTGCAGTCGGTAATCCTACCAAGGCATTTATCCGTGTTGCGTTGAAGGTGCAAAGCCTTGAGCTTGATGTTGTCACTCACAACCCACATCTATGACACAGCAGCTTGCAGCATGCAGGCAGGACCAAACTTTGTTGGTTTGAATACAACACTCACTTGCGTGACAGGACCCAAAGCTTTTTTGAGTAAAACATGGTTCAATTCCTCAAATTTGGCTCTACTGAGTGGCTCAGACAAGTCAACTCCTTTGCTCAAACTCTCGACTTCCACACGCACTTGATGCAGGCTGGACAAGGCGCGCTTAGCACGCTCACACTCACGCTGCAGCTTTTGGAGGGCATGGACATCCTTACTAATATCAACCTGCGCTAAATTGCATGGTGACTTTTGGCTTAATTGTGCAAGCTGTGAAGCAAAGACGCAGCTGCAGCATGCAAGTACAATCTACAGTACAGGGGTTGTAGAAAGTGCTGCGTTGAGAATTGAGAACAACTTTAAAGCTACGCAAGCAGCTACAATACACAGCGGGTTTGCCAGCATGCAGTCATCTGCCTTGATGCCTGCATTGTACATGTTGCATGAGTATCAAACACCATGAGACATGCATTTCCTTGTTGCTGTTACATTGGAAGCCATAAGACCGACAGGACGCTGGAACAGAGGCCAGCAGGTCTGCAAGGACCGTTACAGGCGACAGCATGGACTGGCCAGGGTGCTAAGCTAGAGAAAGAGGAGCCAAGTCCACAGAGCGGGAAGGTACACAGTCAGATCGGATTCGCAGACCCTGCACAGTTCCAGATTGACCTTGAGCGTACTACTGCTGGATTACAAGACAAGCCTAAACATCAAGAAGACTCGAAGCCCTTTAGCACAGCCTCAGCTGCGGAAGCAGCCAAAGTTGAGTGTGGTCTCCCACACTATGTTTCCAGAGACCCTGACAAATTGCCTGGCTGTATGTTACTGTTGAGTGAGAGTGAGATCACTTGTGTGGTAGAATTGAAGCAGTGTACTACAAGCATGGACGCAAAAGCCATTATGCAAAGCCAGAGTCCTTTCAAAGACGCAGCTTGCAAGACATGGGCTGCAAATTTGTTGTGTTTCTTTGTGACTTTCAGCACATTTTTGAGCCTGATGTTTAGCTACCAGTCAACCTGGATGCAATCAACTGCAGTAAAATCCCCTATCAGCATGTGGTGTGATGCAGAACCAATCTTGAAGCTAGGTTTCAAGCCTGAATGGAAGCGCAAGAAGCCCAGTAAGCATGTAACTTCAACCTTTGAGCCTGGTTACACACAGCAAGGTGGCTGGGACGTGTTTTGATTTCACTTGTGTCCCCTACCATGCAGAAGACCACCCAAGAATGTTGAAGCAAGTCCAAGAATGTTGAAGAATGCTGAAGATTGGAAATGAAGACGGTAGTCAATTCAAAGGTACTAGCTTAATTGTTTGCTACGTAGTGTAATGTACATTGTTAGGGCTATTATTGGGTTGTTTTTCTTTTGACTGTACCTTGCTTTCTTTGTTTGGGAGGGAGTACGCGTCACAGCGGTGACGAAGCATTAGATATGCAGTCAAGTCCGTATTAGGCAGCAGTTAGCTTGCTGTATAGTTATCAACATAGCAACAAGCAACAGCCACCCGTTAGTAAACATCACAGCTATTAGTGATGAGTCCCGGGATTAAGTTGGTCAGATCATCGCATCTTAATTTGAGATCATCCAGGAGCAGTTGCTGTATAGATGCATTCTGGTCTCTTCACAACTCCTTGACCTGGTATAAATAAGCTTTCCTAGCTCAGACCTCAACACAATTCTCGGTCGTAGTCGACTTCAGGCATAAGAGCAAGCTCTAGCCAACCAACTCCTTGTAACTAGCACATAGTCTCCCACTAAAAGGTTTCACCTTCGGTGTGCATACGCATCTGCATACGCATCTGCATACCATCGACACCTACGCGTCACACATGCAGCTCAGGATGGCACAGCAACAACCAATGGAAGCTAGCATAATTGAACGTTGTGTGCAGCATCCCAAAGCTGAGCAAGGAGGCACAAGTTCAGGACAATAAGCTTTAAGGTTGGAGTTTCCAGCCCAAAACAGCACGGCCAGCCAGATTCAAGCAGGACCCGAATGCTCACATGATGTCGAAGTGCGCTACAATTTTGCAATGAGGACGGGGGGGGGGAGGGCGGGGGTGTTGGGATTTCCATTCTCCTCGCATGTGATTAGCGCGGCTGAAGAGATTGTAGTCGAAGCGTTCTTATCTTGTAGCAAAACGTCGCGCGTATTCTGCACAGCCGTGTACCGTACCACATCACAACTCAAATTTAACTACTGCTATCGCTGCCTCCCGACCGATCGTGCGAAATTGCTGTGTGAATTGACAAGTCGACCACTTTCATCTTGCAAGCATGCTTCTTTCCGGGCACGTTTGTATGCCATTGGCAGGCAAGTTCAGTGACTGTGCGAAAATACATTATGCAATATGAGCAACCCTCATGCATGGAAAGTGCACCGCAGGCGAACGACAAACTAGCAAGAGCTGCGTTTGTTCTCGCTCAAAAGTTATCGTCCGCCGTTTACCGCTTATAAGAAACAGTGCAAGTGGCGAGCCTGCTGTTGAGCCTACGCTACAGCAATCTTCGTCAAATGTTCGGGGTGGCCAGCAACATCAAAAACTGCTGCGACGCAGGCAACTGCTTCAACACGCTTTTGTTGCAACAGCTGCTGCGATAGCCTTGAGACCAGGTGAGGTGTCTTCCCGTTTCGTGTCATATATGTTGCTGCAAGCTGTTGTGCTGTCAATGTTGATAGTCAATGGTACGCCCCAGGACAGCCTGCTCAAGCTGATCTGATCAGAGACCTGGTGAAAGGCTATGTGAGACCGGTAAACGCCTTTGCACTCCCTGCCCCGGAACTTTCCCGCTAGGCTGTGTAAACACGAAGCATTTGAGTCGTGTGCCCTTCATTGCAATACAGAAGACACAGCAACATATCAAGCATTCCTGGTCTTTGCAGAGCAGTGATGAAGGTTGCCGCTATGGTGCAGGATGTTGCTGCTGACCAGGCCCTTATGCAGCTCATGGACGCACGAGGAACTCTCATGGAGCTGAAGGTGGAAGATCTGCTCGCATTCACCCAATGCCATGACGCCCTACCTGCAAATCAAAGCATGAGGTCTTGACTCAAACGCACTATACTTTACTGACTGGCCGGTCTAGTTGTAGTACTTGTGACTTTTCAATTGCAGGGCAGCCATGCAGGCAACCCGTGACAAAGCACACATTGGCAACTTCCTTGTTTTGCTGCAGGCACTGGCAGCAACTGCACCCAATAGCCAAGATAGGTTTGAAGCAAGACGTGTCCTGCCAGGCATGGCAAGTCGCCTCAGACAGGTATGCTTCTACCTCTGATTGTTAATGCAGTGCACCATGCACGTCTGCATTGTGCGCAGCATGCGTGTATCAGTTTGTTGCTTATCAGTCTTTATCACTCAGGAATAGCTCGTTCGGCTCTCTCTGGATGCTATGCTGCTCTCATTGATTCAGTTGCAATGCTGTTATGTCCCTGGTAGAGTTTGCCAGGAGTTTACTGTTCTGTCAGGTCTCTTCAGCAGCGCCAGTGGCAGCTGCGTTAGCTTCTGGGACTGCAAGTGAGGCCACACTGAGCTACCTGTATGGAGGCAAAGCTGAAGATGGTGTCAGTGAGCTGTCTATGGCTATTCCAGTATATGAAGCAATTGGCAGGGTAAGCCAGACTCACACTCCATCATTTTGCAGCATAGTCCTCTGTGTAGCTTTTCAGCATGTATCAATGAACTTTCCCATTGTTTGTCAGAGTGTGTTGAGCAGAGTAGGCAAGGTTTATGCAGAAAAGCTGTTCTAATGCATGGCACTACAAGGAATGTCACTCCAAATTGTGACGAACATGCACTCTTGTCACCGCACTGGCCGAGAATTTGTTGCAACAACTGCCGACCATTGCAACCAGCCATTCAGGATGAGAAACAGATTGACGATCTGGTTCCTACAGGTCATCACCATCAGCGGCAGGACAATCAGAAAAGAAGCCCAAGCATCACCCAAGTATGCTGAAGCTGCCATTGAAGCCATCGAGAAGCTCCTTGCTGCATGCCCACAGCAGGACCTCGACCAGGCGCAGAATATGCGGAAATCCAGACTAAATGTAAAAGCAGTTTGACATTTTCAACCCCTACTGTCAGTTTTGTACGGTTCTGTCTAAGTAAGGGGTACTTTGATGCTTTAGTTGGTCATTAGCAGCTATGAAAAGTGTATTTGTGAAAGAAGTTGGCAAAACAAGCTCAGCTGCTTGGAGTACAGCGAATGACATAGAGAGTTACACAGATAACGTTGACAACTACCTTGTTGACACGGTCTTGGCAGTATCAGGAACAGGACGCTGAAAGCTAACAGCAATTTCAATGTCTGTTCTGGGGCAGACTGCCTCCAGCCACTTCCAGTAAAGATGCAGCACTGCGGCAACACAGCAGCAGATTTTGCCAAACCAGCAGCCACATTGGTAGTATCTGCAAAGTCGACCCATCAGGCTATCATCTCGCCAGGTTGTCACGGCTGCCTCATATACTTTCTCAGTCCTTGCAGCTATGCGAGGCCAGTTGTAAAAGCCATGAACCTGCAGGGACCGTTTGTGCTTGACATTCAAATAATTTGGACAACAAGGAAACATGAGATTGAATGCAATCACTTTCCCTCACAGACAGCGTTTACTTTGGACCCCTATTGCTGGCAAAGAATGCACCCAAGTAGGCACTGGCAGCATCACAAAAGGTCTCTTAGCACATTGCCCATATGTCACAGCAATGCTTGAGTCCTTATATACAGTCAGAGGTGGCAATGAAGACTCTCTCTCACCTGTTGATGTTGTAGAAGCGGGTCTACTGTGTGTGCAAGGTGTACAGCCTCCTCCAAAGCAGCCAGCAAGGAATCAGGATTAGGCTCTGCCAACACCACCATTCCAGCAGGCAGTACCTGCATGCCATGGCTACTGCAAACATTGCAGTGGGTGTGTTCAGGACATGTGCTCACTTATGACATCTTGAAGTGCACTTACGTTTTACAGTCAAATACAAGCATGCATGCTCAAACAGAAAGCCATCGGGGTACATATGCCGCGCTGCATGCCACTGTGCCATAGCTTAGCCCCTCCACAGCTGTGGAAAGACATGTGCTGTTCTGCACACAACTGAGGCTTACCTCTGGGACTCCACCCACAGCTGTGGAGACGACCATGAGGCCAGCAGCAGCAGCCTCTACAATGGCCATGCAGAAGGCCTCTGTCAGGGATGCATTGATGAAGATGTCACCCATCACCTACACATGGGATCTTCTCAGCAGTGCAGAAGTGAACTAGTGACATAAGCAATGCCACAATGGTGCAGGACATGTGCACAGATTGCAGATGTCACACTGCAGTGCATCACCAACAACCCTCCCTGGAAATGAAAGCAGACCTGAGCTGCCAAATTGTACAATTTGCCTGTGCAATGGTAGAATTAGTACCATGAGCACCTCTGTTGCCAGTCAGTTAGCAGCTGCTGAGAATGATGTGCAGCAAGAGAAAAGCTGATGACACAACGCCTGCACACCAAACAGCCACCAAAGCACACAAAATGGGTAGCATAACAAGCAGAGTTACCAGCAGATCTCTGGCCTTCTCATGAGGCACGGGCCCCACCATCTCTACCCTACTTTCCAACCCCTCTTCTGCAATCATCTTCTTCAGCAGATCAGCCTTTGGCCCTCCGCCACCTGTCACAAAGCACTGACTACTCAGCTGCTTTTAGTACTAGTATGATACTGTGGTACTATGCAGCCCTAGTAACTACTATGCTGCCTCAAAAGTGCTCTGAAGTGCCAGATGCCATCATGTTATCATGATGCCCAACGGGTATACGCAACTTTATTACATGCAGATCTGATCAGTCTCACCAACAAGCATGTTCAGGCTACGTTTCAAAGAGTCAAGCATGACCACAAGACTTGTCCTCTGTTGTGCTTTGGACAATTTTTGGCTCAATGACCTCATGCTCCCATTACATCGTGCTCTGTGACGGCTTGCGCTGCTCCGGTGGTTGAGTTTTTTTGGGACATTTATCACATGAGTTACTTGCATCTGACTTCTTTGTGAGCATGGTTTCAGCCAGGTCAGCAGCATACCTATGACAAAGTCAACCTGAGGGTATCTGTAGCACATCTCCGGGATGATGACCACCAGGAGGTCAATGCCCTTACGGTAAACCAGCCGTGACAGCGCAACTACTGTCAGCCTGCCAGGCCGCCGCTTTGACTCGTCTGGCTTGAACTGTGATGCGTCCACAGCTGCACATGCATGCACTCAGCTTTACCAAGATGGCATGTTACGTTGCTGAGGAATGCAGAGTGTGGCTCTCATGGTGGCATTGCAGCGCTGCTTTGCTGTCACATTGTACGGTGAGCTGAGTCCTACACCGTTTCTCAGGGTTGGGGGATTGCACAGGCAGGGGCATCAGTGCATGCACAAAGATTTCCAATCAAGAGCTGTTTAGTTTTAGGACCTGAGTCTCGGTCCGTGCTTAGAGAGTGAGGCAGTCAGTTTGCTTGGAGTAATGATAAGCTCTGGACGACATGCACACAGTGTTTTGCACCAGGATGGTACAGGCCGGCCTGAGAGTCTCAGGAACAGGAGCCTACCTTACCATTTGGGATAGCCCAGACATGGTGAGGTGACAAGCATGCCCTCAGCACTGTGTTCTCCTTGCTTGTGTGGGATACACAAATAACCTGCCGCCATCAACACTTCACAATATTCAGTTGGCATTGAAAGTCTGCAAGGATTTGATGTAAACATAGCCCAACATGGCCCTTAATCTTGTATGCATTCAATGCTGAAAGCTGCATGACTCCATGCGGGACACAAGGCCCCTGGTGCAAACAGTCCAAGTTTACTGTGAATGAGCCTAATGCCAAAAGTATGCCATAACAGGGTTGTACATGTGCACAAAGTTGTGTAGCCTTTTTGCCAAGAAATGCTGACCTCATGCACATCAGCCAGGCTGAACTTCAGTACTTTGTTGGTGAGGATGCTGCTTGCGTCAGCAAACCCAAACAAGGAGTGATCAGTGAACACCACCTGCATAAATCAGAGCAGAGGTGATTGAATGATCATCAACAAGTTGCCCAGTCAAGTTTACATGTGAAGGAGCATGTTGCGTGTCAAGAACAGCGTGCACACATAATGACATGGGGCAAACACCAAGCCTGGTCAGCCAGTACTCAAGCATATGTCTCACCTTGTATCCCATCGTGCGTGCATGCAAGATTGCTTCATGTCCCATCACTGAGAAAGCTTGATGTGCATGTACTAGGGTGATGCCTTCTCGGATCAGGATCACGCGCAGCAGTCGAAAGCCACCGAAAATGGTGGGTAAGGTCACCTGACAGTATACTGGCTGTCGCGGTGCATAATAGACCTGGGCAGACAACCAACTATGGCTCTCACTGAAAGCATGGAGCATAAGGTTCATGAGCAACAACGCATGCATGGCAAATAAGCTAGGCATACCTTCAGACCATTAGTAAGATACCGTACACCAGATCTTTCGCCATAGCAATGTGTCAAAATCACCACCTGCATGATCGTGCGAGGTCAAGACCTGAATGTAATGCGTATTATCAGAAATTGTCAACCAAACCCACGCCAACCTTGTGTCCTTGTGAGATCAGACACTGAGATAGTTGGTAGATATGGTTTTCGACGCCTCCCGCATTTGGATAAAGAAAGTCGCTGACCATGAGGATGCTGTGCTTCAATCCGCCACATACTGTGGGGAGGCTGCATTGACTCGTCGAACTCATGACTGTATCCCATATGGGATGCTGCCGACGCTAGATCAAGATCAGCTCATCGTTTAAACGTGCAGCGCTTCAGCAGCAATGCGACACATCGCGATACTATTCTTTGTGACACTACGTTTGTCACACAGTCCACGCTGGGTTTCAATCCCGATCATACTAAGCACGGTGTAATTTTGACAGGAGAGTCTCCTGAGGAGACCAATCGTTTTGAACGCGGCAGCAAAGCGCTTCAAGAAGTAGCCGATCAGCCACTCACTCACAGATATTTTCTGAACTCCGAACTACATCGCACCAGCTTGTCAGCTCCAGGAAATCGGGTTATGCCTTTTTCAGCAGGTAGGCACCGATCAGACGCATGCCGCATGAATCCATGTATGAGGATCAAGCAACCCTTCAAAACTTTCGAAAAGATGGATATATCGTCATCAACGACTTTCTCAGCGCATCAGAGCTGAAGGTGCTCAGGCAGGTGCAGATCCTGGTCAGACAATTTGTGTAAAGCACAACAGGTTCAGTCACATAACCACCTGCATGGCGCATTGTACAGGAGTGCGATGATCTGGTGAAGCATGCATTCGAGCATCTGGCAATACAAGGTGCTGCACAGCCTGGATGGGAAGTGATTCAAAAGTAGGTGCAGCTATGCCTGCTGCACAGCAAGCTGATAGCCCAAGCATACGACCACTGCTGTTATAGGGGTTGCATATTTGAAAGTCTTCCAGGCAAGCCAAGCAGATTGCTAGCGGTTGATCACAATACATATGTTCAGCAAAGGAGTCTGTGGCCATGCTCTCCATCTGCATGCAAGCTACTTCTTGGGACCAAAGTCACGCACTTGGTAGCGGCACTGCTTGGTTGCCCTTCCGCCAAAATGCGCGACTCTCCAAGGCTGTTCAATGATCAGGTATGCTTGACTGAGTCTGCTGAGCTTGCGGTGCCGTGTCACATGATTATTTGTGATTTCTCTCGTGCACAAACAAGCTGCCTGTGATGCAGTACATTGTGAAGCCTCCAGCATGTGTCGCCTCAGGTTTTGCTTGGCACCAAGACTCTGACTGGTGTCTAGAAGAAGCAAAGGGTTGCAGCCAGTACCTTTCTCTCTGGTGCGCCTTGGATGATATGTCACAAGGTGAAAGCCTGTTTTGTTGTGAGGGCTCTGTGAGGCATGCAATCTTGAACTCACTCGTTTTGTGCTTTGTATTGGATTGGCCTTCTTCAGTGCTTTCTGGCAGGCGTGTCCATGACCTCAACATTGCCTGAATTGTGCAACAAGCAACTTTTAAGAGTTGTGCCTGCAGAAAATGGTTGCATACAAGTCAGAGTATGTGCGGCAGATGAACAGGCCAATGATGTCAAGTGCCTGACAGTCAAGGCTGGCACTGCCATCATTATGAGTGACAGACTTCTGCATTGCAGTTCAGCCAATATGAGCAAGTACACTAGAAGAGCATGGATGCCACAGTTCAGCAAAACCTCAATCTTGTCCCACACAGACAGCGCTCCTGTCAGCTTTGCTGTTCCCATCATTGCAGCTTGACACTTTTCTCTACACAGCAAGCAAGATTTTCGAGGTGGTTCTGATAATTGTGCCCATCTCCTCTGTGGTTTGCTTGCACAGCTGCCGTCAGGCTGACGCTGACATGAGCCGGCAAACCCCTTGGTTGTATGGCAGATATTGAGATCAGAGACTGTTCCATTCAGCGCATAAAACAGGCATTAGCGTAGTCTGACATCAGCCTGTATAATAGACTGTCTCTAGCTCAGCCATGCTTGGACATCTGAAAGATCTCTCTAGATGTAACATCGTTGTCAGCCAAATCAATAGGATTATAGCCAGACATGGCCAGACTTTGAGCATGTGCATCCCCAGGTGTTCTGTACATCTTGCTCCATCTTTTAACTTTTCTGCAAGCAGTGATAGCAGAGCCCTAGAGCTTCTAGTTTGGCGGGATTCTGGCATGATTCTCCGATGCCATCTTGCAGTCACGTGGTGCCGCTGCAATGCCGTTTGCACGTGCCTGGCTTCGGTCAATTTCTCTGTCGGATACCAGCAAAAGAGCTTGCGCTGGTCAGCAAAAGCGTCGCCACTCTCGCTGCATTGATCCTGCATTCACCTTGACAGATGGGACTGCAAGCTATTCAATATGAGAGAGGGCGCTTGAAGTTATTGGATCAGCGTAGACTACCCTTGGAAGAGACATGGCTGAGTATCGACTCTGTCGAAGCTGCTTGGTCGGCCATCAAGGATATGGTTGTACGAGGAGCACCTGCTATTGCCATTGCAGCAGCTTTGGCGCTAGCGGCGGAGCTTGTTGCTTCTGGCTCTGGTCGTCAGTTCTCTTCGGCCGTTGCGGCCGCGCAGCATATCAAGAAGCAGCTTGACTACCTGGTGACAAGGTGACAGACATTTGCGTGCAGCACTACCCTGACGTGCCGCAACATGATTGCAACAGGTTGCAAGCGAGGCTTTGGCCCCGTACATAGCCCTCACACGCCAATGTTGTTTGCAACTGCAAGTCCTGTTCTGCCTTTTGCAGCCGCCCCACGGCAGTGAATCTATCAGATGCTGCTCAAAAACTGTCATTGATTGCAACGAAGGCAGCAGAAGCTCCTAAAGCAGATGCCTCATCTGTTATACTCACAGTTGTGGATAAATGCGAAATCATGCTGAAAGAGGATGTGCAAGCCAACAAGGTAGCTACTGCTGGGGCACTCAAGACGCAGTACAAATGCTATCACATGATTGTGGATCATGCAGTGCTGCATTACCTTGCAGGCCATAGGGCAACATGGGCTCAAGGGCATTCGAAAAGCACTTCAGGCCAGAAACCAGCTGAAAGACAAGATGCAGATCTTGACACACTGCAACACAGGCAGCCTGGCAACCGCAGAATATGGCACAGCACTGGGCGTGGTCCGTGCAACTGCAGAAGCAGGAAGCCTGCTGCGGGCATACTGCACAGAAACAAGGCCTTACAATCAAGGTCCGTGCCATTTTGCACTGACCTTGGAACGTCACCATCACATGGAACGCTGAGCATGCCAGCAGACTGCATCATCAGCAACATTGTTGTCTGCATGTGCACATGCATTACACTTGCAGCAGCATCAGCAGCATCTCTGCAGGGCGCAGAAGGAAACTTGCTTTTCGCCGGGAGACATGACCAGCTCCCTCTGCACGAAAGCACTCAGAACCAGCTTCTGCAGAAACCCACCTGCATCTAACAAGCCCACATTGCCTTGCACAGGTGCACGCTTGACAGCGTATGAGCTGATGCATGATGGCTTGCCCGCCACTCTCATCTGTGACTCAGCTGCTGCGGCCCTTATGGCACATGGCAAAGTGGATGCCATTGTGGTGGGTGCTGACAGGGTCGCTGCCAATGGAGACACTGCTAACAAGATCGGCACCTACTCCCTGGCAGTCCTAGCAAAGCATCACAAGTAAGTCCCATGGTTTGTCGCTGCAGTGCAGCACATTCCTGCTTTGCACCTTTCATGTTGCTGGCAGATTCTCCTGATCATGCAAACCTGGGTGCTGCATTCTGATCAGCTGTCTGTCATGGTCACTTCATGGTCAGCTGCATTGCATCATGCTTCTAGCAAGCACGGCTGTTGCGCCTGTGATGATGCACTGTGACGTTGTTCCTTACATTGACTACCTTACAGTCTGGGATGTGGAACCAATTGTGACTCAGCAGATATCCTAGCCTGTGCTGATGCACTGTGTTGCTTGCAGCATCCCCTTCTTTGTGGCGGCACCCACAACAACCCTAGATCCCAACCTGCCGGCAGGCTCTGACATCACCATAGAGCACCGGCCCGGCAGTGAGGTGACCCATTTCCAGGGCAAACAGGTTGCACCTGATGGCATTGATGTGAGTTCCACACCCCATTGCTACTGCACATTCTGTTTACTGTCGTGGTTTCATTCCGACAGTCTGACATTTTGACAGTCTGACATTCTGAACAACCTGATGGCATTGATGTGAGTTTCTTCCCCGTTGCCACTGCAGATTTTGTTGTCTGTGATTGCATTCCAACAAGCAGATATCTGTCGGAACAACCAGCTTCTGGGTCGGCGGAATGATCTGCATGGCCTGACTGTTACAATTTGCAAACCCTGTAGGGCACCAAGGCCTGCGTTAAGCTGCATGCTTGCACATTCATGGCAGACTACAGGCCAGGGAAAATGCTAGCTTCTGCATGTATGACTTTTGCTCACCTTACCTCTTGCATCCCTGTGTGCTTTTGTCTGCTAACTTCAAAACTGGTGTTTAGCATGCAATCACAGAGGCAATCACCAGTTGTCTGACTGCAGCGCTGCCAATCCGGGGAAGTGACAAGGTAATGTATGCAAGCATGCAATACCAGATATAGCCCAGCAGCAGCCATGGCACTCACACTTGAACACACCTTTACATTAGCCTTATCTGTTGGCTTGACTTGTGTCTGTTGCTGGTAGGTGTGGAACCCATGCTTTGACGTCACGCCTGCCACCTTGATAGAGGGTGTCATCACCGAGAGGGGCCTACTGCCAAACAAGAACGGAGCTTTTGACGTCCCAGCCTTCATGCGGGATCAAGTAAACCCTGCATGGCTGGCACATGCTGTCACTCAGCAGCCTTGCAAAATGCCTGCTTGGACACGCCACATGCGTGCCCAGACACACAACGCTACATGAACTTCAACACAATCAGGGGGCTTGGATATCACAGCAGTCGTGATACATCTTGCTGCAGCATTTGGCAATGTTGCATGAATGCTGCCACATGCTTGGTCCCAGGGCACACCTGCTCATCAGAATTGCCGGTTGCTGAAGGATACAATCTGACTCAGAACTGCCAATGCAGGGTTTGTTGCATGAGGCAACACAGCAGGGTGAAGCAAATGGGATGAATGGTCACGTCACACCTGGCATTCAGAGCACCATCCCCGGTTTTCAGGTGTCCTACCTTAGCTGCTTGCCATTTGTTACAGCACTTTGACCATAGACCCTGCATGCATCGGCAGTCCTCAATGGACTGCTGTGCCTTGTTCAGCATGACAAGGACACTGCCGTGCTGTGGTCTGTTCAATGCAATACTGTGAGGCATCACCCAACTATGAGGGCGATATGAACACAATTTCTGAAGATACTCATTCTCAAGATCTTTACAAGTTCAAGGTGCTGCATGAGGTGGTGTTGCTGTGCACATGCTGATCCCTGCAGTGGTTGCAAACTTGACTGCAGGCGCTAGACACAGAGACTGTGAAAGAGTACCTGGCTGAGAGAGATGAGCTAGCAGCGCACTTGGGTCCCAAAGAAAGCAAGCCATCCTGGCAGGTACGTTCTCATGTTGTAGCCTAGACCTCTACACTGACTTTTGTAGGGAAGCAACTCTTTTGTGGGGTGAACAAAAGGATTTTGAAAGCTCAGTATCCCTGAGGTGCATAGCTAGAAGCCTTTTTGATTGAGCTTTCTTCTGCATCCTAGGTAAAAGGCTTTCGGCAGCACTTGATGTGTCAAACCCAGAACAGGCAAGGGCAAGTCTGTGCATATCTGCCTTCAATGGCACACCTGCAATCTGTGCTGCACACAACTAGAATTGCATTCCCTGAAATATCTCCCGGGGAAATATCGGGGACTCGTTTCCACAGTCCCCGTGCATTTCTGAGTTTAGATCTCCAAAGTAGGACGGACGTTTCTGTATAAGTATAGGCGTTTTGAGATTGGGAGGAGTTGCATATTGACAGCATCATACCTGAGTGGGCATAAATAAGTGGATGCTGCTGTCCATGTGTCTAGCTGTGCTAGCACCGGTAGCTTGCACCTGATGCTTTCTCACCACACCTAATGCAAAGTCTTACCATCGTTCAAGCATATGATATACCGTATTAAGCAATGATGCATGCACATCACAGTAGGCTTTCATGGCTCTTCAGGTTTTGCATCCCCAGGTTTTGCATCCCAGGGTTGCATCCTCAGGGTTTGCATCCATTGACAAACTCAAACAGTGTCTTGTCTACTCGAGAAGTTTTGTTTCTAGCCCATCTCCAATGCTGCAGGTGCAGGAGGTTGGGGATGGCAACATCAACTTTGTGTACATTGTGAAGGGGCCCAAGGGGGCCTTGTGCCTCAAGCAGGGCTTGCCCTTTGTGCGCATTGCCCAGGACTGGCCCCTCACACAGGTGCCCTGCCCTAGTTGCACATGAGCCCCAGCCCTGCCCTACCTGTGGGCCCTGTCTTGCCCTCCTCTGCCTAGCCATTTTGTCCTGTCTGCCATTCTCTCTTGTTTCCTTGCCGGCGTCTTCACTGTCCTTTCTCGCTATGCTGTCCTCTGCTTATTGCAACATTTGGTCTGTATGTGTGTCCTGGTCCTCATCAATCCTGGCAATTCATGTGGTGTTTTTTGCCTTCTTCTGGCATATCAGGGCTCAGCATGATTCACCTGCTGCAATGTTTGGTCTGTATGTGTGTCCTGGACCTCCTCAACCCTGGCAGTTCATGTGGTGTTTTTTGCCTTCTTTTGCAATATCAGGGCTCAGCATGATTCACCTGTTGCAATGTTTGGTCTGTGCGTGTGTCCTGGACCTCCTCAACCCTGGCAATTCATGTGGTGTTCCTTGCCTTCTTTTGGGATATCAGGGGCTCAGCATGCTTCACCTCTTGCACAATGACCAGTCCAGCTGCATTGTCAAGATCACACCTCATCCAACCACTATGTTACTGTGTAATTCTGTGTACTGTGTACTACTTACTACTGTGTACTATTGTGTACTACTGACTACTACTGACTACTACTGTGTACTGTGTGCTGTGTACTATTGTGTACTACTGACTACTACTGTGTACTATGTACTACTGTGTACTGCTGACTACTACTGTGCATTGTGTACAACTGACTACTACTGTGTACTATGTACTACTGTGTACTACTGTGTACTACTGACTACTACTGTGTACTGTGTACTACTGACAACTACTGTGTGCTGTGTACTATTGTGTACTACTGACTACTACTGTGTACTATGTACTACTGTGTACTACTGACTACTACTGTGTATTGTGTACAACTGACTACTACTGTGTACTATGTACTACTGTGTACTGCTGACTACTACTGTGCATTGTGTACAACTGACTACTACTGTGTACTATGTACTACTGTGTACTACTGTGTACAACTGACT
>JAABUK010002074.1_pt1 | contig 36742 bp, 44 predicted proteins | sample 5559141 | NCBI WGS metagenome assembly JAABUK01 (sample SAMN10711869, study PRJNA513367) | rock metagenome | isolation source: Antarctica rocks | place: Antarctica: Victoria Land, Pudding Butte nord | collected 2016-01-03
CGTGCATGTCTCATGACGTGCGTGGCTCGCGTGTGTGTGCATGTCTCATTGCGTGCGTGCATGTCTCATGGCCAAGAAAACACATTTGTTGAAGGAAACCGAGACTGCCTTTCTGTCCCACAGGGCAACTCTCTGGTATGGAGGTGTGCTCCAGATGGATACCTGATGGGCAGCTTACCAGGTGACTGATCTATACTCTGGCATCAAGCGCAGTCTGCACATTGTTGCTTGCTGTGTGGCACTACCAAGACATAGAGCCAAGTACTCTGGCCTCAACACCATTCACAGTCACAGCTAGCTGCGCTCACCAAGCCAGTGTCAACTCATGTAGCATAAGATCTCACAAATGATAGCATTCTGTTTTGAATAAGTCCTATTCCTATTTCAATTCTCTCAAGTTATCAATGTGAGAGGGTGTTGATGGGCAACAGGTGAGGTGGTAGCAGCAGGCAGCAAAGGCATTCATGAGCATGCATTGAAGCTATTGGACTGGGAGCGGTTGCAAGAGCAAGAAATACCTGCGTATGGTTCTGGAGCTTCCAGCTGACAGCGTGTTATTGGCAATGATGGTAATGCCGATATCGCCAGGCAGCGGTCGATTTCTCACTCAGAGAGCCGTCGTAGCTTTTTGATGCATCCCAATTAGGCAAGTATTTGCAGGACAGGACATGTACATGAATACGCGACTGATTAAAATTTGGCTTGTCGATTTTACCTTCTCGAAATATTAGTCATTGTCAGTTACTCACTGATGAAGAACGGATGACAGACGATTTTATTCCTGTGGTCAGCCAAACTTCGACCTCTGCTGTTATGCGTCGTGCGACCTGGGTCCTGACGACATCTGAGTCATTGGAGCCTGGAGCCATGATAGGACGACTGCATCGCTCGCAGTCTTCTCACCATAAAGGTCGTCACCCGATATATACCTGCCACATGCACATGTGGGTACAGGACCTAGTGGCTCACCCACGCCGCGTCGCAGCCGGAATGCCGCTCTCACATGCAACAGTCAGGTTTTGCAATCAGCCGCGACTTCTGCAAAATGTCGTTTATCAAGCTTCCACACCAACCCCCACTCGTGGCACCCGTGGAACTCGTGGCATAAGCCTGCAGATCTGTCAGGCTTCCTTGACCCACCAGCACCCAAGTCACGCATCTTCGGTTCCACCAATCGGAACTAGTCAACAGGAGCGCCTACTAGCCTTCGACAATGCATCGTTCAGTCCACACGACGACGATCACGACCATGAAGCACCTATCAAAGACAGCGCAGTGCACAAGGTTCTGTCCTGGGTTTTCAGCAGATTTGGCCTGTTGCAGCTAGCCTCGCAGCTTCGTGGCAAAGCGTGGAATGCCATTACAATAGCCTGCCTCATGGTTATTGCTCTGCTGACAGCTTGGGTGGGAGGAGCTCAGGTTGCACAGGCTAACCTGTGCCTACAGATCAGTTCAATATCTACAGCCATCATCTATGTGCTAGCCGGCATTCCAGAGCTGGTTGACCTGTGTTTCGACCTAACTGCTGGGCACATTGATACTCATGTTCTGATGACTCTAGCTGTGTTTGGCACACTTGCTATTGGTGGAGCCTTGGAGGTGAGTCTACTCACTGCAGCAGTGACCTAGCTGTGTCCCAAGTCCGTGATGTGACAGCAGAGTGTCACGCAGGGTGCACTGCTGATGGTGCTGTTTGAGGGATCACATGTGCTAGAGCACAAGTTGACAGACCAGGCACAAGGCAACTTACAAGCCCTCTTTGATGCCACTCCTGAGAATGCTGTTCTCGTAGAGCTCAATCCAGAGGGTTCCCCAGACATGTCTCACTTGCAAACTGCAAAGGCTAGAGATGTTGCTGTTGGCAGCAATATGCTCATACGGCCTGGGGAACAGGTGATCCTTCATTCCTGCCTTGCTTCACAGAAGCTACCAAAAGTGTAACTAAATGCTTGTATGCTTAAGCAGCGACCTAATCTTCCCTGTTGGCAGCATCAAGGTATGTCAAGCACAACAAATATGGGTGTTTGTGCAGCACCTTGCGGCAAAGGCTGTTTGCCTCACATCTGTGATCTTCAACTGCATGCTTCTCATGAGATCTGACTGCTCATATAGTGCATCTGCCGTCCCACGCTACCACCACATACTTTGCTGTTCTGCTGTGGTCCTGCATTTTGCTTTATATCTTCTCTCCCCTGGCAGGTACTGTGCCACACGCTTGCATGCTGACATGTCATAAATGTATGTGTCATGACGCATGCATGCATTGCCATGGCAGGTTCCTTTGGATGGGCAGGTGGTACATGGCACAGCCCAAGTCAGCTGGTCCCACATCAGTGGGGAGGCTCTGCCAGTGCGCCTTTCAGAGGGCATGGAGGTGCCAGCAGGCAGCCTCAACCTTGATGGCCTACTGGTCGTCAAAGCACTGCGAGGCTTTCAAGATTCAACTCCTGCTCGCATTGCTCGTCTTACCCAACAAGCGCAGGCAAGCTGTTAGACACTCTGTATGCACAGAGTGGCCCATGGGTGTTTTGTTGATTGCCTTTTGATTCCTGTGTGCTTGAGTCACCTTGAGAATGCAGCCAAGCAGTAACTGCTATGAAATAAGACTCTGCACATGCTTGGTCACACCGGTTTGTTTTGTTCAAGCCATACAGTTTGCTGCATGGGCTGCCGACGAAATCCTACCCAAAGATTAATGAAGAGCTGCAGCAGCACATGTGCTTGTTGCCATCGGCATATGCCATGTGCCTCATGTCCCGAATGACTTCCTGCAGAAGATGTTGTGATGCCTTTGTTTGCAGGCAAGCAGACCAAAGATGAAAAGGTGGATAGACTCCTTTGGAGAGGTGTACTCCAAGGCCATCATAGCAGCCACCCTTGTCATCTTGGTGGTGCTTCCAATGCTTGGGGTGCCCATGCTGGGGTCACCCACTCAGCGTGGGGCCTTCTACAGAGCCATGGGCTTTCTGACAACAGCATCACCATGTGCCCTGGTCCTGGTTCCTTTGGCATATGTCTCAGCCATTGGAGCTGTCACTTCCAGGTCACCTTCATTATCATGCCAATGTGTGGGCTGCATGCAACATCGTGATGCTGGGCTGCATGTAACATCACGATGCTGCCCTGTGCGTGCACAGGACGCTTGCAGCTGCTGGGTTTCTGCTTTATCTCCAGAAGTGAACGAACCATACACGTCATTGGACTTGACATGTTGATGTTATACACCCATTGATGTTATACACCCATTGATGTTATACACCCATTGATGTTATACACCCATCTCCAATACCAAGGCCTGGCTGACTCCATCCTCATGCGTATCAGTCTGATGCTGAATTCGATGTGCATTGGCATGCAATGGATGTGTGTAGGCATGCATGCATGTGTGTATCTATGTATGCAACTATATGTTCGTCAACAATCCATGCACCCAGTCAAGCTCACTCCTGATTTTGTTGTTGCAGGGGAATACTCATACAAGGTGGCAATGTGTTGGATGCGCTGGTCAGGTGCAGGACCATTGCCTTTGACAAGACAGGCACCTTGACCACAGGCGCCCTGGCCTGCTCCTCAATGCGCCCTGTGCATCAGACCACCTCTAAGCCCTTGCCCTCTCACAACTCCCTAGGTATGGCATGGTACCTTGTACCTGACAGTGAGAATGTACAGGTCAAAACAACACAGTACCAGCTAATTAGGCTCCATTTTCAAGACATAGTGTCTCAACAGTGCACTCACTTGCAAGACCACTGCTGTAACAGCTGCCATCAATGTTCCCTGCCCCATGTTACATGCTGGGCCTCAGAAACAGAGCAGTAGGGTTTGACAGCAAGCCACAATATATATGGCTGCAAGTCCACACAATTTGCACTCCTCTTAAGTTATGATAATGTCTGAAAAACTGTCGTTCTCAGCTTGATTGTGCGGCGCAGGCACCACAGAGTGGGCGCAGCAGCTGACACAGGAAGGGCAGTCAGAGGAATTGACAGCTTTAGCAGAGGCAGCGGCCCTGTCAGTCAGGAGCACACACCCTGTGTCCCAAGCTCTTGTGCTGTGTGCCAACTCAGCTGCTTCTGCCTTGCCTCAAATTGAGGTTCACGACTTCCATCAGCAGCCAGGTACACCCCTGAGTGATGTCTGCCATTTATCAGAGCAAGACTAACAATCTTTGCATGACAAGCACTGAGCAAAGGGCGTTTGGTTTTTAGTGAAAACGTCCATTCTGCACACCAACATCAGTTTTATACACTAAGTGCGCCCGTGTCAGCTGCCAATTAAGCCACCTAGCAGATGCAGCATTGTACCAAGACTAGTCATGCAAGAGATGCATATGCAGCTGCATGGCCATGCTGTTGCCTAATGCTTGGTTGTTGTGCTTGGTGAAGTAGGTCAGCTGATGTTTGCCTGTGTGCTGGCAAGAGTACTGGGACAGTGCAGGGGCATGTTTGACCAAAGACAATGTACATGAGTCAGCACCAGCGGCCATCTAGCCTAAGCTGACTGGCCATCTAGCCTAAGCTGACTGGCCATTTAGCCAGTCAGCTCAGCTCATTGACATTGATGATAATCACAGGGTCAAAACTTGACCTGAACCATGTGCTCCTGGATTTGCACCAGTATCACAATCAGCTCAAATCAGCTGAATCACAAACTCAAACTCAAGCTCGGACATGAAAGCACTGTGCTCGCATTGCATTGCAGGTGCAGGAGTAGAAGGCACAGTACACAAGGCTGGCAGGACGCGCTGCCTACGGTTTGGCTCTGAGGCCTTTGCCTCTGAAGGCCTGTCTGCCTGCCAGCAGCAAGCTCTGACCCATGCCTGTCAGCAACAAGGTGCTGACAAGGTCATCTCAGTCTTAGTAGAGACAGCTTCAGACCCTCACAACAGCAGCAGCAGCAACAGCACTACTAGCAGCAGCAGCAGCAACAGCAGCACTATTAGCAGCAGCAGCAGGCAGGAAGAACTCAGTCAAGACAGCTCACCGTCAGCATCATTTAGACCCACTCCCACTCTCAGATCTGAATCTACTCAGCCTGTAGAACCGAGCAATTCACAGCAGGCAGTTGGAGGCAGTGAAGACGCTGATGCTGAGAGCCAGATTTGGGTGTTTGCATTTGAGGACACGGTGCATCAGCGCAGTGCTGCAGCACTGGAGGACCTGAGGGAGGGGTCGTGGCTGGGCAGAGGGCGTAAGGAGAAGCGAGTGAGGGTGATGATGCTGACAGGGGACAATGAGGCTAGCGCCAAGCGTGTGGCCAAGCAGCTGAAGATTGATGATGTCAGGGCAGGCCTGTCACCTGAGCAGAAGCTGCAGGTGAGCGTCACTGCTGCTCCCAGGACAATATGGGTTGAGTGTTGGGGTTTGCAGAGGGTTCAATCAAGCATCGTCATGCATGTGGTGTTAAGGTGTGCACATGCTCTGGTGCAGATGCTCACAGGACAGATGAAGCACAGCCACCAACATCGTTATGTACTGCACCAATCAAGTCACATCGCTGACAGCACTTTGCTGCATTTGTGATGTGAGTACTGTGTTTGCTGTTGAGACATGACACAGATGTGCAAGCCAAATACAATGTCTTCCCTGACCTCGATTTCAGCTTCCTCTGTTCACAGCCTGGACTACACCGGGCATTTTTGAGCTTGCTGCTGAGAGCAGTTTGAAATGGTTGCAGGCTGTTGATGAGGCGCGGCAAAAAGACAGCAATGGTGATTCAACAGTAGGTGGCGTGCTGATGGTGGGTGATGGCATCAATGATGCTCCTGCACTGGCAGCTGCTGATGTTGGCATTGCAATTTCAGACAGCCCCACTGCAGCTGCCGCTGCAGCTGCTGACATCATTGTTCTCAGCAAAGAAGGCGTCGCCTCAATACCTTTGCTACTGTCACTGGCTCACAGAACTCAGCATGTCTTGAGACAGAACCTGATCCTGGCAATTGGCTCTATTCTGGTTTTGGCATTGCCAGTTGTGCTTGGTTTCTTACCTCTATGGGTTGCAGTTTCCTTTCATGAAGGGTCTACATTGCTCGTTGCCCTGAACTCGCTGAAGCTGCTCCAATGGAAGCAGAAAACTCCTGAATTTGCGCCTAAGGATGGCATGCAGACAGCTTGAGTCAATGCATATAATTATGCTTGTGTGTACATCAGACTTTTGCCCTTATAAAGACTGTGAACAATTTGTGCTGCACATGCATTTGCAGTATCCACATTTGGCACATGACTCAGCTGGCTGCCACAAATAAATCATCCGTTCCTGAATCTTGCCTGTCTTTTGGACTTATCAGGGGGGTCGACAGACAATGGTTGGCAACATACGCTCTGCACTATTGTTCAAGACGCCACACACCACACTCTGACCTAGCTGTACAAAGTTCAGAAGCCAGACTACCATCGGACAGATTGTCTTGTGCAAAACAAGCAATTGCATGCAGTCGGCAGGCCTGCAAGGGTAATGATGGGTCATCATTATCCATAGAAATTACGAGTACATCCTTGAAGTCCTGGAAATTTTGAGCTTGCAGAACAGAACCTCATGCGTGAGCAGCAAGCCCAGGAGAGCATTCTAGAATACCTGAGATGGCACATGCAAGTGGTGAGGAGACACCTAAGATTCTCTGGTCACATCTTTAAGGTGTACATGTAGATGTACATATTCATGCCCAGTGGCAACCATGACTTCTTGTGATACTGTTAGTCTGACAAGCATGGCATGCTGTTAGTCTAAAAGGCATGGCATGCTGTGGTTTACACTTCGAAGCCAAGAATTTAAAGTCCCAGTTTGATGCCTCTAGAGAGCGCTTCAGCACTGTTTCAGTGAATTGTCAGCATGTCAGTCGGATGTGACAGACACATACAAGCACAAAGGTGTGTGCTGCATCTGCATGTGTTTCAACTTTGATGATGCTGATGAAGTGCAGACCCTTGATACAAACTGACACAACCACAGCTAAGTCACCCTGACAGTGCTCAACAGGCACTACAGTCACAGCATGCCTCAGCATGCCCTATTAGGTCAAGAAGTCAGGTGTAGCAGCAAGCGACGGAATTGTGTCCGCAGTTGGTGCTGATTCAGGACTGCTGAACATTATGGCAAGTTCCGTCGTGATCGGGGGGGCGTCTGGCGCTGCCGATCTCCAAGCGGTCCTGCAGGTAGCGCAAGGACAAGCCATCGCTCTCGATGTGGCGACGGCAGACCGTATCAAGAAAGAGTCACCCTCACCAAAAGACTTCAAATTGGAGTCCAATGACATTTCGGCAGCAGCCGAAGTCGAGTCGCCATTGACAAGCATCGAGAGTCGCGCCAGCATATTGTGTCGACTGATCAGTTTGGCCAACGGGAGCACCAGGCTACGCCTGGCAGTTCTCCAATACTTTGTTGACCTCCTGAACTCAGGCACGCAGCTTCTGTTGACGTCTGCAAACACAGATGCGGCACCTTTGCAGCAAATAGCAGATGCAGCAGCAGGTTCTGGACTAGCCCTTTGTGATGGCAAAAGCAGTCCTTTGTCAGAAGCTCTGCAATGTCAACACTTGTCAGCTCCTGGCATCAGTCAGCAAGAGCGAGCCATGCTTCAGTCAGGTCAATGGATTACACTTGGAGCTGCTGCTGTGACTATACAGACTGCAAGGCAATTGCTCCTGTGTGGAACAGCAGTGGCAGCCTTGAGTGCAGAAGCTCTACAGATACAGGTCAGCTGCAGAGCATTAGCTGTGCCTCACTGGGAGGCACAAGCACACCCATATCAACTTGCAACAGTAGCTTTGACCTCTGCAGGTCAAAGCAGCGCTGGAAGATGAGTACGCTGGCAAAGCAGCAAATGATGTTGTCGGATCCCTGTCAGCCTTGCTCAAGGACTCCCCTCGGGTCAACCCCAGGAAGGCTGCACCGCTGGAAGCTTTTGCCAGTGTTCCTCAGGCAGGGCTTTCCCGCTTGCTGTTGACCATTGCAACATTGCTGTGAATAAACCCATATGAAGACAGCTTGATGCTCTTGCATCCTAATTACCTCAGGATGTCTGATCATGTGCATGTGTTTTGTCTGGTGGTCTTCAGTCAACCAGCAAGCGGTGGCTGGTGACAGTTACTCAATGCACTGGCTGCATTCCAATGCTGGCAACTAAACTCAGCCATGTAGTTGTCTTGGCATGAACAGCTCATTCAAGCGCACAGCAGTTGCTATTGTCTATTTTATGACACATGCATGACTTTACACTGTGATGCTGCAGTGCCATGGCGCAGCAGATGAGGCACTGGCATCTGCATCCGCCACTTTGAAGGGCCTGCTGACATTGCCTGCTCAAGCAGCTCAGGTAGCTTACCACAAGCTGCTGTTGTCTACTCAAAACCTGTGCCCTCACTGCGTCAAGAAGCTTGTGGAATTCAATTGATTCCATGAAAGTCTTGACACAGAAAAAGTTTAAATGGATGTATGTCAGATACACTGCGTTGCAGCCATAGTCTTTTGGGTCTTATGTTTTGCTGCATATGCTGCAACCAGATTATTTGACTTGATCAGTCAAAGCTGCCTGCACATGACGCACCACAGTCATTGTCCTGACTGCCCACACAGGCACAGTCCAGCCAGGGCAATCTGACCTGGATGTTGCTTGGAGTGGCATCAAAGCTGCAAGCTGTTGCAGAGCTCAGTGTGAAGCGCATGGCGGCGAACACAACCTTACCTCGCGCCAAGGTCAGCATGCTTGGGCTGTTTCTTCCTCAATGCGGCACACATGTGCACTGCGTCAATGCAATAGCTGCCCTTCAATCACTCAGGGACTGGGCACACTGCTGCAACTGCCTGAAATGTCCAATCTGCACTTTTCTGCCATGAGTGAGGGCCCCTCACTCATGGTTTTACCATGACTTGTGGTGGTGATGTCGTTTGCATCGATGTTACATGCCTGGCAGCTTGAGTCAAGCAGCGTCTGCAGGTCTTTGCCGACGCTGCAGCAGCTCACCAAGCCAAAATGGATGACTCTCCAGTCCTGCTGGTGCAAAGGGCACGGGCAGATCTGAAGCGCAGGCTGTCAGAGGCAGCAGAAGCAGAGCAGGAACCTTCTCTAGCAGCTGCCAGGGCAGCTGCAACTGCTCTTGCTGCTGCATGCAGGGCACTGGCTGCAGAAGCCCTGCTGGCTTCTTTAACACTCAGTCTGGCTGAAGCCAGCACCCAGGTGTGCCCATACACCATCTGTGATGTTTCGCAGCTTTTGCAAGCATGGCTCTGCTAAGTATTGACTCTGCCAGCAGGGCATGCGCCGGACACACAGCACACATCTGGTGCTACCCATCAAGCATGAAGCAGCACGCAGCATGACTTTATATGAATTGTAAATGCAGCTGCATGCATTCTTGATTTGCTGTAAAACATGGCATCCCGTTCAGCCTGTGTTGTTTTGTTGGTGGCAACATGGTTGCAACATCAGTGTCAGCTGAGTGGCCCTGTGAGGTTGCATCCATGCAGTGTGTGTTTTCCACAGACCTGTCGCCTTGTGTTACAAGCATGGCCCCTGACATTGTAGGCTCCTGCAAAGGCAGCAAAGCAGGAGGCAGCCAATGGGGCCAAGCCAAAGGCAAGCAAGAAAGGCAAAGAGGGCCCATCTTTTGGCTTGGGGAAAGGCACAGTCCTCATCAAGAGCCTCACTGACAGCACAGCTTCCCAATGGGACTCCAACACCATTGCCCCCACCGGGGCTATGCCTAATGGCAGCATTTCCAACGGAAGCTCTAGTGAGGGCGTGAGTCATGTGCTGCAGCTGGCTCAGCAGCTGCAAGGCAGCGGAGAGCAGGAAGCAGGACAGGGGAGTGTACCTGAGACTCTGGGTGAAGCTCCTGGAAGCTTGGACAGGCGCACTGTCATGAATTTGCAGCAGGCGCTCAAGGTAGAGCATTTGCTTGCGTCAGGGCATCAGCATATGCATCATCTGCTTTGCATGCCGCAGCTGAATTCGTGACATGGACCTGTACTTGGTGCCAGGGCTGCCTGTCTAGACCTGTGCAGGCAAATGCCCTGTCCACAGCTGGCCCAATGTTTTGCAGCAGCCCTGGCAAGACCAGCCTGTTTGCAGTATGTGGACAGGTCGCATACTTGAAAAGCAGCCCTAGGGCAAGCCTGTCAAGTGAGCTACCAATGTGTCCTCAACTAGTCTCTCAAATACTGCCTGGTGCAAGCCTAGCAAATGCTTGCTGCGTTAGTCTGGCCATATGGTAAACAAACCCAACACGTCGGATTTCAGTCATGCCATTGCAATGTGTAGCTGCCTCTTGAGGCAGAGTTCTGTTGGTACATTGGTGCAGGCTGTAGAGCAGGCACTGAATCCTCTTGGGAACAAGGTAGGCCCTGTGCTGGCAGACATACGCAGCCTGATAGAGTCCAATCAAGCCAACCGGAAGCCCAAGGCTGCCAAGGGCACCAGGGACTTGGGACCAGAGCAGATGGCCATAAGGGAGGTGGCCTTCAATACCATTACATCTGTCTTCAAGCGCCATGGAGCTGTCTGCATAGACACGCCTGTGTTTGAACTGAGGGAGACGCTGATGGGGAAGTATGGGGAGGATACTAAGCTCATTTATGATCTGGCAGATCAAGGAGGAGAGATCTTGTCTCTGCGGTGGGCTGTTGCAGCTGCTGCATGCTGTCCAAAGCCAGCCTGTGAAAACCCACATCAAATGCTGCAATATATTTCATCTCTTGTGCATGCTGCCGACACATCATCACAAGCTTCCAATATTGCAAGGCATGCCATAACACTGTAAATCAGTGGAATGCAGTAACATCATGCAGGCCTCGTAACTGTCGCAATTAATTACCTATGTAGGTACGACTTGACCGTACCATTTGCGCGGTATGTGGCTCAGCACGCCATCACCAACATGAAGCGGTATCACATAGCCAAGGTGTACAGGCGCGACCAGCCCCAGATGACTAAAGGCCGCTTCAGAGAGTTCTACCAGTGTGACCTTGACATAGCCGGCTCTTACCCTTCAATGGTGCCTGACTCTGAAATCCTCAAGGTGTGTACATTGCTCTCTTACTGCTGCAAACCTTATTCAATGTTGCTGTAGTATGTTGCCATCTCCAACCACACTGTGTTCCTTAGCCTTGCTTGGATACCAGATCAGATTGCCCTGATGCATCTTTGCAAAGATGCAAAGTCAGCAGTGTGCAGGCTCCATTCCAAGACTGAACCATGCAGCGTTTCAGTCAATGAGAGACTTCAGCACCAAAGCTGCTGGTACACACAAGACATACAACGGACATTCAGCAGAGCAGTCAACTCATGGCAAGTTGCTGACATGCTTGTGATTCTTGCAGGTGCTAGTTGAGATACTATCAGAGCTTGACATTGGAGAGTTTGTGGTGAAGTTGAATCACAGGCGGTTGCTTGACGCCATGATGGACTTGTGTGGGGTCCCTCCCTCCAAGTTCAGAGCCATCTGCAGGTTCTGCTACCTCTAACCTGCATGCCCAATGTCTGCAATGCTGTGCACATCTGTCAGCGTGAACAGTGTCCATAGCTGGACTCCTGTGCACATCTGTCACTGAAGAACCGGTGTCAATGGCTGAAGTCCTTTGCACATCTGTCAGCATGAACAGTGAGTTGGTGATGCCTCCCACAGGTACACTCAAGTTTTGCAAGGCTGGATATCCTGAACAGTTGTTTTGCTTGTGGCAGTGTGCATAAGCTGCACAAGAGGCCATATGCACATATGGCATCTTGTATCTAGACACAACAGCAGCACGTTGCATTGGGGGTTTTCAACTATTGACTGTTCATCAAAGCAGCTGCCTGCACAGTAGGTACTGTGCTTGCCAACTTAGCTTTGACACAGATTGTGGTGTGCAGCGCCATAGACAAACTAGATAAGGAGCCCTGGGAAGAAGTACGGCGGGAGATGGTGGATGGGAAGGGGCTGGACCCCAAGGCTGCTGATGCCATTGGGCGGTACGTGAGGGATGATGTGGAGCCCAAGTTCCAGGGCCAGCCTCAGCAGGTCACCCCTCACTTCCCACCCCACTGCCTGCACCCCTTTGTCACTGTGCTGCTTTCAGTTTTGCATAGCTTCTATCACAAGTGGTGTATGCCTGCAGCTTTATGTCACTGGGCTGACATTTGCAGTTTTGCACAGCTTGTGCCACAACTGGTGTATCTGCAGAGACTATAATGTAGTAGCTTCAGAAAACAAGTCAATAAGCAGATTCCAGAAAGAGCTCGGGAGCAGAAACCTGAGCAAAACTTAAAGTCAAGTTGCTGTTTGCTCATGACAGCGAGTACCTGGATTTGCGATCTTCTGTGTCTCAGCAAGGTGTTAGGTGGGCTGACCTTCTGGCTAACCTGTGCAGATCTTGGAGAAACTGCTGGCAGACCCTCTAGCACAAGAGCCCGCAGCCAAAGAAGCCCTGGCAGAGCTGTCCACTCTGTTCAACCTGCTGGGCCACATGCAAGGGCTGCACCACATTGAGTTCAACATGAGCCTGGCGCGTGGGCTGGACTACTACACGGGGGTCATCTATGAGGCAGTCATGCTCAAGTCCTGGAATGGTGGCCAACCGCAAGTGGGCTCTGTTGCTGCAGGAGGCAGGTGGGCTCTCACCATCACACACTCACTGCTCACTTGGTCACACACTCACATGTTCACACACGCATGGCTCACGTGGTCTGCAGACAACAACATGCTCAAAGCACAGCGTTCGAAGGTCGCTGTGCAGCATGAATGCTGATATTGGGTGCTGTTTGGTATGCGAGGCAGGTCCTGTGCTTGGTGCATGCGCTCACAAGCTATGTGCACATTTTGACATGCACAGTGCATGCGAATGCGGAAGTGGCTGCAACAGATACTCTGCACATAAAAATTTTAGTGTCAGTGGGCTCCGTACAGTGCAGGTATGACAAACTGGTGGGCATGTTCAGCAGTAAGGATGTGCCAGCAGTGGGTGTCAGCATTGGCATTGAGCGAGTCTTCAACCTGCTGGAGGACAAAGTCATGGCAGGCTGCAAGGATGAAACTGGCGCTGTCTGTGGCAAAATCCGAGAAACAGACACCGAGGTAAGAGACCTGTGCCTGGCTCATGCTGCATGCTTGTTCATGGTAATTGAAATCATGCTCATGTCATGACAAAACTGCACATCTCAATGGCTACTATCATAGCTTGCTTCCAGCATGATACATGTGCAAAGCAGCCTTAGGTGATGCAGTCACTGTGATTATGCCAGGGATACTTACTGTTCACATAGTTGTGGCATGATTGCCTGCTCTTTGCTTGGCAGCTCTGGCATTTCAGGGAGCAATGTTTGGATTAGCCAATGCGAGTCTGCATGACAGTGTTTCAAACCCAAGGTTGTGTGCGTTGTGCTTTCTTGCAATGTTAGACACTGATGTTGCTGTGCTGCTGTGCCCCTGGACAGGTGTTGGAAGCCAACATGCAGAGTTTAAACAGCATTGCGCTTGTATGCGCTGCACTTGTGCAGTCTTTGTCTGTGACTACGCTGCTTTTGTGGGTGGTGCTGGAGAACATGTCTGTCTGATCTTGTTGTGTTGCAGCTGACAGCATTGCTCACACACAAGACCCGCTGCCTGCTCATAACATGTGTACACTCACATCACTTAGCAGCTACCATCCTTCACAGCTGCTTTGCAGGCATATGTTGCAATCTCAATAATACAAGCATTAACAGTGTGTGAACCAGGCAGCGGCACACATGTGCAGCATTGATAGTGGCCTGGTGGTTGTAGGTGCTGGTGACGTCCATAGGCAAGGGCATGCAGGCAAAGCGCATGGAGATGTGCGCTGCCCTGTGGGCGCAAGGAGTGAAGGCAGAGTTTGGGTACAAGGCCGCCCCCACCATCAAGGACGCCTTGGGCTACGCTGATGACAATGGGATTCCCTTTGTGGTGTTGTTTGGAGAGAGCGAACTGGCCTCAGCCTCTGTCAAGGTGATGATGTTTCCTGGGTTTGGCGCGCATTCATCACACATACATTGGCATCTAATGGACACGCCGTAGCTGCGCTGCCAAAATGATCTCTGAATCAACTTGCAGTGGTCCAGGGCCAGGTCACACATTTGCTGCCAAGTATCTTGTGCATGCCTTTGCGCTGTTGCATGACATGGAATATCTCGTTTTTGCATTGTACAGCACACACTTGCAAGTTCTTCACAACACTCAGGGTAAATGCTCTCCACACAGTCATGTGCACATCATGTTTGTTGGGGGTGGCCTCAGGTGAAGGACATGGAACAGGGCACTGAAGAGGTGGTCAGCATATCAGAGCTGCCATCCCATGTCGCGAAGCTAGTTCAGGGCCTCGGCAAGCGCACACTTGTAGCTACCAAGAGGCAAGCGCCAGCCTCAGATCAAGCTGCTTCAGCCATGCCTGAACAAGCTGGCAGCAGGCAACAGGATGCATCTGCTGGGCAGTCGCCTGCAAAATTAACTCAGGCACAAAATTCACAGAAGGGCCAAGCAGGGCAGCAGGCAAAGCAGGGCAAGCAGTCAAAGCAGGGCAAGCAGTCAAACGAGGGCAAGCAGAGGGATGATACGGCCAGCGACACAGGTGGAGGGGTGCAGGACGGGGCGCTGGCCTCATAGGTGGGGTCTGCAACACAGGGTGGTAATAGAGGCACCGTTTAGCAAAGTATGTAATGATTTCCAGTTTTGAAAGCGTGCCCAGACAATGTGACAAAGACTGTGACAAGGCTGACCAGTGGGATGCATGCCCGAAGGAATGGCTACACATAGTCAGCTGCAGCTTGATGTTGGCAGCCAATACGCACGCACTTCATGCTGTTGTTGGTGGTCACAGGTGGTCACAGAGACGCTTCTTTTCGTCCCAATGACAAGGCGCTTCAGTCCACTCAAATGACACAGTGTACAAACACATTGACAAGTTCTCCAAATGCAAATCTGCTATCCCCTGCTTGACCATTTGTGGCTAGGCCTGATGTCAGGTTCTGTGTCTTGAGACTTTCCACACACAATCTTGGTTGGCATGATGCGGTTTTAGACGGCTTCTGAGAGTGCAGGTCAGAGTGCAGGTGCTGCACGGTGTCAGGTCGTTCATAACATGCACTGTCAATTGGACAAATGAAACAGCATGTAATACCACATGATGAGATTGCTTGGTTTCCTCAGCCCTAAGAAGTGTCTTGCAACGCCTCACTGGCGAGCTACATGCACCTCAATCTTCGCTGGCTGCTTTGCTGTTTGGCAAACATTTCGAATAGTAATGTGTGTAAAACCTTGCGAGGGGCCACGTGACTGTGTCCCGCAGTACTTAAGGGCAGTACACCTTTTGTTGGCGCCATAACGAGTCGTTGCTTTTTTCAGAAGCCCCAGAGTCGCAGACTGCAGTCAACAAAGGCAGTTGAACACCTACAGCGCTTGCTCCACGCCTGTGCTCTTGCTGGTAACATCTTTCAACTTTCTGCACTTGCTATTGCGCATACTGTCTGCGCCTGCACAGAGCTGCTGAGCTGAACTGCCCAGCCATGGAGACTGGACTTGTAGCTTATAAGCCTTCAGAGCCACAGGAGGTCTGGGAGAAAATTCATCCCTGCAGCAGACTATCCAACACGTATCAAGATATGGGACAGAACAGGTGAGCCTTGTCTTCTCACATCGAACAGCTGCACAGACAAATCTCCGTTGGTCAACGTTGCAGACTAGGCTTGCAGCGCTGCACAGGCACTCACGCCTTGTTGCCCCGCAGGTGTTGTATTAACGTAGCAATGCAGTTCTTGACTGGAGTCCCGCACATTGAGTACGGGTTGCAGTCTGCGTTCACAGTCGCTGGCAAGGACACAAAAAAGGACGTTGACAAACTTTGGACAGGGTCTTTGGCACGACTGGTCGTCAACACCATTGGCCACATCAAATGTGCCGCCGCAACAGACTCCGTCGGCGACCTCAGGTGGTTTGTGGAGGAGTTGGGAGACAGATTCCCTGCGATGCAGGATGTCGTTCGGTGGATAGACAGGAAGAGGTACACGCAGCTTGAACCTGTATCGACCAAGACCGTATAGCTCGGTCAGCTCTTGCATTTGCTTTGTGTTGACTGTGTATCGATGTTGACAGGGGCGTACTGGTTCAGCAAGACGCTGAGCAGGTTCTGCGAGCCCTGTTCAAAGCACTGGCAGATGAGTCCAGCACTGTTCTGAGGAAAGCCTTCCCAGATTTGAGCCTCGAGGAGGAGGCAAGCCGAAGTTTTCTCTGCTATGTATCTTTAGCTGACGCTCACTATGTGGTGCTTTGCTCTGAATCCAGTCAGGGTCTTGCTGACAGACTGTGCTGGGATTCAGGCTGTCACTTATGCCTCAACAGCATTTGCCAGTGTGACTCGCAGCTCCACCGCCTGCCCTCATGGAAAGGTTTGTGGGGCTGGCAGTGAGCGTGAAATTGGCAACATCACGCCAGTCCTAAAAGTTGGACTGGGTGAGGCACAGTTTGGTGTTGAGCCAGCCACCTTTGCCAAGATCATGAAGAGATTCTTCGAGAGCAGCTCGCACCCCTGCAGTGCCTGCCAGAACTTGCCGAGGCCTGTCTCCTCACAGCTGGTGACAACCAATACCCTGCAGGTTGCGCCTCAGGTCCTCATCCTGATCTTCGGTCGTGAACAGGTAAGCTTTGCTGACGTTATCAACTGTGATGATCTGTCAACGCTTCTTTTGCTGCAAACTTTGTTTCAGATACTTTTGCTGCATTTCCATGAGGATTGTCTCCAAACACCAGCATCTAAGTTCAATGATGCTGCGTTGCATGATTGTCAAACCTGTCGAATTGGTGGACTGTATAGAGATGGGCAAGACAGACCGCTTTGGAAAGACAAGACTTGTCCCGCACGTGCCTACCTCGTCATGAGCTGGAAGGCGCTTTTATTATTATTATTATTATTATTATTATACCAGCATCTGCTTTCAACTGCCAATGCTCTGTGTTGCTTTGCAGCCCGAAATCCAAGGAGTGTCAGGCAGATCAAAGGTGGCAGTGATGCTGCAAGAAGAGGTCGTTCTGAGCTACGGCACCAACGGCACCCAGAAGCAGCACTACCTGGTGCGCCAATACATGTTCCACGAGGGTGTTGGCTCCTCGGGTGGGCACTTCACGGTGGCAGTCAGAGAGCAGCAGGGTGGCAAGTACAAGGAGGGGGACAAGTGGCGCTACCTTGACAGTGCTCAGCCTGCACAGTCTCTGAGCCTCGACCAAATGGTGTACGGCTTTCCCACGAAAGTGTATGCTGCCCTGTTGGTGGCCAAGACACAGCCGCAGGATGACCCCCGCCCCATGCTGGTGGCCCCCCCCGCCCCAAGGTACACACATACCCCTCCATGTCACTGGTGTTGCTGCAGATTGTGCTTGATTACTCACCACTTTTTTTCACTTCTGGATTGTGCTCTCAACTTGTCAAACCTGCCCTTTTTGTTTCAAGTGCTGCTTCCTAAAGCAAAGCTTGTCGCAGGGCCTGTGCACTGCATGCATGTGTTTATGTCAGTTTTGGGATAAGTGCCAACTGATCATCCTGTTGTTTGATGCTGTCCTGTTTGCAGATATGTCATCAAGATCACTTGACCCAACACCCTGTATGCCTGCTGACTTGCTCTGTTGCCTCATGTGCTTTTCTTGCAATTTTGCTGCTCAAGTCCTGCGCCTCTTCCTCAGCATCAGCCTGGGCTGCTTTCTACCACTCGACCCACCTGGACAGTCCTGACTCTTCTTTGTATAAATTTGTCTGCCCGTGCCCTTTGGCTGTGGGCCATCTTTGCTGACATCTAACACTCTGCTCCATTTATCTGTGTTCCTTGCAAGGCGGACAGAGAAGACCCTGACATCTGTGCTTCTTCCCCATTCCCTCTCGTGCATGCACCTGAACATTTTCACTGACCAGTCTCCAAGTTGGATTGCAGGCCTGCTTGTTGGATGAATATAGTCTACACGCCAGAGCCAAAGTTCAACACCCACACTCCTCCTACCCTCAGCTGCTATGAAACTGAACCACATCACATGCTGAGCAACATGTTGTGTTTGCACAGGGCTCTGCAGTATGTGCCCTGGGAGAGTGAGCCACGGACACCCCCAGGATCCCCCGCCTACGGGGCTCTTGCTGCTGACTACACCTCAGATGAGTGGGGGTGTGATGGGTGGCAACAGGCACACCCCACTGGTGAAGGCCACAGGACTACTTTCCAGCCTGCTCCTCCCAGACCCACATCTGGCTCCCATGGCCAAGGCAACCAAGGGTAAGCCTTCATGCTGAACAACATTGTTTGCTACAGCCTGACTTGAAGTTTGATGGTTGGTTTTATCCAGCTTGCTTCATATTTTTGACCGCATCTTCTTCCCTGAAGACCACCTACATGCAACATGACATGGCTGAGTTTCACTTCCATGCTGTCATATGTTGTTTGCGACCTCATGTGCTGCATTCATGTAATGCTGTACAGTGCTGGAGCAGCATGGAAGCTTGCAAGCACCTACATTAGTGTGCGCCAGGTTGAGCTCTGATTCGACTTCACCATTTGGAGAAGCAGCTGTCACACTAATGCTGTGCAGTCATTGGTCAAATGGTTATGGTTAGCCCCAACAACTTTCAAATTTTAATGCATATTAAAAATTTCGTTAATTGGGAAAATTTCATTGTTGTAACATGTAAAACAGCGAATAATTAACTTGTGCAATAGTTATCTGTTATTGATATGATTGATTGATTAATGAATAAATTCACGAATGAATGAGTGAGTGAACAATTGGGTTGTGGGCCTGGGTACTACCTGTGAGGATTTCAAAAGCTGGGTGTCTTCTGACAATTGCGGTGGATTGTTTTGCAGGAACGGCAAGAAGCCCAGCATTGGTGGCAGCAGCAGCAGCAGTGCACGCACAGAGAGTGAGCGTCAGCAAAGCGCTGTCACAGCTCTGGCAGCCAAGGCAGTTGAGCAGCAGCAGGCCCAGGCTGACAGGCAAAAGGCACTTGTGACTGCTACCTCTTCTACAGACACAGGCTCAACCAGTGGTAAGCCTGCACAGAGTGCGCCTCCGTCCAAGGCGAAGAGGCGTGAAGACAAGCAGAGTTACCAGAAGACTGCTGACAGCTCAATGCGTGTTGTTGACTCCCTCAGCAGCAGCAGCCAGGAGTTCTCATTGCCGGCATACATTGTCAGTGCTCGCAAGACCACTGACAGCCAGCCAGCTGTCATCCCCAAGCCCCAATTCTTCGTCCCCACCCCCAATTCCAACAAGCCTGTTATGGAGTCCCATGGCAGCAGCCAGGATTTCTCATTGCCAGCTTTCATTGTCAGTGCTCGCAAGACCACTGACAGCCAGCCAGCTGTCACCACCAAGCCCCAGTATTTCACCCCCAAACCCATTTCCAATCCCAGGCCAGTCCGCCCCGCACCCCCACCCTTCCTCAAGGCAGGCCCCAAGCCTTCAGCTCCCAAGGCATCTGCCACCCCCACCCCCATGTCATCCCCTGCACCACCCCCTACATCCAAGACTTCCATCGCCACTAATGGCAGGGCCATTGCCCAGTCAATGCCTCCCCCTTCACCTGCCCCTGCTCCTCAGGCAGGCCTTACCCCCACTGCTGCCCCCATCCTCAAAGCCAAGCCCATGCCTGGGAAGGTGCCTGCTGCCAAGGTGAAGGGGGCTGCCACCAAGAAGGTCAACCTGGCAGCCCCTCTCGTCAAGACACCATCTTCACTTTCACGTTCATTGTCATCCCCTTCCAAGCCCCTTGCTGACCCTGCTCACACTGCACCTCCACTCTCCCTGTCAAATGTCCTGTCATTCTCACCTCCACCTGCACCTCTATCATCATTGTCCAAGTCATCTTCTTCCTCACTGCCACCACCACCACCATCTCTCAAGCCCTCCACCACTGACTTGATGCCATCCACCCTCACTACTACTTTTTCACCTGCCTCTTCCTTGCCTGCCTCCACCAATGCTCCACCACCAAAGCCTGCTGCCCGCAAAGCCAAGCCAGGTGGCGCTCAGCGCAAGAAGCAGGCCCAGAGGGAGGCAAAGCTGAGTCAGCAAGGCGCTGCAGCCCAGCAGACTGACTCTGCATCCTCTGTTGTTGGTTTGAATGCTAGCACTGAGAAGGCCAAGCCGTTGAAGTCAGCTGCTAGCAACCAGCCTCAGATTGTCACTGCCTTACAGCCAGCATCCAAGGCTGTGCAGAGCAATGTGGTTCCAGCTGGTGATGGTGTTCAGCCACCTCTGGTGGAGCTGGAAACCGTGAAGAGTACCACAGCTGCAGAGGTGGTCTCAACTCCAGGTGCAGTACTGCCCATCAAATGGCCGTAGCAGCATCTCTCACACATGTTATACCACAGCTTGATTTTTGCTACTGTGTGTTTGTGGATGTGTAATGTCTAAGGCGTGAATGAGTTTTCAGCCCCATATCAGTCAGCAACACGCAGCCAAATGTAATTTCATAAGTTGTTGCAGACTACATTCATGTTTGCACACACACCTGTTCATGTGCCTGATTTCTCCCTTTTCTATGCAGATGCTGGTCTGAAGCCTGTCAAGAAGCAGGCTGCCACTCGCACTGAAAGTCCAGAGGCCTCAACTGGTGCCTCCTCCACCCCTGAACCACCCAGTGCCTCTGCTGGGGTTATCAAGCTGAACGCCACCCAGCACCGCAAGAGGCAGCGACAGCACCAGAAGCAGAAGGCAGCTGACGCAGCAGCTGCTGACCTGCCCCTCGCCTTTGACCCCACTGTCACACTCGCTGACAGCCAGTCTCAGGCACTCAACACCCTGCAGGCAGGCCTTAAGCCAGATGCTGCTGCTGGGACCTCGTCTGGGCCCTCTGCCACCGGCCCCAAGCTGCCCACATCCCCATCGGCACCTCATGAGACCTCTTCTCCCGCCCCTCCCACCAAACCTCTAGTTCTTACAACCCCACCACCACCCCCCTCCACCTCTTCACCTCCCTCCACCACTGATCCTGAGGCCTCTACATCTGCCCCGTCAGGCTCCAAAGATTCAGAGTCCCCTATGTCACCAGTTGGTCCCTGGTCTCCTTCCATAGTCAGTAGTACAACAGCTCCACCACCTACCCCTACACAAACTCCAGATGCCTCCTCCACCCCTGCACCACCCAGTGCCTCTAATGGGGTTGTCAAGCTGAGTGCCACCCAGCACCGCAACAGGCAGCGCAGGAATCAGAGGCAGAAGGCAGCTGATGCAGCACCTGCTGACCTGGCCCCCGCCTCTGGCCCCACTGTGACACTCGCTGACAGCCAGTCTCAGGCTACCCAGACCCCAGAGACAGGCTCTAAGCCACATGCTGCTGCTGGGACCTCTGCCACAGACAGGCTCCTGACGGGCAACCAGCCTCAGACTGTCACTGCCTTACAGCCAACATCCAAGGCTGTGCAGAGCAATGTGGTTCCAGCTGGTGTTGGTGTTCAGCCACCTCTGGTGGAGCTGGACTCAGTGGAGACTACCACAGCTGCAGATATGGTCTCAACTCCAGGTGCAGTACTGGCCATCACATGGCTGTAGCAGCATCTCTCATATGTTGTTGTACCACTGCTTGCCTTTTGCTACCGTGTGTGTGTGTGTATGCGTGTATAATGTTTGTGGCATGAATGAGTTTCATCTGTGAGGGAATTTCTGCAGCATGGTCATTGCAGTCATCCTATATGAATGTGACATGACAGTTTTGAGCCCTGTATCAGTGATCAACACACAGCCAACTGCAATTTCACAAGATTTTCCAGACTACATGGTTCTCTGAGATTGAGGGAATGCATGCATGTTTGCATACACACCTGCTCATGTGCCTGATTTCCCTTTTGTTGTGCAGATGTTGGTCTGAAGCCTGTCAAGAAGCAGGCTGCCACTCACACTGAAAGTGCAGAGGCCTCAACTGGTGCCTCCTCTTCTCCTGCACCACTTAGTGCCTCTGCTGGGGTTGTCAAGCTGAACGCCACCCAGCACCGCAACAGGCAGCGCAGGAATCAAAAGCAGAAGGCAGCTGATGCAGCAGCTGCTGTGCTCGCCTCCACTGCCTCTGGCTCCACTGCCACACCTGCTGTGCTCGCCTCCACCGCCACACCTGTTGTGCTCGCCTCCACCGCCTCTGGCTCCACTGCCACACCTGCTGGCAGCCAGTCTCAGGCTACCCAGGCCCCTCAGGTAGTCCCTAAGCCAACTGGCACTGCTGGGATGTCGTTGGTGGCCTCCAGCCCCAGTCCAACGCTTCCAACATCACCTCCTGGGGACTCTTCACTCCCCATCACCACCCATTCCAAGGTCTCTACAACCCCACCATTACCCCCCCCCCTCCACCTCTTCACCTCCCTCCACCACTGGTTCTGAGGCCTCTAGATCTCCATCGTCAAACGCTGAAGAAGCAGAGTCCCCTTCGTCAACAGTCAGCTCCCCATCTTCTTCCACCACCAGTAGCACAACAGGTCCAGCACCACCTGCCTCCAACACCCTCACCCCAGTGCCCCAACCCCTCACGTCTGCCTCCATCATGCGTGACCGGGTCTCCACCCCCACCATCATGCGTGACCGGGTCTCCACCCCCACCATCATGCGTGACCGGGTCTCCACCTCCACCTTGACTTCTACATCCTCCCTTCACACTTCCATTTCATCCTCTACTTCTGCCTCATCCACCACCAGTTCCACCTCATCCGCTATCAACCCCACCTCATCCCCAACCAACCCCACCTCACCCCCCACCGACCCCAGCACCTCCTCTAGCGTAGATACCAACAGCCAGTTGTCCGATGACACTGAGCAGTTAACTGGACCTGCAGCAGTCAGCCCTCCGCTGGCAGGCCAGAATAAAGCGGTGTCACATGGCAGGCCTGACACCCCTCAGCCTGGCCTAGACCCCACCGAGTTGAACTCGGAAACACCTCTGAGCCCATTTAACCACATGACTGTTCCACCTGGTGACACAGCCGTCAGCAGCAGCAGGTACCTGTCTACCCTGCTGCTGCTCAACTCACCTTGCATGCTGGGGGAAAGCTTCCATTCAGCACACGCTTTGCACAGGCTGTTGAATGCATCTTGCATCCTGTGAAAGCTATGTCTATGCACATGCTGTGAATGTGACATAGACGCTGTCCCATTGCATTCTTTGTAGACTCTTTTGCATCCCTGCACATGCTGTGGACACAACAAAACACCTGGAGCCCGGCTGTCTCCACCTGCATGCATTTCTTTTGCATCCCTGCACGCAACAAACACCTGACCTGCTGTCCCCAGCTGCATGAATTCTTTCATATCTTGCACGAATGCAGGCTGCCCTGGCCTGCACCCTTGTGCATTTTATTGTACTTGTGAAGCTGCTGGCTGGAATTGTGTCTCTTGCGTTTGCAGGGAGAGCAGTGCTGGCTCGCGCCGCCCCAACAACCCAGCAGACCATGCGACTCCTGCCAAGAAGTGCCTGGTGATGTCAGTAGCAATCCCTGTGCTGGCAGGCGCCTGCATCCTGGGAGCAGGCTTGCTCTTCGGCCCCTGCGTCATGGGAAAATTCAGCAGTGTCAAAACCAGCATGCTGAGCTGGTAAGCCTCTACCAGTTGCAGTCGTCATCACACCTTTGTCCTCAGCACAACACACTGCCCACCATCTTAACCTTGTACACATCAGTGCACAGTCAGATATGTACTTGACATGTCTGTAGCTATGAGAACTGCAGTGAAACCGTTTGGGTTGCTGCTGTAAAATGTGGGAAACACGGCAATTAATAGTATGCTTGAGCTGTGTACTTGGCCCAGGCTGCCTGTGGTGAGATGATAACTACCCAACCAATGTGCATTCCTGCCTGCAGGATGCGACATTGAGAGGACAAAGTTATGTCCAATGGCAGCGGCAGCAGAGCCCCTCCCCCCCCCCCGTTTCCTTACCTCTGACTGCACTGCCAAGGACCTTGACACCACAGCCTGAGGAGAGTTGGACTGAACAGGCTGAGCCACAGACACAGAGATGGCCTGGGTTTGCTGGCCCACGGCTGCATTTGTACATACAGCATCTGTATATTACCTGCCTTGCACGTACTTCAGCCTTCAGCAACAAGATGGCATTGTATGGCTGGTCAATGATGTGTTGAACTTCAGAGATGTGTACGCAGTAGTCTAGGGTTGAGCATCTCACACCGTGCCTAAGTCTGGGAGCACCGCGCCGTGCCTCTTTGAGCTCGCACATCTGCGGCTCCTGACTCAGCTCGCACAAACGTAACTCACCACTACTAGGCTGCTGCGTGACATGTCTTTTGACCACACAAACCTGATCCTGTCAAACAATGTGTGTTTTGTTAGATGACACTGCATAATTTTTCTTTGTGAATTTTGTCTCTCTTTCAAACAGCAAGCAGGGTGAGACATCTATTGAGGTTGCAGTTGGACTAGACCAGAGGCTATTACAGTAGCAGACATTTGTTGGACATTAGGCATGCACATGGAGTATTCTAGGGTTGAGCATCTTACACCGCGCCTAAGTTTGGGAGCACCGCTCCGTGCCTCTTTGAGCTCGCACATCCGCGGCTCCTGAACTCAGCTCGCACAAACGTAACTCACCACTACTAGGCTGCTGCACAACCATGTCTGTTTGGCCACTCCTGTCTGCATCTGTTACGGTTCCTGAGCCTTGTCCAGCAAACACTTTTTCAGACTGTTTTGCACTGCTTGTCTGCTATACAACGTTTGTTCACTAAACAGTACTGTTTAGTGTCTGACAGTTCAGTATGTATGTTGAAAGCTTGCAATCAAACACTCGATGAGACAACTTGAATGATCTATGCATGCAATGTCCAGGGCATTGACTGTGCACATGCAAAATGCGCAATACTTGTGTGTGCTTGTAACATATGTGTCTGATGATGCATGTGCCAGTTGTGTGCACTTCTGCTTGACCTGATCGTGATCGATGCTACTGGGTACTTTTTGCTTGACGTTCTGGGCTGTGAATCCAGTTGTGACTTATCAAACGTCATAGAGCATGTCATGCTCAATGTGCTGTGCAACAGAACCAGGATTCTGTAAGTTTTGCCAGAGCGATGCTGATGATTTGGGCTGCATACTAGTACTGCATAGTACAGACTAGTACTATGCAGTGCTATTCAAAGTTGAGCAGAGCAGTTGGCCATATTATTGGCACTGGTGGCCATGTCATTGCTACCACCACACTGACTCGTGCCAGATGCTGTGGCATGTTAACAAACTGCCCTTACTCAATCCTGGACCTTCAGAATCCCTTGCAACTGACAGCGCTTGACCTCGAGCAGACCCTGAATGCATATGTAGACTACTACAGACTACTGCAAGCACCACTCTCCTGCGGCGTTCTCATGTGTAATGACTATACAATTGTAGATGTATCGTTACAGCTTGATGTACTGCTGAGGTTCTTGGGTCAGAGATGTCGCAGCATTTGATTGCTTCAGAAAGATCAGGTACTGCAGCTGCAACCTCATTAGCTCCATTGCTGCTGGCCCAGAAATGACCTGTCCTTTCCGCTGCTTGCTTTGCTGAAATGTGAGTTTGGTGGAGCATGAAACTTGTCCAACACCGTGTGGCTGCCAGCAGCTAATTGCCGGTTGTCTTATACACACACCTTGCATTGTCTGCACCACCATTGTTGCTACGTCAGCATACTCTGTATACTCTGTATGCAGCCAGAACATATCGTGCCAGCTGCAGGACCTGATTTCTGGCAGACATAGCACTTTATCAGCGAGCATGCTATCCTCTCAACACACCTACCAATGATGTTGACCCATCGCTCAGCCTCTGTTCTGTCAGTGTGCGTACAGTGTTGTCAAGATCTGCCTCAGACACAGGAGCTTTGCGTCTGTGGGCATCTGCATCAAGAGCCTTGTCTTTTGGCCTGCAAAGTTGCCTAATCTCAATTTGAAATTGGTGTTGTTAAACCAGCCAGTATGCTCAGTTGCTTCTCATGTACTATACCTCTTCAAGCAGGTGTACCAAGCTATCAAGGCAAGCAGCAAAGCTGCAGTGGCCAGTGCTATGCCTCCTGCAGAACATGTGCAAATACTGCTGTGAGAGCTCGTGATGCCAAGTGTATAGCACTCAAGCTGGGCATGAAATGCAAGTAAGGCACAAGACCTGTTCTCCAGGGACCTCTATCACTACTCACGGGAGGCGATGCAGGTGGTGCTTCTGACTGCATCAGGCCGAGCTGTGCCGCATGTTGTTGATGCTGCTCGTCATCTGCGCAAGTCCTCAAATTCTCAGTCGTCGTCGTCTGATCGTAATTCTCATCAGCTTCATATAGAGTGCAGAAGGCGTTACCCGATGACGTGTAAGCCTTGCACACGACTGTTGCTCTGCCACAATGCAATGTAAAGCGTGCGAGACCATAACAGCGGCCGCAGCGATGCCGGGCAGGCTGTGCTGTATAGAGAGATCGGCAGACGCAAAAGTGTGTTAGGGTTGGCACCCAAGACGTGAGAGCCATTTGATGCCTACATACCAGACTGGTAAAGCCCAAGTATCATTGCAATAGCTCTTTCATTGGCTCTCCCTGGGGAGCTGCGCACAGGCGTAGATATGGTGATCACGGCAATTGATGGTTTCGGAGCGTTGTCGTGGTTTTTGGTGCACCGTGATGGGACGGTGTGCGACACATTCACGCGCAGATTCACGCGACACGCATCGTGTGCAATGGAGCAAGATTACAGGCATTGATGCTCAGCGTGGACGCTGTACAGTACCGTCTCTTTGCATTGAAGCATATGCAGGCATCAATATGACCTTTTGTTCGTTTGCTCATAGGCATGCTGCTCAGGCCTAGGCATTAAACAGTTAAAGCTAAATGTTCTTTGTTGCAAGGTAGCAGAAGTCTGCTCACGCGATACCCTACACTTGCAAAACCTCTCATTCGCATTCTCAGCATGCACGGTTAATGTGCAAGCAGGTACAAGATGCCCGTGTTTAGAGCTGAATGAGTGCTGACAAGCTGAACAGGACTGACGGCGCAATCATATCAGATATACAGCAGGTTTGCCCACCCCATTGAAGCTTCTACATCACCCCTGATTGATAATTGAGCCAAGTTCTGTGCTAGCAAATTGTGGGAGGGCAAATGCTGCTTTGTGCACTGCAGAGTTGTAGTACCTGCACCCAACGTTTCAGGCAATGTGATGACAGCTCATTCACAACACATTTGCCAATTTGCCAAGGTTGTTTGATTTTGCATATGACATTCACTGGATGTGGTCTCGTTGACTGCAATGCAAGCAGCCAGTGCAAACAGAAGGCACAGGGGCATGCATACCTGAGGGCTGGATAATCTTTGCTGGGTGCTGCAGAGGGCTCACGTTTGGGTATTCGGGGATCTACTGAACTGTTGCCCTTCTTGGTGCAGAGTAAAAAACCAATCTGTCCACTGCACACACATAAGCTGCAGTCTGCCAACATGTAGGCGCCATGCAACTTCCTGCTCTAAACAGACTGCGCCAGACATATGAAGCAAACAGCAAAAAGACGTGCCAACCAAGCATGATCTGCTGTGTGTCACTGAATGAACATGTGCAAATGCCTGGTGGCAACCCACACATACAGTCATGTTTGGAGCTGCATACAACTGCACATTGCACATCTGCTTAGGTGCGCGTGCAGACCTGCGCAATGTATGCAACACGTCAGGGCAATGCAGACCTTGGGTATGTTGGCACAGTGGTGTAGCCATAGCGCACATCACCACCCTCAAAGACAGAGTGGCACATGGCTGCTAGCTCCTTGATGATACCAAGATGAAGCCAGAGGCTCTCAGCCTGCACACCATCCCTGCCCTCAGAGCAGAAGCTTAGCCAGGGGAACAAACATGACCTGGTAGCATTGTTGCAACAGCAGCATTGTGTCTCATGCTCACAAGCTGAACCACATAGCACAATGAGAGAACATGTGCTTTATGGGTACTGCGTCGCGCTGAATGTTGCATACCTGTGTGCAGACCATTCCTCCTGGTCTGACGGCTCTGTGCATTGCCTCAAAGAAGGGCTGCAAGGAACAGCATGGTCAAGACACGGTTTAGCTGCTAGATGCTGCTCAAAGCTTGCCCTCCTTTCCTTTTGACAAAGTTAAGGGGCTCACAGCATTCAGGAAGCATGTGGCATGGCTAAGGCCAGAGCATGTGATGTTGAGGCATGAGTCACCTTCTGGAACAGAACCTCTGCAGGACCCACTGGATCAGAAGAGTCCACAATGATGACATCAAAGCTGTTCTCCTCAGCTTCCTGGACGTACTTGATGCCATCAGTGATGTGGACTGTCACTCGTGGGTCGCTGAAGCCGATTGCCATTTGAGGGAAGAATTGCTTTGCAACATCCGGTACCATCCTGTAATGCATTTCATACAACCTCTGCAGCTTGGGTTGCAGATTCAATGTTCCAGTGGGTTCATGCAATGATTGACAAATGATGACTGAATACCATCCCTGTGGAGCATTGCCCATGCTTCAAGCTGCGTATCAAAGACATACAAGCAGTACAAGCTCACATACCCATCTATCTCTGCTATCTGGATATCAGTGATGCTGTCATGTCGTGCCACTTCACGCAAAACACCACCGTCACCGCCACCAACCACCAACACCCTCTTTGGTGCTTCCTGCATATTTGAAAGCTTGCTGTCAGCGCCCCCATGCAAATTTGAGAGACAGGCAACAAACAGTGGCACAGCATTGGAATGCTGCTCTCACCGCAAGCCCGCAGAGCGGTAAATGAGCAATCATCTCTTGGTATGCAAATTCATCCTTCTCAGAGCATTGGATGACGCCTGTCATGTGCAGAACCCACTTGTCAGTGTGTACACACTGGTGGAGACAACGTGCACAAGAAAGAGGCAAGGCGCGTACCGTCCAGCACCAGTACCTTGCCAAAAGCCTGGGTCTGAAATACGCAGACATCCTGCATGCACCACTTGTCCAGGTCAAAGAATTACTGCATGTGTACTAGAAAAGGCTCTGGTATATAATTATTGAGGAATAGCATACCTGAAACTTAGATCTGTCCTGAAAGAGAGTTTTCTCGACCTGGAACGACAATCCCTGACCTTTCCACATGGTGCTCAGTTCTGTAAACCAGCCATTCCGAGCGACGTCCAGGCCTGCTTTAGCTGTCCCGGGCTTAGCGGAATTCTCGTGTGCGGCCATTTGAGCTTTTGTGATTGTAGCTGTGGAGCGCAACAAATGCGTCGACCGTTGCAAGCGTACGAACGTTGCACGCGGGCTGTGTGCGACGCCTAAGCTTGTTGCCGGAAGGTTGACACGCAACAGCCTGATCGTGAGACTTAAACCGTGTCGGTGGAACAGGAGGTCAACGCGCGATTGCTGTAGCGTCCGCCGGTCAACCGTTCCGGTATTGTTCTGTCGATTCTGTCGGAATCCCGGAATCAATTGCGGCTCCGTACACGAACGACGGTGTTGACTGAAATGGGATTATAAATGTGCGACATGTCATGCTGGGCTTCAAAGACTCACTTTGCAAGCAACACGACGTGTGCCGCAATTTACAAGCCACAATGCCGTGCATGACAATGCAGATGCAAGCTGATTTGTGTAGGAGACACTCTGTAGCTGCGTTTTCCCCGGTCACTCAACAACGTCCCTGCGTGCTGCGTCACCGACAGGCAACTCGGTGTCAAGCTGTCGCCACCAACCTTCTTAGCAGAACACAGCAAAATATAGGTACCGAGAAGGGGCTGCTGCCGAGATGCAGCATATCGCAGCTTTGCACCTGCAAGACAAGGTCACTCAGCTGCTGTTGACACTTGCTGGAGCGCAGGTGTTGAGCGAGAGGAGGTGCCTCATTATGCTGAAGGAGCCCAATTTTTGAAATCGATCGGGTTTCAACATACCTCTGAAATGTCAAGGGTCCTAGACGTTGCTATGAACCCCAACTCACTTTACCTCAAGGACAGGCATAAGCGGCGGGCTGTGAATGTTAACGTATGCTCCTCCAAGCTATACCTTTGGACTCTTTATGGTGACATGGAATCTGCAACATCGGATGGACGTGCAGCCAGATCAACCATTTGTTGCCTACGAAGTGACACTTGTGCCATCCTATACAGGCAAGACGGTTGAGTGTACAGGAAGATATGCAGCCGGTCTGCAACTTTCTGCAGAGTCAGGGGTTGTCCCAGGAACAAGTTGTTGAGGTATTTGCATATGCTGATCAGCAGGCATCATCTTTGTCTAACTTGGATTTGCTGCTGCCTGACTGCATATGTTGGTACTTCTGGACTTGTGCTCAACAGATCTGCTGCTCCCATCTGCACCAAATTGCACTTTCACATCTTGTATTGACTGTGTTAGCGTGCCTTGCAGGTCATCATGCAACATCCCCCTGTTTTGAGCTATAGCAGAGAGAACAGACTGCAGCCCTTTATGTCATTCCTGAGAGAGATAGGTATTGTTGAGCCAGCACAGACTGTGCTACAGCGGCCAACTTTGTTAGGGCTTGATGCTGACAAGAACCTGCGCGCCATTGTTGGTTACCTGCAAGAAAACGGTCATTCTGCTGAAGACATTGCTCACCTGCTTCAAACATCAATATAGTCTAGCAATCTGCTCCACTTCCTGCAGCTTTGCAGAAATAGCCCCATCTACAACAGTGCCCGGCTTGCTGCCGTTTAAATGGCAAGCTTAAGCCTTGATGACAAGCAACAGTGGACTACTTGGACAGTCCAAGTTGGACTTGAATACTCTTGCTGGCAGTTGCATTATTTTGTTAATATCTGCCTGCTGTGATGAATAATGTTTGCATGAGGTCTTTCAGAGCATGGTGTGGCTGGTGTCCTTACAAAGCTGAACGATAACTGTTTGTTTAGCCAAGACTCAGTTGGCTGTGCTTGTACTTTAGACCAGGTGTTTGCTGAATGTCTTCTCCTTGTGTCACACGTCAGCAGATGCTCAACTCAGAGACTACATTCGATCATTGTCTGTACATTACAAGATTAACACGGGTAAATACTTACAATATTCAACAGGGACTTCCACCAGGACGAATCCAAACTCACGCGCAAGCCCAAAACATGTGTTCTGAATGTATATGTACAACAATTTCAAAAATGTACAGGGTATATAGGTCTCATGCCAGCCGTCGATACAAGGATTGATTTGCTGCACAATAATGTATAGATTACATTCTGAGGAGCAGAGCCAGCATCGAACCCTGAAGTGCAAGCACCTTCAGCATGTTGAGGTGTACAATGGCGACTGCACCATAGAAGTTTGACCACGTTTTTGGCCTACTGATGGATGATGTCAGTGATGCTACCTGGCACACAAGCTTTTTCTGACTCGACATGTGACGTATGCCAGATGACAACACACAGTCATACACATGTCAGCATCTGCTGCAGCAGAGCAGAGGCATGCAGCCTACTGTGAGTGCTGTTTGAGTAAGCACAGCATCAGCTGCAGACCGTGCAGGCAAACAAATGGAGTGACACTTCTGTCCTTGAGCAATGCCAGCCAACACCGACAAGATGTGATCTCACCTAGGTAATGTACACACGAGCATGAATGCCATCATGAGGTTGCAGAAGCTTCATCACCATTTGCTGAGTGAAGCTGGTCTTCTGACTTGTCTGCAGCCCTCTGCCATGCCTTGGGCACGCGCCTCTCCTGTATGTGTTGAATTCATACTGTACAAGTCAACAACAGCAGCAGCACTTTATGCATTGCAGGGGTTCCTGACAAGGTGCCATATGGAGCTTGAACCAGTGAGCACACCTTGTATGAAGCAAGTCACTAGCATGATGCACCTGAGAATAAAGTGACAACCCAACAGCAGAAAAGATACTGCCATTGTGGCCGGTAAAAAGCTGCAAGATGTGCTTATTTTGCTAGGCAGCATAATAATTGATAGTGAAAACATATACTTAGCCAGCAGGCATCAGGTACGTGCGACGCAAGTCAGCTCCCTCTGGACAGGCTTGTTCAGAGCATCACGGGTGCAGCGGTTCAACTTTAACTTATGAATGTCAGACAAAACAACATCGTTCCAGACAGTCCTAGGTCTACCATGACACTTTTGGCCTACTAGGCAGCATAAGAATGGGTATGAAGTCACCTTTGGGTTCCTCTTCCAGATGTCCAGGGTGAGCCCAGCAGCAAATGTGGACCAGCCCAGGTAAGGCAGCAGCAGGTAGGCAGCCTGAGGGGACACCTTGTTGAACTCAACCACTGTTGCCGTCAGCACTCCCAACAGCACTGTATGGGAGGAAAGTACTCTCACCAGACTTGGAACAATCATGATCTGAGGCCAGCATGTGGGTCACAAGAGACATTGCAGGAAGTAGCGAGTTACACACCAGGCAGCGGCTGATACCAGAGGTCAGTGCACAGGTGCATGACACACGAGACTCAAAAGGGCAGCTGCAATGCAAGGCCTGCATGCAAACAGCATGCTAGCAGATGTGGCTTGATGTGCACTTGGGGCAGACCTGCGACAGGAGAGTCATGGCTGCAAAAGATGCACACTTGTTGTATGTACAGTTAACAACATGAGTGCTTCCAAATTACACAACAGCCAGCCACCTGTGATATCTGCTAGGGCATATGTGAGCTGATGCTCCTTGAAGAAGAGTGGTGTCCATGCAAGATTGAGTGCCAGCTGTACAGCATACAGGGACAATGGGACAGCGCCTCCTCCATTTTGCCACACCAGCCAAGAAGCAACCCCCATCATGGCATACAGTGCAGTCCATACTGGGCCAAAAAGCCAATTAGGTGGTTGCCAAGAAGGCTTCTTCAGATGTTTGTACCTTCAGTGACAAGTATGACGTTTGCCAAGTTTCAAAAGCCGTTCTGGATTCGGAGTTGAGTCCACGCACCATCCTTTCACTTGCTTCTGCATGCCAACGCTCATGCCGATGCCTGCTCCTAGTGGAAGGGCTATGGCCGCAGCCTGCACGCAGACATAGCGCTTGCTCATTTTGAAATAGCGTGGTTTTGCGGACCGTGTTACAATAATGTGCGGCAGGTTTGACACACGCAAGAACTGCTGCAAGCAAAGTGTTTCAGTCACAAAAGGAAGTGTGAACCGGGTTCCGTCGGGTCACTCACCACAGACAATGCCTGCCCCATAATGCTTTGCCGCGCACGAAGGCCACAACACAATGCTGCCCTACTACGCAGAACTGTCTTGAACGGATCAACTAGCTTGCTTGCTTGCTCTTGCATTGCACCGAAACCATGGTCAGACCCTGGAATCTGCTGCTGGGTTGAGCGTCCTGTGGTCAAAGTCAGCATGCTCACAGAGCCGGTGAATCACTTGCACTCAGCGCTTGTACTGCTTTGACCAACCTGCGCAGTCGGGCAACTTTTGGTGAGCGGTTCTGCCGCAATGGACTGTAGTGTCAAGAGGCCAAGCAAGCCGGGTTAAGTCAACCTAAGATGTCTTCTTTGTGGCAGACAACAACCTCAGCGGAATGGCAGGCACAACTCGCAAGCGTTGAATTGAAAATTCAATCTCTTGCAAAGTCTGGGCTGCTTGAACTTGACAGGTCAGGCTTGTGAGATCGCTGATCGTGTTTCGATCACAGATAGTTTTAGCTGTAGCAGCTACGTAGATGGTGGGTCCAAGAGCTGCCATCAGTGATGCAGGCTCGAGAACAACTGTTTCTCGAGAAGGATGAAATCGTCAAACTGGTCTGTTTGATTTGCTGTCAAAACCTCAAGGTCAGTTTGTCTTAGCAACTTCATTTGCAGACCCTTTGGTCACAACTCAGGTAGAATGGAAGCTGACAAGAGGCAAATGGAGGCCAAAGTTGCTGGACTACGCAAAGCATGCTTCAGAGGAAGAAGTCGTAGGCACCACCAAAAAGGCTTTTGCCTGCCTGGGCTCAGCAGAAGCACCAGCGTTGCAAGAAGTGGAAGAAGCTCTCAAAGAGCTCATCAGCCTCAAGGTAAGTTCAAGTGAAGCAAGTCAGGCTGTGACTTGTAGAATGCAAGCAGGGAGACAGCGGTCCAGATGATCACATGTGTCATAGTCTTACTAGCTTAGATGAATGCTTCGGACATCTTTGCTTAGCACTCTCACCTGTTTAATCATAGATGCATGCTTGGAGTGGGCAATTGTGTCAACACCTATGACACGTGGTGCACATGCCTTGCATACCTCTATTGCTGCCATAGGCCTGCTTTTAGCTGATGTAGACATTTCGGCCTCTATGGCAGCTACATGTGTGTGAGAGGTATGACTTCTGTGAGACCTTCAGCTTCTCGGCGTCATGCTTACCTCAGCTACAGACCAACTGCTCATGAACCAGTTGCTGCAGATCAGCATCTGTACAATGTCTGACACAGCCAGGGTTCCACAAACACTACTCCACGTGCAGGGAGTCGGCCCAGCAACTGCATCGGCTATGCTGACTGCTGTGAGTGCTTCACTGCCATTCATGTCTGATGAGGCCATGGCAGCTACCCTTCCCGGCCGCCCTGAGTACACAGTCAAGAAGTACCTGCACCTGGTCACAGCACTCCGCACCAAAGCTGAATCCCTGACCGACTCGTCAGGTCAGCTCTCAGAGGGCACACAAGATGTAATGTCATGTGAATGCCGATCTGCGCCATGCTTTTGGTCATGTTCCTTGCTTTGGAGCCATTGAAGCCTGTGTCTTGCATGCTGCAGCAGCTCAGTCAGCGCTTATCTGACCTGGGGCCTTGCTAGACCAGCCATGCCACAGCCCTGCACAACCTGTTGTGTCATGAGACTGTTCACACATATGCTGTGTTGTCTTGGCAGTGAATGAGTCCTGTCTCCCAACTGTGGGCAGCGGCTTTGATCTATAATGGCATATTGCATGACATACATCTGAAATGACATGTGACAGGCCGTAGTCATCACCATTACATCTGGCTTTGCGATACAGACCGTAAGCACATGGTGTCTGTAATGTCAAAAGCATCTGCCACAGACAGAATTACACCTGTGTCTCAGGTGAGAGCTGGAGCGCTGCTAAGGTAGAGAGGGCACTATGGTCTGAAGCCCTTGCCATACATTTGTCCAAAAGGGAATCCAAAGGAACAAAGCGAAAAAGATGACTGCACCTTGCCACCATGAATGCACTGTAGTGTGCTGCGGCATGACATGCATCTTGATCATGACAGGTACAATGGGTATGCTCCATCCAGCGCTGGAACATTGGCAGTACCGTCGATAGATGCCGGGCTGAGCAAACGCGCCACCATGCTGCAACTCTGCAGTCAGACTGGCGCAGAAGTTGCTTTGCAAGACGGGTTGTAACAAGTTGGAAATAGCTCCCAGCAAAGTAAAGTTTGAAGCCCTCAATTATAGTAGTTGTGTATAACCTTACAAGGGTATGGCAAGGAATCACAGGTAGCAAAAAATGCTGCTGTGTCACATTTCTGTCTCAGGGCACATGACACATCTCAATGGCATGCAGGCCAGCAACAAGTTTAGCTAGAACTTGGTTCCAGGCCAAGCATAGCATGCAAGACATGTAACAGATAGTCAAGATTCAGCCAGAAGTCCCGCATCGTTAATGCTGTGCAAGCACAATCATCATGCTTGCATGATGCATAAGCAGTGTGCATGATGCATAAGCAGCGTGCATGATGCATAAGCAGTGTGCATGATGCATAAGCAGTGTGCATTTGCGCTGAGCAAAACAGTCGCACGCAATTATAGAAGCTTTCAACAGCCAGGACTGTACGCTGCAAGATGGCTATACGACAATTGGGTCTTCATGGTGATGGCACGAGGGAGTCACGGTCTGAGCACATTTCTTATACCGCCTTTCAGGCTGAAATTTCACAAGTGCTTGCCAAGCGTGCTTGAAGTGGCCCTTAGATGTGTGCAAAGAAACTGAGAGTGTTTCAAATTTGGTTTCACACCATCCAAAACATATTTTGTACAAAAGTAATCTGCATGTGATCCTGTTGCCCAAAGAATTCTCCAGAAATCTTTGAAAGAACTCGCAATGTCAGCATTCCTAGTAACAGAGCAGCTGCTGTAATCCCTTGCCGAAGTGACTCAAGAACTGGATCTTCATCAATGGTTAGCAATTCAAACGAGTGCACACCGGCAGAACTGCAATAGGCAGAATATCGAACCCTACCACCATCGTTAGGTCCTGACCACATTACCCCATCTGCGACACGATTGAAGCTGCCATCTGGACCTATCCATTACGCTGCACGTGTATGCTGAGGGCACGTGCCCTGTGCAAAACGCCAGCAAAAAAGAGGTTCATATGGCAAAGAACCACCTTGCCCCTCACAGATTTCGTCTCTAAGCCGTGCTTCAATATGGACACCTCCAACAAAATCCGTGTCGTCGATAAGGACACCTTCCGAATGACAAGAACATACTCTGGCGGTGTACGGGACCCTTCAGATCCCAAGCACTACCCGAAACTCGGCGGCACCGAAGGTGCGGTGGGCGCTTCTGCTTCAAACAGGACCCTGTCAACTCCTGGAAGTTTCAAGGAGACCTTACTGGTACGACATGATCACCCCAAGCTTCGAATCGGCACGCAATTCCTACCTGGAGCATCGCCATCAATATCACCCACCGAACTGCAGAGGACGAGTTTGAGGACGGCCGATAGAGCGGATGAGCCTGCAACAGCATCGCAGAAAATACCGGCGCACACATCTGTCGAGGGGGACGAGCCGGTTCAGGGCGGCGTTGGCGGGGCAGGAGGTGCTGGATTGTCCATTCCTAGTCAGCAGGTCAGCTAAATTTGCGGTGCACCAGTGATAAGCTCATCTGACTTGCAT
>JAABUK010002076.1_pt1 | contig 36736 bp, 36 predicted proteins | sample 5559141 | NCBI WGS metagenome assembly JAABUK01 (sample SAMN10711869, study PRJNA513367) | rock metagenome | isolation source: Antarctica rocks | place: Antarctica: Victoria Land, Pudding Butte nord | collected 2016-01-03
CGAGACGAACCCACACCAGCAGACGCCTCTTCCAGCGCCACCACCGCCTCACGCCCCGAGAACGTCACCAGCGCACACTCAGAACCCGCCGTCAGCCGGTTGGCCCTTTCGGACCCACGCTCCTAGCGCGACCTCCACTGACCGTAGGGCGGAGGCGGCCACAGGGCGGCCGCCCGGACATTCCACAGACCGGGTTCAGCGAGCAAGGACAACGCCATGGCCGCGGCCTCGGTCGCCGACCGGCCTCCACCAACCGCCGACAAGGCCCTATGCCAGCGAGCGGCTGTCGCCGAGGCACCCCGGAAGGCCCCGGCCAGGCGAGCCGTCCTGTCGCTGGCGCGAGCGGTGCCGGGAGAGCGCTGGCCCGGCAGATAGCCGATCACCGGGAACCTGCCGTCTCCGCCTGGCCTCGCGCGACCCGGCTCGGGCACGCGGGTCAGCGGTTCGGCGGTCACCACGTCGGCGGCTGACTTCCCCGGCCCGGCAGGGCGACGCCGGAGGGGCGCCGCGCGCGGCGCCCAGGTCGGCGGGGAGCGGGCCACCGCCGCCGTGCCTGGAGGCTGTCGAGGATCTTGCTGATGTCCATGGCGGCGCCGTCGCGCCCCGCCGCGCGCTGGCGCTCGTACCGGCGCAGGGCGTCCTGCTGCAGCAGCCACGGCCCGAGCACGTGTGCCGCGGCGCCGAGCGTGCACAGACCGGCGGCCTCCCCGATCACGGCTGCCCGCTGAGAGCCTCGTCGAGGATCTGCCGGATCGGCCAGGCGGGCGTCCGCCCCGACCGGACGCGTCCCCGGACGGCCCGTGCGACGTCGTCGGCGTCCGCCGGGACGCCGGCCGCCACGGCTGCCCGCAGGGCGAGGTCCGTGACCGCGGCGGCGAGGTTCGCCGGGCCCGTCCCGCTGTATCCCCACGTGTACTCGTGGCCGGTTCCCCAACCGGCTCGGGACGGAAGCGGGAGAACCGAGCCGTCGGGCAGTTCCACGAACACCGGGGCGTTACCGCCCTGGCGGTGTTGGTCTGCGCGGACGACCGCGTCTGGGAGGGTTTCGCTGGCCGTGAGGTCCGGCCCAGGCCCGACGGGCCACTCCAGGCTGTAGGTCTTCCGGTCCCGGCTGAGTGCGACGAGCCGCCCTGCGGGGTCCGTACCTGCGCCGGCCGTCGGGTACTTGCCCCGCCGGCGCGCCCCGGGGGAGCTAGGGCGGCTAAGGGCGGCCAGGCGGGCGAGTCGAGGCTGGTCGCCAGGCCTCGGCTCGTGCCATCGGACCGTCGCCAGGTATCGCTCGCAAGTCGCCCCGCCGGTCCGGAACGGCCCGGCGGGTCGGGCGGAGGGCACGTCCCAGTCGTCGACGGCTTCGCAGTGCTCCTGCAGCCAGTACGAGGCGGCGCGTTCGACGGCACGGACCAGGGACACGTCATCGAAGCCCTGGTCGCCCGTGCGAACGCCGAGGGGACCAAGGACGTCCGACGGGGTGACGACCCGGCCAAGGACGCCGTCGCGGGGATCCACCGGTTCTGGTGTCCCGGCCTCCCACCAGGCAAGGCGGGTAAGGCCCCCGTGCCTTGCAGGAACGAGCGACTGCCCATCTACCGGGTCGGCCGCCGCAAGTTCGCGCCGGGCCTCGCTCAGGACCTGCCACACCAGTTCGTGACCGACGTCCGTGGCGGCCGTCGCGGCGACGCGCAGGTCGTTCGTGTGAGGGAGCTCGGGGAGCACAAGCAGCACGGGCGCGTCGGGTTCCTGCCAGGCGATGTCGCGGGCGGCGCGTTCGCGGCCCGTCACCGCATGCCAGGCGAGCACCTGCCGGGCGGCGCCCACGTACGGCTCCCGACGCAGGGCACAGCCTGGTGAGGCGGCGCCTGTGTCCGTGAGCCAGCCGTAGGCGGCGGCGGCGTAGACCGCCCCCTCGGGATCCCAAAGCGCGCTGATCGGGGTGTCCGGGTGATCCCGCACGGTGTTGACCATTGCGGCGGTGTACGTCCCGGCAGTGAACCCGTGCAGCGGCTCGCCGATCAGCCGTTCCACTTCTTGGGCGTCGGTCTCGCGCCAGCGCGGCGAGGCGAGGGCCCCACCGAGTGTGCGGACCGTCGCCCGGTCGATGCCGCGCCTGGGCCTCACGGTCCCGTCCGGCGGCGCGACAGTGAAGGTCACGTGGGCGTATGTCGGGGCGTCGGCGGGTCCGCGTGACCAGTGATCGTAGAACTGGGCCTGGAGCCCGCGCGCACCCAGGTGACGGGCCGCTACGAGCATGGCGACGTCCTCGATGGCGTTCGTGGCGCTCATACCGTCGCTGTCCTCGAGGTTTCCGATGACCACGACGGCGGGTTCGGCCGTGTCGGCCTCAGGCTCCCATATGCGCACGTGCGTCAGCGCGCGGCCACCGTCCCAGACCATGACCTCGTCGACGACCTTGCGCATGGCCGCGCCCGCGGGCTGCCACGCCCGAACGGCTTGCCGTCCTTCCCCGGGCGAGGCGGGGAGCCGACCGGTGGCGACGGCCCAGCTTGCGAGGTCCGGCCACCTCCAAACGTCCTGCCGGCCGATCTTGCCGGCTGGCGCGGGGAGCTCGCGCGCACGGGCCAGCTGTCGAATCCGTTCCGGGGTGACCGCGAGGCGGCTTGCAGCCTCCGACGCGCCGACCAGTTCCTCAGCCACACCCACCTCCTTTGCGATGACGCTAGCACAGGGCTTGGGTTTTCGGAAGGGCGGCATCTGCTGGCGTGCGTGTCGAGGAGACAGGCACAGGCCGTCTGGTCCGGGGAACATCGAACGACATGCCCGGCCGCCGAGGCGTCGCGCACGCGAAGGACCCGGACGGCAACACGGTGAACCTGACACAGGACACCGGACCGGTCCGCGCGGGCGGCTGCCAGCCGCCTCCGGAACGCCGGGGCTGCACCGGTCGCACGGGGCCCGTCGGTGGCCCCCGGGCGTCACCATGGTTGCCTCCGCCACCCGACTTGGGCCAGACTCCCCCGGTGGGCCAGGCACCGTGATCCGCGTCGAGCTTCAGCCGGCCGCGCTCGGCCGGGTGCGGCTGGCGTATTCCCCGATGTGGGAGCTGAGCCAGAGCCTGCGCGTTTTCCTGTACGACCGGGCCAGCCCCGGCCATTCCGCATGGATCCGTTCCGTCGAACCCCGGCTGGACCGGGAACTTGTCGAGTTCCTCGGCGGGCTCATGCCCAACCCGTTCTGGTACCCCGACTTCCTCAGCCCGCAGCCAGGCGGCCGGCCGAGGTCGCTTCGCCAGGAACTAGCCGTGATCGCGACCATGACCCCGGGTGACATCCGGTGCGGGATCGCCGCGACCTCCGACGGCGCCCTCGCGCCGGACCTCGAACGGGTGCTGGCGTCGGACCGAGCCGCCGTCCCGACCCTCGTCCGTGCCCTCGACGCCTACTGGCAGCAGGCGGTCGCGCCATTCTGGCCTCGAATCCGACGGGTCCTCGCCGCCGACCTCGCCTTCAGGGCCGACGCCCTCGCCGCGCACGGTCTCCACGAGACGCTGAACGACCTCCACCCGCGCGTAGCGTTCGACGGGAAGATCCTTTCGCTGAACCTGCCCCGGCACGAAGGCAACCGGCGCGTGGGCGTGGACGGCCTGGCGCTGCTGCCGTGCGCGTTCGGCTGGCCCGAGGTCCTCGTCGTTGCTGCCCCGCCCAACCCGGTGACGCTCGCGTACCCGCCGCGGGGCGTCGCGGCGCTGTGGGAGCCCGACCGCCGGGTCCCGACCGACCGCCCCGCAGCGCTCATGGGAAGGAACCGCGCCGCCATCCTCGCGCTGCTCGCACGGCCCATGAACGCCTCGGAGGTCGTCGAGCACACAGGCCTGAGCGCCCCCGCCGTCAGCGAGCACCTGTCCGTACTGCGGGACACAGGCTTAGTGGAGTCCCGGCGTTCCGGCAGGACGGTCTGGAGCGTCCGGACCAGGCTGGGTACGGAGATCCTCAGCCCAGGCGAACACTGAGCGGACCGCCGCAACTGACTTGAACAGTTCCCAAGTTCGCGTACAGCGGGCAGAAGCCCCCACAAGCGCGATGCGCAGGCAACCAAGCACGTTCCATAGCCGGCCCAGACGGCTTCGAGTACGGCTGAGCCGCCCGGGCGCGCCCGCTCCCCACCGCATTGGAGTCCGCCGTCGGCCCAACCTGCTTGAATGAGGCCCGCGGGCTTTGTCGGATCGAGGTACTGACCTGCCGCAGCGCGATCAGTGCCACCTCGCGATTGTCGTCGCTTCGGCTGACGCCTGCGTCACGGCCGTTGCTTAGCGGCGTCGAACGCCTTCCGGACCTTGCTGCTGATCCGTCCGCGAGCGCTGACGAACAGCCCGTGGTTCCGTGCCCACGTGCGGATGTCACCCGGGGTCGCGACCGGTTCGGGCCGTGGGTGCTCCTTGCGCCGGGGCCCCCGCGTTCCGCCGCCCCCCCCTACTCGGCGCCCCGCGCCGGCGTAGTACCCCAGCACCGTGCGCAACTGGACGGCATGTTCGTCGCTTAAGTCGATCTCGTACGACACTTCGTCCAAGCCGAAACGGACGGTCTCCACCGCTTCGACTTCTTCGTCGAGGTCGTCAATCAACGTCACCTTCGTCCGCTGCACCATTCAGGCATCGTAGCGATCAAGCCAGGCACTGCGGCCGCCGCCATCAACGACCCAGCTGGGCCCCGTCGACTGCTGCGCACCCCTCGGGAGCAAAGCCTGGAAATGGACTCGCCGCACAGCGAATGTTTTCCGGCTCGGAAGGCCACCACGATGGAAACAGGACCGCATCGGTATGGGTGTCCAGCAGACGGCAGGCAGATCCGACGTGACGGTCCGCCAGGACGACGTCTCGGGCGGGGACCGCCCTGGAACCGATGACACACCCGGCAGCGGTTGCCACCGGGGCGGCACGCACTCCAAGTCATCCCCCTATTCCTGAGCGTGTCCCGAGCCGCGAACTAGAGCGTCAGATGAACGGGGTCATGGGTCTCCCAGGCGGCGACGAGAGCCGTGTGGGCGCACCACATGAGTCGTCGCCGGACTGGTATGCAGCCCCTGACTCGTCAAGGTTTTAGCCTTCTAACTTAGTATGCTAACCTACTGACGATGACGAGCTCGCTAAGCTACGAGTTGCACAAGTTGACCGCTCGACTTGATCGAGCGGCCGACGGGCTACTTCGTACGCACGAGGGGGTGTCCTACGCGCGATTCCTGGCCCTGTTCGCTGTCCGCGAAGGCGCGACCAGCCAGCGGGAGTTGGCAGGGTCGCTGGGTCAGACCGAGCCATCGACGAGTCGGATGGTTGGCGTGCTGGCCGAGGAAGGGTTGCTCAAGGTGACCACAGTCGCTGGTGCGGGTAATCGGCGACAGCTGCAGCTCACCGAGAGAGGTGTCGAACTGGTCGCCTGCTGTGGCCGTCTACTCGAAGACCGTTTCGACCAGTTGGTGACACGCAGCGGGGTGCCCTACACGTCCTATCAGCGCCACACTCGGAGCCTGCTTGCGCAGCTCGATGCCGCCCTAGATGAGTCCCTGAACCCCCGGGGGGCGGCATGACGGCGCGCGCAGATGAGAGTCTTCGGGTTGCCGCCGTGCTCTCCGCCGATGCCACGCCGATCGGATACTCCTCGCTGGGTGACGGTCCGGGTCTGATCATTGTCGGTGGGGTCCTGAGCAACGGCTCGGATTACGTGCCGCTGGCCCGCGCCCTGGCGGAGACCTTCGAGGTGCACGTAATGGACCGCAGAGGGCGACTGAGCAGCGGACCGCAGCGCCGAAGCCACTCCATCGACGACGAATGCGCTGACCTGATCGCTGTGGCTGCGGCCACCGGCGCTACCGCCGTGTTCGGCCACAGCTTCGGCGGTCTTGTCGCGCTCGAGACGGCCCGCCAGCACCCATTCTTTGATCAACTCATCGTCTACGAACCCGGTGTGCCGATCCGCGGGCAGTTCCAGTTCAGCTGGCTCGACGGCTACCAGCATCTCTTGGCGCACGGCGACCGGCGGGGCGCCTTCGCCTGGATGGTCAAGCACGCCGGGTTCGCCCCCCGACCGCTTGCCGTCATGCCCCTGTGGTACGTCCGGGCGGTGCTGCGTCTAGCCATACACGCCCGGAGGTGGGCTTCAATGGACCCACTGTTAGAAGCCAACCTCACGGAGCACCGCATCATAGCCGCCCTCGACGCGCCCAGCGCTGAGAGATACTCGACGATCACTGCTCGGACCGTCCTCCTGGGCGGGGCTAAGAGCCCGGGCATCATCAGTCAAGAGTTGGTGGCCGAACTCGCCACGGTGATCCCCGACGCCGCCGTCGCGATCCTTCCCGGGCTGGGCCACCTCGCCCCCCAAGAGCAACCCGGCCAGATCGCCGCAGCAATTCTCGCTCACCACAACCCGATCCACCGAGCCACGCCGAACCCTGCGCGGCGACACGATCCACCAGTTCTACCCCGTCCCACCGGACCGCCGCCGCAGGCCACTTAGGCACGTCGAAGTGCTGTGTGTGTGATGGGGGTCGGCATACGGGCTGATTTGGGGGTGAGTGAGGAGGAGAACGTACGTCAGGAGTGGGAACCGGATGAGCTGGCCGCTGGCTGGACGCTCACGGAGGACGACGGGGACCTGGTGGCCGCATCCGCCGTGCCCTGGGCCTGGCGTCGGGAGACTGCCACGACCAAGGCCCAGGGCTGGCGCCGCCCCCCGTGACACGGTCAGACCGGAGCGAAACCGTCACTGCGCCCGAGCGCTGCACGCGTGAGCGCGCGGTGGTGGTCCTCGCACAGCGACATCAGCCGAAGCCGACCCTCCACTCGAATCCGCGCTAGACGGTGGCGGCCGCCGCCGCACAGGCAGCAAGTTGTCGGAGGTGGCGACCGCGTCGGGACGATCACACGCATGTGGCCGCCTGCGGAGCCGACGGACGGCGGCCGGATCGGGCCCTTGGTCGAACCCCGTGGGCCGATCCGCCGGGCCGGCCCCGGGCAGGCACCGGGGCTCCAGCCAGCGCGGTGTGTTGCGGTCTCCGTGGCCCGCGCCGCCCTCTTTGCATCCTCCGACACTCCCAGCCGGACCGTAGGCGCGCGACAGTTCGGCTACAGCCGAACCGGCGGCCCCCGAACAACACGAACACTCGGCGAGGCCGGCCGGCGCGGACAACTCGCCGCACCGGCAGCAGTGCAAGCCAACGCCTTGTCGTGGGCGGCGGAAGCGGTACGCCCCCACTGACCGAGGGCACGGTCGCCGCGGGGACCCGGGTGACCTGCCACGAAACGCCCGCCGACAGAGGCGCGCACTGGACTACCCGCCGCTGGCCAGGCGGTTCAGCCTGGGCAAGGCCACCATGGCGCGGGTCTGGACCGACCGCATCTCCTGCCATAGAAAGTGCCACGTTCAAGATCAGCAACGACCCCCGTCGAGGACAGCTCATCTGGCGGAGGTGTTCAGTTTCGGCGAGAAGACCCAGTGCCAGGCGAGGGACCGCACCCAATGGCGCCTGCACTTCACCCCGACCTCGGCCTCCTGGACCAACCTATCGAGCGCTGATTCAAAGAACTGACCGACCGGCGGCCCGCCGAGGCGTCTTCACCAGCGTCAACGAACTCCAAGAGGCGACCGAGCGCTGGGCCACCGCTGGAACAACGACCCCAAGCCCTTCATGTGAGAAACTACCGCCGACGACATCATCGAATGACTCGTCGCGGGCGGGCATCACCCATCCGCCAGACCAATACGAAGACGGACCATTAGGTGCGCGGCTGAGAGCTTCTTACCTGGTGGCGTCCTCGAACTCGTCGAGGAGACCCGCCGGCAGCCGACCCCTGTCGGCAACGTCGCGGCCCTGGGCCCGTGCCCATTCGCGGGCGCGCGCGACCCGTTCCTGCCGTTCTCGCCGGCTACCGGGCCTGCGTTGGCCGCCCTGCACGGGTCGGCCAGCGGAGGCGGTCTTCCCAGGTCGACCCGTCGGTGGAGTCCTTCCGGCGTGGACGCCCCGGGCAGCGCTCCGGACGTCAACGGCACCGACCGTGTCCAATTTCGGCAAAGACCTCAGGATCGCTAGGTGCTCGTCGCACACGTCCAGCGGGTAACCAACACCTTCAAGCGACATTTCGACCACCGCGACGCCAGGTCGTCGTGCGTCCTCGCCGTCTAGATCGCATAATACCAACGTCGTCCGCACGGTGCGTCCCCTTTCGTGACTGCGACAATACCCGGGTTCGCGAGTGGTCGCTCGCGCTGGCCGCGTTCACTGATCCGCGTGCCAGCGTCGTTTCCCGGCCGGGCGCCCGGGCCGGAGCCCTGATTGGGCCGGTCAGGGTCGCTCTTGTCCGTTCCCGCCCGCGCTCTGCGCCGACGGCACTTGAAGGTGGCCGTGCGCCGGCTGGGCCATCCGGCTCGGCGACTCACGGCTCGACAGCACGCGACTCGTCGTATCGACGAAGTTCTAGTCAGGAGGCGCACCGGTGACGCATGACGTCCCCGGAAAGCCGTGGCGGTCCGTGAGCCCGACGAGCGCTTCGCCATGAGGCACTTCCTGGCCGTCGGCGAGGCGTCGGGTGAACGGTGTCCAGGTGGTGCCCGAGTATCTGGCGGAGACTGTCCGGGTCGGGGCGTAGCAGACCATGGATCAGTAGGCCGTCGATCAATGCGTGCATACGGGCGCTCTCCAGGGCCACGTCGGCGCCACCTGGGGCCGCCCTGATGAAGTAGGCGGCTTAGGAGCAGGCGGCATAGGTCGTGGAACCTCGCCATCCCTCGTCTCGCAAGGCGCAAAGCGCCGGTTTGGGCCTTGAACGCGGCCAGACGGTCGATCTGGCCCGAGTTCCTGTCGTCGGACTTCGCCGTTTAGGCTTTGCTGCGCGGTCGTGGAGTACGTGCGCACTGTCGAGTTCGTTCCGTTCGTCCGGCTCGCCATTAGAAGGCCAGAGCATCCCTGTGACCGCTGCGTCGCCACGGGCGACCTACCCCTCTGAGCCTTGGCCTGTCGCTGCGATGTCGCCGATGCGGCCCGGGTCTGGGCGCCGAGTCCAGCGTCCGCCCCCCCCGCCAGGCCGCAACGACCCGTCCGCGGCTGCTACTACCTTGTCGCCGTTCAGCCGCGGGGCAGGGCTTCCATGGCGCCGGGAGCCAGCGGGGACCGCCTCCGCGTGAGCGGGCCGGAAGCGGTCAGCCACGAACCCCCCACGATCGCGAGCATCCCGCAGCCCAACGGCACCGTCATCGGCTCGCCGAGGACGAGGACGCCAGCGAGCGCCGCAACGGCAGGGTTGATGTACGTGATGACTGCTGGACGGGCTGGCCCGATCTCGCTGATGAGCGTGAACAGCGCCGCCAAAGCCGCTGCCGTGCACAACGACGCCAGCCCCAGCGCCGCCAGGACCGGCCCCGAAGTCGGGTGCGCGGGCCAGCGGGCCGCGGCGGGCGAGAACACGACCGCAGTGAGCGCGAGCGACACTGCTGCCAGAGCCGGGCCCGGGAGCCCTTGTAGCCTCCTCGCGGCGATCTGTGGGCCAGCGGCGTAACCGACGACCGCCAAGAACGCCTCGCCCAATGCCAGCGGGCCTGCCGACGGCCCTGCTCCGCCGGCGACAGCCGCGACCCCGGCGGCGCCCGTGACCAAGCCCAGCAGCTGCGCCGCGCGAACGTGCCGACGGTCGCCCATGCAAGCGCTGATCGCGAACGCGACCGCAGGGGTGAGCGCCACGACCACTGCCGTGGTCGTGCTCGGCAGGGAACGCTCCGCGTCCGCCAGGAGCAGATACGGCCCTGCAATCTCGACGAGGGCGAACGCGGCGACCCACGCCGCCTGAGATTTGCTCACGCGGCCGAGCGGCCTGCGCAAGGCGGCCGGGCACAGCAGAACGGCTCCGACAACGGAACGGACCAGGACCAGCGTCGCCGGCTCGAAATCGCGGACCGCGACCTTGATCAGCAGGTAGGGCAGCCCCCAGGCGACGCCGAGAAACAACAGCAAACACAGTGCACGCCTGGACAGACCCGTCTCCCGTCACCCGGCGTCCCGACGCTGTTTGCCGAGCCCCTCCCGTGGAACGTACCAGGCTAGCGGCCTGGCGCCCGCGGGCTTCGGCGGCTGTGGCACATTATCCCGCCACCACGACAGCGGGAGGAACCATGACTGTGAGTGCGAAGCCCGGCGACGCTGGAGGTGAAGGTCCTGAGGCCCCGGAAGGGCTGCCTGTCCTGGAGGTCAGGACGTACGCGATCACTCCCGGCAACGGCGGGAAGTTCCACGAGCTGATGACCGAAGGCCCCGTGCCCATGCTCAGACGATGGGATGTCAACGTCCTGTTCCACGGGCCGGCCTTCCAGGACGCGGACCGCTACATCCTGATGCGTCGGTTCGAGTCGGAGACCGAGCGGCTGGCAACCCTTGGCGCCTTCTACGGCAGCGAGGAGTGGCTACGCGACTGGGACGACCCGGTGATGGCGATGATCGGGAACTATCACGTCTTGTCCTTGCCCTGCGACCGGACACTGGCCGACGCCTTCACCGTCCTCGCCCAGACGACCCGTTCACCTACGGGAGCCGGCTAACCCGGCAACACGTGCAGTGATGCCACGGACCTGTGTGGCCGTCCGCCCTGGCGGCGGCTCCGGCCGCCAGGGCGCTTCCGACCGGAAGCCGAGCCGTTTCGAACACTGGTCGTCACGGCCCGTCGTCCAGCCCCGTCGCTAGACCCGTGGCCTTCGGCTCAACCAGATGCGGGCGCCCCCGATAAGCAGGACCCGTCTGGTTAGTGGCGCGAAGGCACCGAGTCCAGTGGCGGGTAGGGGTGACCCCGCTGGTCGGCGGGTCAGACCCGGCCCCGGCGCTGCCGGGCCTGCGGCGTTGCTGAACGCGCTCGTGCCGGTCCTCGCCGGACCGCTGCTGACGGTAGTGCCGGCCACCAGGTTCGACGTGGACACGCTTACGCTGATGCCGACCGGTCGGGCGGAGGTGGGGTGGCGGATGGAGTCGTGCAGCAGGTAGGCGCGGCGCTCGGCGGCGGACCCGCCGGACGTCGTCGCGGTCAGGGCGGTCACGGTCCGGCGCAGGGTCGGGCTTCTGCTGACCGGCGCCTTGGGCCCCGGTGGCGACCGGTCAGCCGGCCTTCGCGCCTAGCGGAGTCGTCTCAGGTCGTTGCTGTCACCACGGCGCGGCGCGAGTAGCCGCTCCTACCGTTGCCGGTCTGGTGGCTCCGGCTGTCGCCGAACCAACAGGTGGCGGACCGCGATCACGCATCGCGAGGCCAACCGCTGCCAGACGTATGGATGCACCTCGGCAGTTCCCTTGAAGTGGAACGTAGCCACGGGCTCGCCCAGCCTCGACTCGTCCGGGTGCCTCATGCTCAAAAGGTACTGCCGGCCTCGGCCGGCAGGGCACCGCTTCTTCACCGCGAGCAGCGCCGCGTTCCAGCGGAGAACGGCACCTACTCGCGGTTCCGTACGCCGGTGCTGGTCGTATGGTGCAGGGTCACCGGGCGCGGTCAGTCGACGAAGGCGCAGAACTCGTTTCCGTCGGGGTCGGCGAGGACGGTCCAGGAGATCTCCTCGTCCTGCGCACGCAGCAGCCGGGCGCCCGCGTCCACGAGCAGCTGGATGTCGGGGGTGGTGACGTCGATGTGGATGCGGTTCTTCACGGCCTTGGGCTCGGCAACTGGGACGAAGGCCAGTGACTCGAACGGCGCCTCGGGCACCGGCTCGAGGTAGGAGTACCCGTGCTCGTGGTCCTTGCGCTCCGCCCCGAGCACGCCGGCCCACCAGGTGGAGATGCGCACCGCGTCCGAGGTGTCGACGACGATCTCCATCAGCCCTGCGGGCCGGTCGGCAGGGGTGCCGAACACGCACAGCTCGCCGCCTTCGACGTCCTTCAGCACCGTCCACGGGAACGACTCGTCGTCCACGACCACGCCGCCGAGGGCGACCACGTCGGCGACGCTGCCCGCGCGCACGTCGAGGTGCACCCTGTGCTTGACGGTGACCGGCTCGGGGACCGCGTTGATCCACACCGTGTGCCGGGGCGTGGGCCCGACGAGCCTCGCGTCGCCGTCGTCGTCCAGCTGCAGGGCACCTGCCCAGAAACGTCCCAGCGCCGCCGCGTCGACAGCGTCGATGCAGAGGTCCTTGTACGTCGCGATTGCCATGAACCCTTTCTACATGGGCCTCGCCGGCAGATGCGTGGCCGGTCAACGGTCGGTCATGACGCGGTCCAGCACCAGCAGCGCGTCCCTCGTCCGCAGCAGGAGGTGGTCGCCGTCGAGGACCGCGAGCACGGGTAGCAGCAGCACGGCCCGCGCCGTTGTCCGCCGCGCTACGGCCAGTTGGGTTCGGGCGGCGAGCCGCGCTGTCTGTCGCGGTTTCCTTGTCGGTGTGGGCGGGTCCTGCCCGCGCACCCGGGGCGACCGCCGGCTTGCGCCAAGCCACTATCGATCGTGTCGACCTGGCTGGCTGCCAGTCGCTGCTGACCGGGCTGCGCCGGCGTGTCCACCCGATCCCAGGCCGACAGTTCCACCCGAAACCAAGGAGCGAGATCCAAGCCGTTCTTCTTGTACAACTTGGGGGACGAGCGCGAGACCGTGCCGCCGCCCTCCGCAAGAGTTCATGACCGAGATGTCCTCGTTCGTGGACGAAGCAACCAAGGCGGGCGTCCTGCTCGCAAGGGGGGCCTCGCGCCGACGTCGATGGGCACGAGAGTCACCACGTCCGGTGGTGCGTTCACCGTCGTCGACGGTCCTTTCACGGAGGCCAAGGAGCTCGTGGGGGCTGGGCGCTCATCGAGGCCCGGTACAAGGACGAGGCCGTCGAGTGGGTGAAGCGCTTCCTGAAAATCGTGGGGGACGGTGAGTACCGCATCAGGCAGGTCTGGTCAGAGCAAGCCGTTGTCGACGCCGGAGGCGCGGAGGCACAAGCCCGGGCGTGAACCGTTGAGCGGTTCGATTACCGCTGGCCACCCTTCGCCAGCCACGCGTCCCAGCGGGGAGGTTCTACCCGGCCGCTTTCCGCGTCGTCGGAGTTCGGCGCAGCCGACGAGTCTTGTCCCAACTGTGACCAACCGACCAGCCAATCGGCCGGTCTATTCGGTGTAACGTGCCGCCAGCAGGAGCAAGGAACCGGACACTTCCGAACGGCGCCCGACCATGACCATGTCAGGATCGCCTCTTCACCGCCGACCTGGGTGTCCGGGCCAGGAGCGCGACCTGCCCCGCCCGCCGTCCGCTGCACCGGTCAACGACCCGCAGCGGCTGGCCCTCGAAGGGAGCCACGTCCACGATGTCCCGCGACCACTATTTCAGGGCCGGTGCGGCAGTTGCCGTTCTCGCCCTCGGAGCCGCCGCGTGCGGCGGAACAGGCAGCAACGCCAAGTCCAGCCCAGGTTCGAACACTAGCGGCGCCACCGGTTCGGCGTCCGCGTCCTACAACGCCGCGATCAACGGCGTAGTCAACGTCTCCGCCAAGAAGGGCGGGACGCTCAACTACGTCGCCCAGTCGGACTTCGACTCCCTCGACCCGGGGCGCACCTACTACGCCTACAGCTGGGACTTTGAACGCGCCTACCAGCGCACCTTGATGATGTTCACACCCAAGCCCGGGAAAGACGGCGCCCAAGTCACCGGCGACCTGGCCAGCGGCAAGGGCGAGGTCAGCAACGGCGGCAAGACCGTGACCTACAAGCTTCGCGACGGGATCACCTTCGAGGACGGTTCGGCCATCACCTCGGCCGACATCAAGTACGCCCTCGAGCGGCCCTTCGCCGAGGACGTCATCAACGGCGGCCCCGGGGCTACCTACCTCAAGCCGCTGCTCGTCGGCGGCGCGGCCTACAAGGGCCCGTACAAGGACGAGGCCGGCCTGGCGTCGATCAAGACCCCGGACCCCAAGACCATCAGCTTCGATCTGGTCAAGCCGTTCTCGGACTTCGACTACCTGATGGCGCTGCCGATCAGCACCCCCGTGCCCAAGGCCCAGGACAAGGGCGCGCGCTACCAGTTCCACCCGGTCTCCAGCGGCCCCTACAAGATCCAGAGCTACCAGCCGAACAAGTCGCTGAAGCTGACGCGCAACGACAAGTGGAACCAGGCCAGCGACCCGAACCGCAAGGCGCTGCCGGACTCCATTGTCGTCACCGAGGGCCTGCAGTCCGACGACATGGACTCCCGCCTACTCAACGGCTCGGCCGACCTGGAGATCGAGGGCACCGGGGTCCAGCCGACCGCCGTGGCGAAGATCCTGACCAACCCGGAGCTGAAGAAGGCCGCGGACGATGTCTCCACGGGCTTCACCCGGTACATCTCCATCCAGGAGAAGGTGAAGCCCTTCGACAACATCCACTGCCGTAAGGCCGTGCAGTACGCCGCCGACAAAGTCGCCCTGCAGTTCTCCCGCGGCGGCCCCGTGGCCGGTGGTGACTTCGCCGGCCAGATGCTGCCTCCGACGCTGCCCGCGTACAAGCAGTTCGACGCCTACCCGAGCGGACCGGACCACAAGGGCGACCTGGCCAAGGCCAAGGACGAGCTGAAGATGTGCGGCAAGCCGGACGGCTTCGCCACCAAGATCGCGACCAGCAACAAGGGCAAGGGCCCCAAGACGGCCGTCGCTCTGCAGCAGGGCCTTGCCCGCGTCGGGATCAAGGCCGATGTCGTTGCCGTCGACGCCTCGACCTACTACAGCGGCTTCATCGGCGTCCCGGACAACGTCCACAAGCGCGGCCTGGGCCTGGCCGTAGCCGGCTGGGGTGCCGACTTCCCGACCGAGTACGGCTTCTTCGAGTCCATCGCGGACGGCCGGGCGATCAAACAGCAGGGCAACAGCAACTACTCCGAGCTCAACGACCCGACGGTCAACAGCCTCATCGACCAGGTCCAGTCGACCAGCGACGTGAGCAAACGCAACGACCTCTGGGGGCAGGTCGACCACAAGGTCATGGACAGCGCCGACTACCTCCCGTTCGTCGCGGACAAGGCGCTGGACTACCGCAACCCTCGGGTCACGAACATCTACGTGGACCAGGCGTTCGGAATCTACGACTACGCCAACCTGGGCGTCAGCGGCCCCTGAGCCGCCCGACCACGAGACCCGAGAGGTAGGTGACGGCTGCGGCACCCGGGAAGCACGGTTCCCGGGTGCCGCGGCCGCCCGTTCATGGGACGTTTCCTCATTCGCCGTCTGATCGGCGTCGTCATCCTTCTAGCGATCGTCAGCGTAGCGACGTTCTCCGTCTTCTTCCTCGCGCCCAAGCTCGTCGGGACCGACCCGGCGACCCTGTTTGCGGGCCGGGTCGCCGACGCGCAGGCGATCGCAGCAGTCAGGAGCAAACTCGGCCTCGACAAGCCCGTGACGGTCCAGTACGAACACTACGTACAGGGCATCTTCGCCGGCCGTGACTTCAACAACGGCCCGGACAAGACGCATTGCCCCGCGCCGTGCCTGGGCTACTCGTTCAAGAACGACCAGGCCGTCTGGCCGTTGCTGCTCGACCGGCTGCCCGTCACCCTCTCACTGGCCGTCGGGGCCGCCGCCCTTTGGCTGGTCTCTGGGGTCTCCGTAGGCATTCTGTCCGCGCTACGCCGCGGCAGCGTGTTCGACCGAGCCGCCATGACCGGCGCCCTGGCCGGCGTTTCGCTCCCGGTCTACTTCACCGGGCTGCTCGGGCTGTCGGTGTTCAGTTACTCCCTCGGTCTGCTCTCGAACGTCCACTACGTCGGTTTCACCGACAACCCGCTGATGTGGGCACGCAACCTGATCCTGCCGTGGATCTGCCTCGCGTTCCTGTACGCCGCGAACTACGCCCGGCTGACCCGCGCCAACATGCTCGAGACCATGGCCGAGGACTACATCCGCACCGCGCGGGCCAAGGGACTCACGGAGCGTCAGGTGATCGGCAAGCACGGGTTCCGTGCCGCCCTGACACCGATTGTGACGATCTTCGGCCTGGACCTGGGCGGCCTGCTCGGCGGCGCCGTGCTCACCGAGTCCGTCTTCGGCTTCCCCGGGGTCGGCAAACTGGCCGTGGACGCCATCGCCGGACTCGACCTGCCGATCATCCTCGGGGTCACCCTTTTCTCCGCGTTCTTCATCATCGTATCGAACCTGATCGTGGACGTGCTGTACGCGTACGTCGACCCGCGCGTCCGATACGCCTGAGCGCGCGCCGGGACGCCCATCCGACACCGGGCGGCCAGCGCTCCCACGCGCCCGGCCATCGGGCCGCTACCGATCACGACGATCAGGCGCTCTCGGCGGCTGACGGGACGGACTAGAGTCCAGGGATGCAACGCGCTGACACACGCATGGCGTACCGGAACCAGTGGCTTTCGGTTCGTGAGGACACCGTGGTCTACCCGGACGGGAGCCTGGGCGTCTACGGGGTTGTGGAGAAGCCTGACTTCGCGCTTGTCATGCCTGAGGACACAGACGGGCGATTCTGCATGGTCGAGCAGTATCGCTATCCGGTGGGCCGTCGGTCCTGGGAGTTCCCTCAGGGCTCATGGAGCGCAGCGGACAGCGGCACTCCGGACGCCTTGGCGGCCGCGGAGCTGCGAGAGGAGACCGGACTCACGGCTGACCTGATGGCGCACGTCGGTCGGCTGCATCCGGTCTACGGCTTCTGCACCCTGGCTTTCGACGCCTTCGTCGCGACGGGTCTCAGCACTGGGCTATCAGCCCGCGAGCGGTCCGAGCAAGACATGGTCCAAGCCTGGTTTACCGAGTCCGAGTTCGTCGCCATGATCCGTGATGGCGCGGTTGTCGACGCCGCAAGCGTCGCTGCCTACACGCTTCTGCTCCTGGCCAGGGGGGTCCTCCCCGGCTGAGACGGCAGTAGGAAGTTCACCGACAGCAGCCGGTGGCCCCGCCAAGGCCTCGGTCAGTGATCGGCGAGTCGCGCTTCAAGGTAATTGCCTGCCCGCCTCGCGCGCGGCTCCGTAGCGGGATGCATCCTCGCCGATCCCCGTCGGGTGCCCGACGGCGACATGAACGATCCCGGCGCGCTGGTTCGGGGCCGTGCAAGCACCTGCCACGCGGGGCACTTCGACGTCGCCATTGGCGACTCTGACGGCGGACGTCGGCCTGCAGCCGCGTCGCGCGACTGCCCGACCCCTGGTCCCGGGCCGATTCCCTCCTGCAGCTTCCCGCCTGAACGGTCGTCGACTCGCCGCTGCGGCAGCTGCCTACACCGATGTCCGTCGTGAGCCGGGTCTTCCGCATCAGGTGAGATCAGCGGCGGGTTTATAGGCCGGTCGCCAAGTGGGCGGACGGGCGGACGACAGACTCAGGAGCCGAACCAATCACCTCGAGTCAACATCCACCGGAAGGCCCACTTTGGACGCGCTGCCTGCGCCGAGCGTCACGTCCGCCACGACCCGGGCTGCAAAAGCCCGGCCTGCGACAATAGATCAACTAGGGGGTCGGGTTGGGACCAGCAGACGCGGCTCCTACCCTGTGGTAGTGACCAATAACGCGCACGGCTGGCTCTGCCGACCCCCAGAGGATGGCGACTTCGATCGGTGGCAGGAGCTGTACCGGGCCTACGCGGAGTTCTACCGCGAGGACCAGTCCGACAAGGACAACGCCCTGGTCTGGTCATGGGTCCGCGACGCGAACAACCCGGTCGGGTGCCTGCTCGTCGCGGACCAGGGCGGCAGGCTAGTCGGGCTGGCCCATTACAGGCCGTTTCCGCGTCCGCTGGCCGCCGGGACCGGTTGTTACCTCGACGACCTGTTCGTTGACCCCGGCCACAGGGGCCTGGGGGCCGCCGACGCCCTGCTCGGCGGCGTCCGTGCCATCGCCAACGATCGCGGCTGGGGCGTCGTCCGCTGGATCACGGCCGACGACAACCACCGGGCCAGAGCGAAGTACGACCACTACGCGACGCGCACCATGTGGGTGACCTACGACATGGCGGTCGTCTGACCACGAGGGAGCGACGCCGGGCGTCCGCATCCCGCGATCCCGTGAGTGCTGGGCGGACAGCCACGGGCAGGGCACCACGCTTGGCGTTCCGCCTCCCCGCCGGGGTCGTCGTTCGCCGAGCAGCGGTGGGACCGTCGCCGGCATCTCACCCGCCCGCGCGTCGCCGGGCGCCGGGAGCCACCTCGGACGGTGTCCTGGGCTCGCTCCGGCGTTATAAGGGACCAGTTCATGCGAGACGGTGCGGGGCGGCGCCGTGCTCGCACCGGCGATGTCACAGAAGTCGCCTCGAGTTCGTCCTACGGGTGACGACAAGATGGAGGAGGGCGCAGGTGAGGGTTGCGGTAGTCGGCGGGACCGGGGTTGTCGGTCGGCATCTGACTGAAGTGCTACGCGAGTCAGGGCACGAGCCGTTGGTGCTGGCGCGTTCGACAGGGGTAGATATCACCACCGGGACCGGGCTAGAGCGGGCGTTGGAGGGCGTTGGAGCAGTCATCGATGTCAGCAACAGGACGACGACCCGGCGCGGCAGCTCGGTGGCATTCTTTACCGCCGGCACCGGCCAACTGCTCGACGCGGGCCGCCGCGCCGGGGTCACACACCACCTTGCCCTGTCCATCGTCGGGGTCGACCGGGTCGACTACGGCTACTACGCGGGCAAGCGGGTCCAAGAGCAACTCGTACTCGAAGGGCCGCTGCCGGGTAGCATCCTTAGGGCCACCCAGTTTCATGAGTTCGCGGGGCAGGTTCTCGCCCGCAGCCCCGGACGATTCCCGCTGGTGCCGCAGGTGCGCACCCAGCCGGTGGCCGCGCGGGAGGTCGCCGCCGCGCTGGCCGCGTTGGCGACCGGCCCGGCTGTCGGGTTGGCGCCAGAACTGGCTGGCCCTCAGGAGCTTGAGCTGGTCGACATGGCCCGCGAGTGGCTTCGGGCTCACGGTTCGGATCGGCACGTCGTGCCGTTCCGGGTCCCCGGCAAGGCTGGGCGGCTGATGGCCACTGGGGCGTTGCTGCCCAGCGCATCCGGACCGCGCGGCCGCCAGAGCTTCGACCAGTGGATCGCCAGTGCGACGACGACCACCAACTCGGCGGCCAAGTGACCGAAGCCGGGCAGTTCCGGCCACGGCGTCCGACCGTGTGCGCTGAGCCTCACCCGCAGTGCCCATCGCTGGCACGTGTCCGAGTCGGCCTGGGTGCAGCCACCCGCACGACAGTGCTGATGGTGCTGGCGGCCTCCGCCGCCTACGTCGGGTTCTGGGCGCTCTTGCGCCCCGCCTCGTTCTTCGCGTCGTTTCCTGGCGGCGGTCGCTCGTGGCTGTCCGGTACCGGGCCGTACAACGAGCACCTGGTCCGCGACGTCGGGGCCCTGTACATGAGCCTGCTGGTCGTCACCATCGCGTGCGCGATCCGGCCGCACCCGGTCTGGGTGCGGCTCACCGGGGTCGTTTGGCTGGTGTTCAGCGTGCCGCACTTGCTGTACCACGCCAGCCGGCTCATCCCCTCGGGCCGAGGAGCGGATCAACTCGCCGGACTGACCGGCACCGTCTTTTTGGCCGGGCTGCTGTGCCTGCCTGTTCGGAGGCAACGGTGAACCGTGACGTCGAGCTGGCAGCGGCTTTCGTCGGGGCGCGGCCGCGGCTGACGCGGATCGCCTACGGGGTGCTGGGCAGCCAGGCCGACGCCGAGGACGTTGTGTCCGACTGCTGGCTGCGCCTCGTCAACGCCGACGCCAGCGACCCCGTGCTCGATGTCGAGGCCTGGGCGACGGTAACGGTGGCCCGCCGAGCGCTGGACGCGCTGCGATCCGCGCGGCGTCGCCGCGAGACTTACATCGGGCCTTGGCTGCCCGAGCCGCTCGTAGAACCGCTCGCATTCGGCGACTTCCCGTCCGGTGACCCAGCGGACCAGGTCACGCTTGACGAATCCGTCGGTTACGCCCTGCTGGTGGTCCTCGAGACCCTCTCCCCCGCCGAGCGGGTCGCCTGGGTGCTTCACGACGTGTTCAGGCTGCCGTTCCCTGAAGTGGCCGAGATCGTCGGTCGCACGCCTGCCGCGGTGCGCCAACTCGCTTCTCGCGCCCGCGCGCACGTCGCCTCCGGACCCGGACGCCGCGACGTTGACCCCGTCGAGCACTCGGCCGCCGTCACCGCGTTCGCCCGAGCCACCACCACCGGCGATCTGGGCGGCCTGTTGGCCGTGCTCGATCCCGGCGTCGTCCTCACCAGCGACGGCGGCGGCCATGTGACAGCCGCTCGGCGACCGGTGCGCGGCGCCGACCGCGTCGCCCGCTTCCTGCTCGGCGTCGCCGGCAAGGGCCACCCCGACCAGCGGACGGACCCGATCACCGTCAACGGCTTGTCCGGGCTCGCCATCCTCTCGGGCACGCAACTGGTCGCTGTGGCTTCGTTCACCGTCTTCGACCGTCTCATACGGCGGGTTGATCTGATCCTCGCCCCCGACAAGCTCCCCAGCGGACACCCCCCGGCATCAGCCCCAAGCGCCGGGCGCTACGGCGACCTCGGTCGCCACCCCCGATGAAGGCCCGTGCCAGGAACGCTCCATAGAACTCCCACAGCCGCCGTCGTGGGTTCTCTACGACTGCGACCTGCAGCGACGCGGCGCGCGGTCCTTCAGGGTGTTCGGCGCAATCGACCGCCAGCGGCTTCGCGAGGACGTCCGGTAGAGGATGCGCGGGCGTGCCCGGTCGTACAGACATGACGCGGCTCTGAGGCTCGGGTCCAGGTTGCCCGACGGACGGGTCTGTTGACCGGCGTGATGAAGAGTTGCTGCTGCTCGGACTCGCCCGTGGTCAGTATGCCTGGCGCCCGCCCGGTCCCGGGAGGGTCCGGGCAGCACTTCGCCAGGCCTCCCGAAGAGCCGGATTCGGGGTGGTCGGGCGTGGTGGTGACGCGTCGGGCGGTGGTGCTGGCTGGGTCGTCCTGGTCAGGCGGCGGCCTGGTCGTGTGCGTGGAGCCGCTGGTAGTGCCGTCTGCTCTTGCTGTTCTCCAGCAGGCTCTGCTGGTCGTCGCCGTAGGCGGGGATGCGCTTCCAGGTGTATCGCTGCCCGCGCTGGGCGTTGTCGGACGGCCGGGGGGTCTGCGGTCGTAGGTCCGGGCGTATCCCTTGGTGTCCGGGGGGAACTGGCGGGCGTACTCGGACCGTCGGAAGTCGGCGTCGGTGTCGGCATGGGTCTGGACGAGCGGGAGCCGGTAGGGGTGGCCGCCGGGGGTGCAGCCATCGTGGTCGCCGAGGCAGCGGTTCAGGAGGCAGGCGGGGGTGTGCTCGTCGTTGGTCGGGCAGGCGATGGTGGGTTCCTGGTACCAGCGGTGGGCGCCCGGCTGGCCGGTGCGGGTGAGCCTGTCGATGCGGATGGGGACCCAGGTCTCCTTGCCGCCGTTGTCGCTTCTCGACGCGGCTGGCGGCGATCTTGCCGGACCGGACATTGCCGGGGTTGCGCTTGGCCTTGACGCGGCTGGCGACGACCAGGCCGAGCTCGCACATGAACTAGTCAATGTGCGCGGATGACAGCGCGCCGTCCCAGGCGATCGCGTGGACGCCTGCGCCTGCGAGTTCCATGACCCTGCCGGCGTGGAGAGGCAGTGCTGCGCCTCGGTGGTCCCGCCCTCGACCTGCCTGCCCATGACGAGGTTAACCATGTTGTAGAAGCCGGTGCCGCGGACGGACGTGAACACGAACTTCGTGCCGTACGCGTCCTCGCCGTCGTCGCCGCCCTCGGCCCACAGGAACGACGCGGGGTCGTGGCGGACGGGCTTGCCCTGGTGGAACCACTCGCCGGCGTCGCTGTCCTCCTAGTCCTTCTTGCGAACATGGCTCGTCATCTGTCCGTTTCGGGCGGCTGCGGTCGGCCGTCGCGCAGGACGAGTTCGTCGTCGGCGATGTCGGCGACGGCGCGGTCGTGGGTGGCCAGCACGACGACGGCGCCTCGATCGGCTTGGGCGGCGAGCACACCGAGGATCCTGTCCCGGGTGCCATGGTCGAGTTCCGCGGTGGGCTCGTCGGCCAGGAGCAGTTCCGGTTCGGCGACCACGGCGCGGGCGACCGCGACGCGTTGCTGCTGGCCGCCGGAGAGCTGCTCGACGAGGTGGTCGGCCGACTCGGCCAACCCGACCTGGCCCAATGCCTGCTCGGCCCGGTCTGTGACCTCGGCCGGCGGCAGCCCGCGGGCCTGCAGGACCAGCTCGACGTTCTCGGCGGCTGTCAGGAGCGACACCAGCCCGTACCCCTGGAGCACCAGGCCGCAGCGGCTGCGCACCCCCCGAAGGCGAGGGCCGAGCAGCTCGGCGTCCCAGTGCACGGTGCCGGTGGTCGCCGGCTCCAGGCCGGCCAGGACCGCGAGCAGGGTGGATTTGCCTGAGCCGGAGGGGCCGGTGAGAACCAGGATGCGTCCTGTCGGCGCCAACAGCGAGACGTCCTGCAGCACCTGGCGTCCGGCCCGGACGACTCCGAGGCGCTCCGCCCGCAGCTCCTGCATGGCTCAGCTCCCGGCCTGGTCGGCGCTGACCCGGCCGTCGCGCAGGACCACCGTGCGGTGCAGCTGCGCGGCGATGTCCTGGTCGTGGGTGACGACCATGATCGTCGTGCCCTGCTCGGCGGCGGCGTCCAGCAGCGCCAGGACCGCCCGCCGGCTGCCGGTGTCCAGCTGGCTGGTGGGTTCGTCGGCGAGCAGCAGACGTGGCGCCCCGGCCAGCCCGACGGCGAGCGAGAGCCGCTGCTGCTCCCCGCCGGACAGCGCGGCCACCGAGGACGACCGGACGTGCCAGAGCCCGAGCGCCTCCAGCAGGCGCTGCGGGCTCGGCAACGGCCGGTGGCGGCCGCGCGGGGCTGCCCGTTGAGCGAAGCCGATGTTGGCCAGCGCATCGGCGTACGGAAGCAGGTTGCGGGCCGGTCCCTGCATCACCACGCCGACCTCGGCCGCGCGCAGCGCCAGTAGCTCCCGTTCGCTCATCGCGCCGACGTTGTGCGGGCCGACCAGTACCCGGCCACCGGTGGGGCGGTGCAGACCGGCGAGCAGCGTCAGCAGTGTGGACTTGCCGGAGCCGGACGGCCCGAGCAGGGCGACGCTCTCGCCGGGGTCGACCTGCACGTCGACCCCGGCCAGGGCGACGACGTCCTGCCCGTCCACCCGGTAGACCATCTGTACGTCCTCGACGCGGACGGCGAGGCCGGTCACGGCGCCGCCTCCCTTAGCACTCCGGGCCTGGCCTGGCGGATCAGCCCGAGCGCAGCGCCGACAGCCGTGGCCAGGACCACGACGGTCAGCCCGGCCAGGAACAGCACCAGGCCGCCGACGTGCGGTGCATAACGCAGGTCCGGCGGCCCCGGGTCGGGCAGCTCTGGGACGGCGGGCAGCACCAGCGTCGCGGCGGCCAACCCGCCCAGCACGCCGAGCACCAGGGCGGTACCCAGCACCAGCAGCTGCTCGGCGACGGCCGCGACCAGCAGGCTCGGACGGGGGACCCCGACAGCGAGCATCGCGGCCATCTCGAACGCCCGCCTGCGGCCGGACAGGTACAGCGCAACCGCAGTGGCCGCCGCCGCCAGCAACGCGGCGAGCACCCCGGCGTAGGCGAACAGCTCCAGGCCCAGGGCCGGCGCGGTCCGGTCGAGCAGGGACCGCCGGGCGGCTGTCGTACGGTCCTCGACGACCTGCAACCCGGCGGCGCGCAGCCGCTGCGTCGCGTCGGCCGGAGCCGCGTGGGACAGCCACACCTGCTGCTCGGCGAACTCCTCGAACCGGGGCAGCGCCAGCCGGACGGCGTCGAGGTCGACCAGCGTCGCCTCCCGTCCCTGCTGCGGGACGACCCGCAGCGCCGGCTCGACGGTCACCGGCAGCGGCGGCCCGGTGAAGTTCGACACCGACGGCTGCTCCGGGTGCTCGAACAGGTCCGGCCCGGGCGCGACGTGCAACGGCCAGGCCAACGAGCTGCGCAGCAGGACCGCCGTCTGGTTGCCGCCAACCGTGAACCGCCAGTCCACGGCACCGGCCTGCGCACCGACGCTGGCGGCCGTGGCGCCTGTCGCCGGCTGCTGGTGCCAGCCGCCCGCGAGGGCAAGCTCAACGGGCACCGTTCGCCAGGCCGCACCGGAGCGCTCGACCACGCCGGTCAGCCGCAGCGCAACCGGCACGGCTGGCCCCGACGAGGCCCGGGCCAGGCCGACGACGACACCGGTCAGCGTGCAACCGCGGGAGCAGCCGTTGACCCGGGCGGTGTAGCGGCTGGACCCCGGGCCCAACCGGCCCAGCCGTGCGCTCGTCTGCTGGCCGCCCCGGGTCAGCAGTAGGTGCAGCTCGGCGGGCCGGGCCGGCGGCCGTGTCGTCGTCACGTCCAGCCCGACCTCCTCGGCGGCGATCCGGACCGGTGGCGGGGCGCTACGGCCGATCCCGGCCGCCACCTGGACCAGGGGCCGGTCGGCAAAATCGCTTCGCCAGTGCGCGACCCGCGGCAGGGCGTCGCTGTCGACCGCCAGCACCGTCCCGCGCAGGCCCCCAAACGGCAGCCACCGCTCGGCGGCCATCGCCCAGCGGCCCTGCGGGTCGACGCGGCGCACCACCTGGCGCAGGTCCGCGGCCCCCTGCGTACGAACCAGCAGCACCGTCGGCGCTCCGACGTCGGTCGCCGCCCGCTCGCCCCGGTTCCCGGCCGCGACCAGCGACCCGTCCACCGCGAACGTTGCCAACCCCACCGCCACCGCCAGCAGCGCCGCCAGCCGCAGCCCGGCCGGACGACGGGCCACCGTACGCACCGCCAGGAACGCGCCCAGGCGGCGGCTGCCCCGGGTACGGCGCACCAACGCCCGACACGCCGCCGGCAGCACCGGCACACCCAGCAGGGCGACCACCACGACCAGCAGCAACGGCACGAACAAGGCCAACGCGCCGTGGGCGCCGGCGCGCAGTGCCCCACTGGCCACCACGATCACCAACCCGACCGCCGCCGCGACCCCGACGGCCACCTCCACCACGGCGGTCGTCCGGGTCGGCCCGACCTCACCAGTACGCCGCCACTGCTCCAGGACCGGACGGGTCAGGACGCGGCGGCCGGCCAGCGCAGCAGCCAGGACGCCCCCGGCAAAGGCCGCCGCTGCACTCAGTACCGACGGGAGCCGCAGAACGACTGGGGTACCGGGCACCAGGACCGTGGCGCTGAGCAGCCGTACCGCGGCGTCGGCGACCAGCAGCCCCATGGGCACGGCGAGCAGGAGCAGCAGCAGCGGCTCGAGGAGCCCGAGAGCGAGCGTCGGAAGGGCCCGGTAGCCGCGTAGTTTCGCCAGGGCCACCTCACCAGCACGTGCCTCGCCGGCATCGGCCACCACTAGGCGTAGGACGACGAAGGCGAGCCCGACCAGCTGCAACGTGACGACGAGCACCGACCGGGACAGGTCGGTTCGGTCCCGGTCGGCCCGGTCAAGGATCTGCCGCACGCCGGTGAGCAGGGCGGGATGGTAGGGCTGGCGATCCAGGGCGGCGCCGAAGCCGGCGAGCTCGGCGCGTAGGCGGGCCTCGCCGTCTAGTCGTACCAAGGTCGGGTCCAGCTGGAGTTGCACGTCGGCCTGTAGCTCGGTCAGCTCCGGTGCGGCTCCCGTGGCGTTGATCCCGGCGCGGGAGACGAAGCTGGTGTCCAGCGTGTCCGGGCCGTCACCCAGCCCCGGCTGCGCGTTGAAGTACGGCTGGTTGAACCAGAACGTATCCGGTCCCGGCAACGCGTACACACCCCGGACGACCAGCGGCGGCGCAGCACCACTGACCCGGCACACGGCTGCGCCCAATGGGGCAGCAGTGCAGCCGGTGAACGCCTGGCCGAGCCGCCGCCCCGTGGCCTGCTCGGTGCGTTGGCTGACCAGCACGTCCTGCGGACCAGTCGGGCAACGCCCGGCCACGAGCAGCAGGTGCCCGCAAGCGCCGTCCCGCCACATCAGCCGGGTCTGGCCGTCGTTGAGCCCTGGTGTCCCAGACACCTTCAGGCTCGCCTGCAACGACAGGATCCGGCGTGGGTAGCCGCGGGGCACGCCAGCCGCCGCGACCGCAGTGAGCGCGTGCTCCAGGACTGGGTCCTGAGTACCGCCCAGCACGGTCACGTCCAGCCCGGTCACATCCGGCGCCGGCGCAGCAAGGGCGTCGCGCAGCACCGACTCCCCACCCGCCCGCAAGTACAGCGGGCCGGCGGCCGCCGCCGCGACCGTCACGACCGCCACCACCAGCACCGCCAGGGACACACCCCGGCGGAACCACAGCGCTCGCGCCACCAAGGTCAGGCTCGGCACGGGCACCCACGCATCCTCCCTCAGTAGCGCGCGCAAGGCGGCCGGCAACCACACCCGCCCGAGGTCTCAAATAGGCCACAGCCTCGATTGTCCCCGAGCCTGCAACACGCACCCGAAAGCCGACAGGAGCCGTCCGGACTTGGTGGTCCTCGCCAGAGGCGGCATTCGCACCGCTGCTGTCCCGCCTTCCGTGTCGGTCGAACCGGGGCCCGCTCCTGGCGGCGGGTCATCACCCGGCACTGCTGGGTCACGCCGCGGCCGGCGGCTACGACACCCACCGGACCCAGACCGCCACCCCCGGCGGGGTGCTCCAGACCACCTCCGAGGACCACGCCGCCCACCAGACCGAGGTCAAGGCCACCACGCCGACGGGACCCTGAGCGACCTGGCCTATAGCTACACCAAGCCCGGGACGACCACCGACACCAACCTGCGGCAGAGCACCACCGACAGGGTCACCGGCAGGACCACCACCTACGGCTACGACGAACTGAACCGACTCACCCACGCCGGGGCCGTCGAGGGCACCCGGACGGCCGACTACGCCTACGACAAGAACGGACCTGCCGGACGGGTTCCTCGCCGCCGGGTTCTCCAACGGCGCTGGTATGGCCGAATACGTCGCCGCCCAACGAGCCTGCAGCGGCGTACTGATGCTCTCCGGTGCGCTGCCTGTGAAGATGTTCGGCGCAGACGGCTGGCCTACAGGGGTGCCCGCGCAGATCCACTACACGGAAGGCGACCCCTCCCTCGGCAGGAGTGGATCGACACCGTGGTCGAGGACGCACGGACTGCGGGCGCCTCGGTCGAGGTCTTCGACTATCCCGGCTCCGGCCATCTGTTCACCGACCCCGGCCCCCCTGATGAGTACGACGAACAAGCCGCCGCCCTGCTCTGGCCCTGCGCCCTGCGCCCTGCGCTTCTGCCGCCACCACGCGGCTGGCCTTCCTACCGGTCGCCGGGCTGTTCCGACAGACGGTTGTCCAACGACCCCCGAGCGGATGCCCGCCGGTAATCGGGCTGCCGAACTCGGTGTCCGGCCGCTTGCCTACGACGAGGTGCGGTCGCGTTCTGCAACGGTCGCTATTGCCCTGAGCATGTCCCTTCTTACGAAGCCGCTGGGCAGCCGAATCGCGGTCCAGTAGAGCCGGAAGTACCGGCGCGCTTGATCGTCGGTTGAGTAACCGCGAGTCTCGGTGCTCAGGCGGGTCTTGCACCCCTCTGTTGTGAGGCTGAAGTCCGTCAAGTACTTGACCCAGCCCGGTTCGTCGAATTCCGCGAAATGCTCGATTGTCGTCACTGGGCGTCGGTCTGGCCTTGGTTGCCAGGGCCGGCCCACTGCCCCGCCGAGGGCGTAACGCGGTGCCTCGGCCTCAAGCATCGTGATCGGACCATCCGTGAGTAACGGCTTGGCCGGGGGGCTGTCACCGTGCTGGCCGAGCTGCCGAAGCGTGATCAGCGGTTTGGTGAACGTCAGGTCGTTAAGCGTCAGCCCGACCAGCGCATGCCACACAGAGTCGGGCGGTGCTGCGATCAGTCGGCTGTGACGCTCTCGGAAATGGTAGACGGGAATGGTCCGCTCAAGCGTGGTGGTCATAGTTGCCTCGTCGTCGGGAGGGATGTGAGGATCTCGGTGGTTACGCGTGCGGAGAGGTCATCTGGTGGCGGCTCAGCCAGCAGGAATAAGGGCGTGAACACGGCACCCAGGATCCGTGCGTGAACCGCCTTGGCGTCGGGTACCCGGACGAGCTCCCCGCGGTCGGTGGCTGTCTTTAGCAGGGCGGCGACGAGCCCTCGCTGCGGCTGAATGAAGGTGGCGTGAAACCGGTCGGCCAGTGCTGGGTCACCGGCGACGTCGGCGAGCAGTCCCGGTAAGGCGGCTCGTGCCGACGGTTCGGTCAGCAACCGTACGACGTGCGTGACTAGGGCAGACACGTCCTGAGGCAAGGAGCGGCTGTGCGCCGGCAACTCGATCTGGGTGTCGTGGATGACGAGCGCAAACACCATCTCGGCCTTGGACGTCCAGCGCCGGTAGATGGTGGCCTTGCCCACGCCCGCTTTAACCGCGACCGCCTCGATCGACATCGACGGATAGCCAACGGTCCCCAGCAACTCCCGGACCGCCAGGGTCAGTGCCGCGTCAGCCCGGGCCGATCGGGGACGTCCACGTTGGCTCTCCACGGCCTTAACCATATACGATACGATCCGCATCGTATAGTCGGCGGGCGGGATCACGCCTGCGCACGCAGGAACGGGCTACGCCTCCGTCCCGGTAGACAAGGTGCGCCGGGCACTCGGAGGCGCGCCCCCGGCACGGGCCGGTGGCGACTCTGTCTCGCTGCTCGGCTGGCTACAGGGTCGGCTGGTCGAGCGTGGACACGCGCGCCGCTCACACGCGGCCTCCATCGTCAGGCAGGTCCCCAGCCGCATACAGGTCAAGGGGGCGAGGTCACCACGTGGTCTCGGACAGCCGTGAAGTCCAGCGACATCAAAGACACCAGCAGAATCAGCTCACGCGCGCTTCCTAGGGCCTGGCGCGCCGAATAGCCCAGCCCGCAGAACCCGAAGCGGGTCGGATGCGGGCACGTACCGCCCGAGCCCGGCACGCGGCGCGGCGCGGGGCCCCGACCGCCGGTCCACTCGTCCAACTCGGAGGACACGTGTCGGCTCGAACCGACCGCTGAGTCAGTGGCACAACGACGCCGATGGAAGGCGTCCGGTACGGAAGGCGGTCACCGTGGGTGCTGCAGGACATTTCACTCAGCTTCCCCCCAGGCGATGTTGTTGCGTTCACCGGACGCGACGGCTCGGGGAAGTCGTCGCTGCTGCAGGTTCTGGCGGGCGTCACCGGTCCGCCACGGTCGACCGGTTGCGGGACGACGTTTCCGCAGGCACGTCGACGTGCCCGGCACGTCGAGGACGCAGTTCGGCGCCGCACCACAGCGATCAGGCCCGGCCGGGCCCGTATGAGGGTGACTCGATCCCGGCGTCGTACGCCGTCACGATTGCACCCGCCCGGTCTCGCACCCCCAGTTTGGCGAGGATGGCCGAGACGTGGGACTTCACAGTCCGCTCGGCCATCCGCAGGTGCGCAGCGATTTCGGTGTTGCTCGCCCCCCGGCAAACCTGACGAAGCACATCGGTCTCCCGCGGGGTGAGCCGCTGCAACGCCCGGGCGGCCGCCGACGACACCGCCGGGCGTGCTCGGGCCCGGTCGAGCACCCGGGGCAGCACCCGGGGGTCCAGCCAGGCGCCACCGCCGGCCACCGCCCGCACGGCGTCGACCAGCACCTCCGCCGGGCTGTCCTTGAGCACGAACCCGGCCGCCCCGGCGTCCAGCGCGGCCCACAGCACCTCGTCGTCGTCGAAGGTGGTCAGCGCCAGCACCGGCGGGGAGCCGGGCTCCGCGCGCAGCCGGCGGGTCGCCTCCGGACCGTCGACCCGCGGCATCCGCACGTCCATCAACACCAGGTCGGGCCGGTGCTCACGCACCGCGACCTGCACGGTCTCGCCGTCAGCGCACTGCGCAACTACGGTGAAATCCGGCTCCGAGCCGAGCACCAGCGCCAGCCCCGCCCGAACCATCTCCTGGTCATCGGCCAGCACGATCCGAAGCGGGCCCGTCATGCGGCACCGCATGCGGAGACCCCGGACATCGACCGGCCGGGCCCGGCGGACGGAACGCGCAGCGGCAGCCGGCACTCGACCACCCAGCGGTTGCCCTCGGGGCGGCCCGTCAACTCACCGCCGAGGGAGAACACCCGCTCCCGCAGGCCGATCAGGCCGTAGCCGCCCGGGCGCGGGCCGGTGGAGGGCGCTTCGGGGACCGGCCGCTCATTGGTGATCCGAGCGAGCGCGCCAGCGCCATCGACGGTGACCTCCACGACGGCCCCAGTCGCGGGTGCGGCGTGCCGGGCGGCGTTCGCCAGCGCCTCCTGTACCACCCGGTGCAAGGTAATCCGCAGCAGCAACGGAAGGGACTCCGGAGCGCCGGTCGCCTGAATGTGCACCGGCAACCCCGCTGCCCGGTACACGCCAGCCAGCTCGTCGAGGTCGAGGGTGACGCCTCGGTGCCCCGCGTCATCCTCGCGCAGCAGACCGACGACGCCACGGATGCCGTCCAGGCTCTCCCGGCAGACCCGTTCGGCGTCGGCTAAGGCGCCCTCGGCGGCCGCCGGGTCGTTGCGCAGCACCCGTCGCGCGCCGCCCACGTGGAGAACGACGACGGTCAGCGAATGCGCCACCAGGTCGTGCACGTCGCGAGCGATCCGATGCCGCTCCTCGCGGGCCCCGGCTTCGGCCAGCCGTGCGTCGGCGATCCGCAGGTCGTCGGCCAGCCGGGCGGCACGGCGCAGCAGGACACCTGCGATCACGCCGAAACCGTCACCGAACGCGAAGTACCAGGCGCCGGTCTCGCCCTTGCCCACCAGGAAGGTCAAGAAGGGGAGCACCGCCACCGCCCCCGCAGTGCTCGCCACCAGCCACCGGCCGTCCGTACGGCTGGCAACCCGGCTGCCGACGGCCGTGCTGAGAAACAATGCCCCGCCGACCCCTGCCAGCAGAGCCAGCGGGACCACCGGCAAAACCCCAAGCACCGCGAAGGCAGCCGTCGGCAGGCGCCGGCCGGCAGCGATCACCGCCCACGGAACCAGCGCGAGCAGCACGCAGGCCACTACCGCCAGCGATCGCGGGCCCTGCACAAATGCCAGCAGGGCGGCGAGCACCGCGACCCCGGTGTAGACCCGATCGGCGATCGGGGCCGCTCCGCGCGCATCTTCTCGTTTCATCGACGTCCACTCCCGACCGCTGGCTCGGACCGGGCGGCTTCGACAGGTGGGGTTCCCGCAGCCGAGGTTAGCCGCGGGAACCCCACCTGGGATCGGACCGGAGACCCTGCCGCATCGGCCTGTCGACCGAGGACGACCTGTCCGCAAGACCCATGACACAGCCGCCCCCGGCCCGCAGGATGACCGCATGACCGCCGCGACCCGCCCGCCGGTGCCGGCACCGCCCCGGCTTCACGCCCCGCCCACCCAAACCCGACCGTGGCCGACGCCGTCAGCCGTGCTCGCCGGCGGCGTCTTCGTCAGCCTGCTGCTGTTCGCGGTCGCGCTCACCGGCCTGGTCCTAGACCACCGGACGATCACGGGCGCGCCGGCCTGGCTGAAGCCGGCCAAGTTCGGGCTGTCCGCCGCCCTATACCTGGCGACCCTGCGGTGGATGATCGGGCGGTTACCCAACCACCCGCGCTCGACCGCGGTGATCAGCAACCTGGCGGTGGTGGTCCTGCTCGCCGAACTGGTGTGGATCAGCCTGCAGGTGATACGCGGGACTACCAGCCACTTCAACGTCAGCAGCACCTTCGACGCCGCCGCCTACTACACGATGGGCGCGTTCATCTCGGTGTTGGTCTTCACCACCATCGCCGTCGGGGTACGGGCACTGCGCACCCAGGATGGCGACGCCGGACTGGCCGCCGGGATCCGCTGGGGCATCGGGATCTGTGTGCTCGGGATGCTCGAGGCGGTGCTGATCGTCACCAACAACGGCTGGAGCGACTCCGGCGGCCACACCGTGGGCGCACCCGATGGCGGCCCGGGCCTGCCGCTGACGCAGTGGAGCACCCTGCACGGCGACCTGAGGGTCGCTCACTTCGCGGGCCTGCACGGGCTGCAGGTCCTGCCGCTGCTGGCCTGGGGGCTGGCCCGGACCGGTCTGGACGAGCGGGTCCGGGCCCGGCTGGTAGCCGTCGCCGGCACCGCCTACGTGGGTCTGGTCGCCCTGCTGGCCTGGCAGGCGCTGCGCGGCCAGGCGCTGCTGCGACCCGACCACACGATTCTGGAGGCCCTGGCCGGCCTGCTGATGGCCACCGCCGCGGGCCTCGCCCTGGTGCTCCGGAAACGAACCGCGACACGGCCTCCGGGGTCCGTGACGTAGCGAGACCTCCGGGCGAGGTGTGAGTGCTGGCAAGCGCCCTACCTACTTCGACCTGAAAAACGTGCTGGGCTGAGATCGGGGGTCGGCGGAGGCCGAACCGGCGGGTTCCGGTCTTCGGCCGTGGCCCGATCAGCTGGCCAGGGCTCCGATCTTGACCAGGTTGTGGGCGAAGACCCCCTGTCCGGTCCAGATCCGGGCTCCGTCGGTGCCGTCCAGGCGGGTGCGATCCCAGCCGTATCCACGTTTGAGACTGCTGATCCGGCCCTCGCTGCCGGTTCGCCACTTCACTGTTTTGCGGAACGCTGGCCGGTGCTCCTCGGCCTGTCTGGCCTTGCCCGGTTTGCCTTTGCGCGGGATCACCACGTGCCGGACGCCCAGGTCGTGCAGGGCGTCATCGACGCTCTTCTCGCCGTAGCCACGGTCGGTGCCGCCCGGCCGCGGTCCCGAACCGGGTGGGGGTCGGCCCACCCGCGGTCTGGGCATGCCGGCCCGGCTACCTCGCCGACGAGACACTGCAGTGGCTCGCGGATGTCCTGCGCCAGCCATCCGGGGGGACGCCGACTCCCGTGCTCGTCGCCTTCCACCACCCGCCGGTCCTGCTGGGTAGCCCGTTCATCGCCGGCATCCGCCGCCGGGGAGCGGACAGGCTCGCCGCGCTGCTGGGCGATCACCCGCAGGGCGTGGCCCTGCTTTGCGGGCACGCACACACCGCGGCGGCAAGCACCTTCGCGGGGCGCCCGCTGCTGCTGGCTCCGGCGTCGCGTCCACGCTGCGGCTCCCCTGGGAGACAGACATCGACCTTGACGAGCACATGCCGCCAGCACTCGCCTTCCACGTGCTAGCCGACGATCAACGGCTCACGACCCACTACCGACTGCTCCCGACCTCGCGTCCGGCTGACATTCGGCTACCGGTACTTCCCCGTGCACGCGGGTGGCGGCGACGTTCCGCCGCTTGTGCAGCATGCCACGAGCCGGAGTTACCACCGCCCAGGAATTCGAAGAACGCGTCCCAGCGGTGACGTGTTGCCTGCTCCGCTTCGACCGCGCACAGCGAGGGGACGAGCGACCCAGATCGGCTGGCCGACCGTGAACAGCGGCACCGCCCGAAGGGTACGCCTGCTCTTGGCCACGTGCCCCCGTGCCGCCACCGCCTACTCTGACCCACGACCGTTCGGGGGGCTTCGTCACCCGCCTGCCACCGGGGTCCGCAGACAGTAGCTGGCGAGGAATGCGCTCCGTGTCCGCATCGCGGGCATGCCCCAGGCACCGGAACGCCTGCGGGCCCGACGGGCGGGAGGCGCGCGGACGAACCAAAACTAGACTCTGTCCGGCGAGGCCCACCCCGCGACGACGGCCACGCAGGCAAGGTCCGCCGGCTCGCCGATAAGGGTTGAGTTCCCCTGCGACGTACGGATCCGTGCCGCCCGACAGGTCGCAGGGACAGGGTGATAGGGCTTGTTCGGTCCTTCCCAAGGGGTCAGCCCCAGGAGCACCGAATCGGCCAGCTCAATCCTCAGGCCCAGCCCGGGCCACGCGCAGGAAGCGTCCGCCCTGAGTTCCGCGGCGTTCGGGCCCCGCGGCGGCCCGGACTCCCCCGCCAGCCACAGGCTCAGCCTCAACGCATGCCCTCGACGAACCCAGCGGACGCGTTGGGCGAGGCTCAGTCCGAGTGTGCTGCTGTCGAGGGCGGGACCGCCCGGAGTGTTCGTAAGCGCCGCGAGGCCGAGCACCAGCGCGCCGGCGACCGGCAGGGCCAACCGTGCCGCCAACCTCCGGCCAGCCCGCGTATCGGCCCAGCCCCACTCCCTCAAACGCATCTCGTCAGACGGGGTCAGGCTGCTCATGCCAGGCACCTCCGGGCGGGGCCACCGCAGAGCAGCCCTGTCGAAGCAAGTTACTGCAAGAGCCCACGCGCCCCGAATCAATGCACCAGTGCGTCCGCATGTGCCGGCTCGAGCCCCAGTTCATGCCCTGCTGTCCGGATGACGCTGCATGGGGTACGGACACCGGGTGCTCACGCGACTGGCCACCTCGCCGAAGGAAGGCCGCTTGCGCGATACGGGGCCAGCCGAGACCGCGTTCACGATCCTCGCGACCAGCCTGGTACATCAAGTTGCCGACTCCGGAAGCGTCGCGACACCGTGTTTCTGCCTGGGTCTTGGTGCCGCGCTGTCAGCGTCAAGAATACGCGCAACAGCACCATCGGGGACTACGAGATGAACAACCACGTCAGAGGCTTGCTGCACGGGAACAGGTCAGCCCGGCTCTACGCCAGCTGGCGCTAGCGCCGGCGCTGGGCCAGCGCATGCCGAATGCCCCCTGCTGTTCCGACAGCCGGACCCCACAGGCCGCGCCGGAGCCCGGATCGCTCTGGTCAAGACGGCCTCTGCAAATTGCGCAGGTGGTCCAGTCGGGTGAGGCATACTGGCGCATTCCTTGGACATGGCTCGGGCGACATCGCGTCGAGCCACATGTCCGTCGTCGTTCCGAGGAGTGGCGCGGGTTGGCCCGCGTGGCTTCGGCGGGAGGCTGGTCGTGAGACGGAACTTGCGGAATGAGCGGGAGGTCTTTAGTCTTGAGTGAAGTTAGCCGATGGGTGGTCGTGACGGACGACGACCCACTGGCCTCCCACAACGTCGTGGAGTGCGCCGTCCGCCAAGACTTGTCATCACCTGCCCGCGAGTTCGTCGACCAGATGGGAAGCGGCACATGGAAGGACGACCCGCACTTCGCAGGCGCGCCCGACGAAGGCCAGATCTATGACATGGCCAAGTTCGTCTCGGAAGCGGAGTACATCGCCCACAACGGTTTTCCGAGCCGCATGTCGGCCGTCAACCATCTCCGGGACGGCATCTGGGAACTGAAGTTCGGAAAGCATCGCCTGGCCTATTTCGACACTCCCGGTGACGGAACGTTCATGCCCAAGCCCCCGCCGAGCGACAGCGCCGAAGTTCCCCTCGAACACCAGAACGAGTTCTGGCAGTACCCACACATGGACCAAGTCCTGCGGCTGTCCAACGGCTTCGGGAAGACCGACCAAAAGACCGAACCGCAGCACATCGAGTCAGCCCGCCAGATCCGAGACGAGGACGTAGCGCATGACAAGTGAAAGCACCGCAGCCCAAGCCCTCCTAGCGTTTCCCCGAGGGGCCCAGGAACTGTCCGCCGCCCGGCTTGCCCGGGACGTGGCCAGCTCGCTCAGCCGCGCGGCGGCGGCCCGACCGCGCAAGCAGAAGGACCTCGCGCGGGAGCTAGGGGTCAGCGAGGGGGCGGTCAGCCAGGTACTGAACGGCGACGGCAACGTCCGCGTCGCGACCCTGGCCCGCTACCTGCGAGCGATGGGCTACGAAGCCCGGCTTCAGCTCGTCCCCGTCGAACCGGGCATGCCGGAGCCGGCAGCCCCCGCCCGTCGCGGTCGCCGAGGTCCGTCAACCCAGCCGGTGCAGCTCGGAACCCTGGCGGCGAGCGCCGACACCACCTGGACGGTTCTCGACGCCGAGGGAGAAGTCTTCGGAGTCAGGGTCAAGGTGACCGGAAGCACCGTCCCCGGCACGGCTCACTTCTCCGGCCAATGCCAGCTGGACGTGGTCCGGATGGCACGCGACGCCCCGGCCCGGGTCGTCACCAGCGGTCCGCTCGGCAGCGTCCTCCAAGAACGGAACGCCCTGCTCCAGGAAGCGCCGTGATGCAGTCCGTCACGGTCGACCGGGCTGCGTTGTCCGGCCACGACTCGCCAAGGCTGCCCGCCAGCGACCCCGCCGCCTACAACGCGTGGCTACAAAAGGCCCAGCTAGAAGCTGTAGAACAGGTGCGCGTCAGCGCGGAGCGAACCGGAGAAGGCCACCTCAGGGACGTCGAACTGTCGGTCACGCCCGAGTTCGCGATCGAACCGAACCGCGTCCTCATCCGCTACGACGCGCTGGCACTACTCAGCGGAACCGACGGGGCAACCCTGGGATCGGCAGGAACAGTCGTCGCATTGGCCTTCTCCTACGACGGACCGACGCCCACCCCCGATATCGTCGCCCGCTTCGCCCTGACGACGGGCATGCTCGTCGCTCACCCATATGTGCGGGAGGCCGTGCAGGCACTTGCGGCAAGGGTCGGGTTCCCCCAAGCGACCCTTCCCCTCATGCCCATCCCAGGCCCCCCTACGGCCCCGAAAATGCTTCCAGAGCCAAACTCTTAGCTCGAATCCAGCGGTTGGTGATCGCTGAGGCTCCTGGTCCGGCGGCGAGTCGTTGCCCGCTTGAGGGCGGGCCATTGCACCCGGGCGGGCCGGTGGTCTCCCCGTTCTGTTCCTGGTTGGTCCTGGCGAACGGGGTGGTTGGGTCAGGCCGCGAGGGGTGTTCCTTCTCGGGCGGTGGTGACCATCTGCGTTCAGGCGGTCGCCCAGGGCCAGTCGACTGGCAGGTGCTGAATGAACTTGCGGGCGGAGCGGGCCAGCCGGCCGGGGACGTCGATCAGCTGCGCTCGGATGGTGCCGGTGGTGGCTTTGGCGTGGAACGCCGAGGCGAGGACACCGGCGGTGCGGGTGAGGTTGTAGGCATAGGGGCGCAGACCGCCCAGGCGCTGTTCGCGGCGAACGAGCCTGAGGGCAGGTGCGCGACGGGTCCGTGCTTGAGGTCGGCGATG
>JAABUK010002077.1_pt1 | contig 36732 bp, 53 predicted proteins | sample 5559141 | NCBI WGS metagenome assembly JAABUK01 (sample SAMN10711869, study PRJNA513367) | rock metagenome | isolation source: Antarctica rocks | place: Antarctica: Victoria Land, Pudding Butte nord | collected 2016-01-03
TGCGCCAAAACTGGCGAGGATTGCTCTTGAGTAACTGGGACAAAGACAAGATATCCTGCTGATTGCCAGCTGCCTTGCTGCGCCTGAGCTGTCCCCGATAACGACGCTGTAGAAGTCTGACCTCTGATTAGTACAGCATGTGAGATCAGGTTGGCTTACGAGGGTGTGATCAGAGCAAAATCTCAGCCGTTGATTGCAGCACGGGATTGTCCACGTGGACACAGCTGTCAATCACGACCTCCAGCTTGCCAGGAGCCCGCGCGAACTTGGGAAGAGGAGGAACAGGGACAACTTCTGGCATAGCGTGCACCCTACCAACGTAAAGATGGTCCAACGCGAAAAGTGAACGCTGACACGTTCGAGTCAGTCAGGCTTCACGAACATCCCCATGTCTCCGGTCTGTCTCCTGGGCTTGACTTCGTCGCTTCGCAGGCCGTTGTACACGTTAACACTGCGGCTCTGTAAGTTTGAAATACTGACGAACAAGCGATGCAAAGCACTTTTGCTATCCTAAGGGGTTCGTTTTGCTGCATGCTTGAAGTCCATGGTGGGCAAGTCTGCAAGACCATCTCGGCCGCTGCAGCATGAAACTGTTGTCGCGTCAACTTGAACGTGACCTGAACCTAATGTGAGGCAGCCATATACTGTCAATCTTTGCTGTTAGCACGACATGTTGTGTGCACGAAACACATGACAACAGTAGGTAGATGTATACTTGACCTCCAACAGGACAAGCAAGGTACACAATGGCAACAAACTCCAACACACTTGGTGTGCAATTCCTCTTCTGCTGACTACATTGTTTGCATTGAAGTGTACTGCAGCATTGAAGCATACTGCACAATTAATATGTTGCACTGCAGTCTGGTGAGTTGCTGCTGCACATCAAGCTCAAGCAGCATTCCTCAGGATGACCAAATTCCTGTTATCTTGAGGCATGTTTGCGCGCAGCTTTGCGCACATGCAACAACGTTGTACATTGACATTATTTTTTGGGGTTGTCCATTAAGGACAGTTGGGGTGATGGGACGTTGGTTTGATTAGCTGCTCTGCTGAGCGTACATGCCTATATCATGACTAAAAGACCTGTACAATCAGCATATGAGCACTGCCATGTAGCACATTTGGGTTATAAAACTGCTAGCAGCTGCAGCTGTTTACCACTGAGCAAAGTGACACTGTACTCTTTGGCACTGCAACTACCCAGAAGTGCAGGCCAGCTGCAGTAGGTTGACTGAACCATATAGATGCATCACACTAACAATCACACATAGCAAATGATCATCGCACTTTGGTGGTGATCATGTATCAGTAGGCCTTGCCAGCTTGTCAACCAGTGATCATGAGCAGGTGGCATGCATGCCATGCATGCCATGCCATGCCATGCCTCATGAGCAGGTGGCATGCATGCCAGCATATGCTGTGCAGATAACGGTCTGCTGGTGTGTTCCCTTCAGGTTGTGAGGGTATGAGCTTGTGACAAGGGTACATAAGGGTTTTGTCTATATTGACACTTCAACTCATGCATTGTGCAATCTCAGATGGTCATATATGAAGCGTTATATTATAACACCCTATGCCAATATGACTGGCTTACGCTGTGCGGCTGCCAACATTATGCAAGGAATGTATGACGCAGCCGCAGATTTCAGCTCTATGATCAGTGTTTCGTGATCCTTGCTGGGGACGCCAATTTCGGCTGACACGCATATTTGAGTAGGCGATGACAGAACTTGATGAAGGTCTGACTTCGCTTGCGCCTCTCTCTTCAACTGTCACGAGATCATGTCCGCTTTATCGACCTCCCAGTCATACAATCTGATAGGTATAGATCCTGCAGATGCACCGCCAGCACTGTCGAAGTTGGCTGATCAGGTGGCAGCATTGAACAGCAAAGGCAGTGGGACTGTGACAAGTGCAACAGCCACAGTGACGCCTAAGTACACCACCTCAAGCAAGCCAGCACCGCTAAAGTCTGGTTTTTTCAACAAACAGAATGCCAAATCTGTTAACAAATCTTCTCAACAGAGCAAGGTTGGGCAGGCTTAGGACTTCTGGCCCACATGTGCACTATATGACAGCCTTAAAATCTGCTGTTACACACTAGGTTATACCAGCAATGCACAACACTGCAGGATCAGCGGAGCTCAGCAACTCCTCACATAAAAGCCAGGCAAGGCCCTGCTGTTCCAGACATATTCATGATTCCTCCAGATGAACAAGAAAAACAGTATGAAGCCATGCGGAAAAAGTTGACAGGTAGGGCAGGCCATAGCATGCTTCTATGATCTGAGGCAGCTGCTGATCAGTATACTATGCCACATGCAGAGGAACTGATGCCGACTAAGGACACCATCAAGCAAATTGCTGGGAACCAGAGCCTTCTTGCTGGGTTTGACGACCCAGAAGTCATGAGCGCTGTGCAGGATGTTGCACAGAACCCCGCAAATATTCAGAAATACAAGAACAACAAGAAGGTGAGGGCAAGCTGCAAGGTTGTGTAGGGCAAGTTTGGAGAGTGTCTGCACAATGTTTGTGACTGTGCAGAGCTGCACGAGGAGCATTGTCATGTGTGGAACCTTGCAGCAGGTTGTCTGTGCCTGGCCCCCTGTGCCTGAACCCCTGCATTGCAACATTTATTGGCAGACTTGGCCTCACTCAAAACCTTGCATACCTTTTCAGGTGCAAGCGTTTTACCAGCAGATGGGCAGTGTCATGGCACAGCGCTGTGATGAGCTTGGATCGTCAAAAGCGAGCTCCAGGCAACCAGACAACAGCAAGCTTGCCAGCCCAACATCTGCCCCTATGCCTATTGTCATGCCTGCTCAGGGGGCCCAAAGACAGCAGCAGCAGACATGCAAGATTGAGGAGGTCACATAAACACTTGCAATCGCACAATGCCACTTGATTGAAGATGTGCATGCATGCATGTGCACACAGGTGTACACGTGTTGCAGCGTCAGAATTAAACTGCTGCGATGTAGTTTGCAGAATACATGTCACAGGGCATACATCTGTCTTGTACACATGTGACAGTGGCCTCAGGCACAATACCAACATTGCTGTACATGTGTGCTGATACCTGTACCATGTTCATCAAGCATGCATGGCAAGCAACGCATTTAGCATGGGATGCCATCAGTGCAAGTATGGCTACAACTTGTGCTACAAGTCTCACATTCAGACCAGCTAGATCTGCAGGTCCGCTAGGATTGTCACAAAAGCTATGTTGCAGCTCACCAGTTGGTGCTTGGTTGTGAGTGTGGATAAGATTAGAACTGTTTCTCACGTGAGGCCTCGTGCGTGGTGTCTACGTGGTGTTCTGTCCTTTTTTGGGTTGGATGCTGCGTAGCTTTTGTTTGCCTCGACCCTGGCCTACAATTCGTGTACTGCGGCTCTATCAGACAGCTTGGATCGCTTTCCAAATCTGGGCAAGACCAACGGATCAAAACACAAGGCCTTCAGGTGCGTCAGGCCGTCAACGTCGTCTGTTCATTGTTGCTGTCAGTCTTGCTCACGTCAATATTAGTTTTGGAGCCAACGAGCATGCTCATCAAATACGTTGCGAATCCGCTGCATGGACTCATTGTCATGCCAGTTACAGGCTTGCTTGAGCAAACGGCGGACTCCGATCGTGCATGCGTACGCGTGCAGTCTAGCAACTACTGATCAGCCGGCGCGGATGTGAACCTTAGGCTGCACAATAGCCGCAGCGTGTTTGCAGTTGATTCAATGGCCGTGCACGTCTGTTCATGCGCTCGTGACACTCAGAACGTATGTTCAGGCTCTGATTGATCTGCAGGTGCCCACCATGAAGAGCAGCAGCCTTGCAGTTGCATGTTTGTTGGCGGCGTTGCTTGTCGCTGGAGCTCTAGCGGAGCCCCGCAAGCTTTTGGAAGCTGGTGCAGACCTGTCTGAAGCAAATGAGCATCAAAGGATCTTGGCAGAACTAGAGGAGGTACACCAGCTGAGGGAACGCATGCTGCAACAGGGTAAGTCTACATGAAGCTTAGAGCATAAGCATCAAGTTGCAGAACATTGCAATGTTCTGAGTATGTGCATGGATGCATAGCATGCTGCCACACAAACTTAGAATATAGTGGTTGCTCACCATATCACATGCGGGCGCATGTTTTTGCTGTGTGCCGTGATGCACACAGCATGACGTGTCACACATGCAATATCGTGCTGTGCAAAGATTGCAACAGTCAGTGTTGTTCTGCCTGCATGATTGCCAGAACCAAAAACACTGGTCTGCCGCCCATGCCTGTGCAGCATGCGACATGCTCACCAGCAATACTCGCTTTAGTCTGTTAGTTACTCAGTTTTCGGACCTGACGGTACCGGTCAATGCATGACAGATAACTTGATTACACTTCTGGTGGGAGTGGCGCTCCTGCCCCTGCTCCAGGTCCTGCAGAGTCAGAGTCACCTACTCTGCATAGAGCACTCCTGTAGAGCCTGGCTAATTGGCAATCAGCTTGTGTACTACGGTAGTCATGAAGCCATCTTACATGTCTGAGACGTACAATAGCCAGAACATCTTTTGGAAGTGATTGCCCACCTTCAATGACATCGCACCGTAACTGAACTGGCCATGGCTTGCGCCTTTTAGTCGTGGTTGGATGTAGCATGCTTGTTGTTAGCATGAATGTCGTTTGGTGCAACAGTGGTAAGCACAATGTCATAAGCAAAATGCCCTCCTGGAGTGCAGCAAAAGAGCATGATGCCGATTTCGACTTGATCTGTTGGACTTTCTACACACAGACCAATAGGCTTACTGTAGCCTAGGCAGTAGTAGTGTGTACATTTCAATCGCACTTTGGAGCCACAAAGCAGTAACATGTATGTTACACTGCTGATGCAAAAAAAAAAACAAATACCAGCACATATGTGCTGCGCCATGGCTGCGCTTCTTTTGTCAACGAACTCCATACAGACATCAGCTTACAGGTGACACATTGTATATCATGCTTCTTGGCATGCTGCAGCCTTGAAGTTGGTCACATTGTTCTGCAATTGTTTGCTGAACAGAGTGCTGCCATATGAGCTGGCATGCTGCTAAAACTATGGCGTGAAAGTGCGTTAATATAAACACTTTGGCTGGTAGCGCTAAACTGCTGCAATGCACCCAAGTACCTGCACAATGGCAAACCTCAGTTGTGACAGATTGATACAATGGACAAGGGGCCATCATACACCTGGAAAGCGTCTTGTTTGGAGCAGACCTACCTTGTCCGCAAACGCTTTGAACTCTGGATTTTGAAATTGGTGTTGCAGCGCCTGCAACAGCCAGCAAACATCTTGCCAAACTGTCCAAAGTAACACATCGGTATGTGGCATGAGAATGACAGCCATCCTTGCTGTGCATACAGCATACAGAGTGTTTTGGGAGTATGATCATGGCCTGGTGGGGGCCAAACAGAAGCTATGTGACACACAGCACACCTTTTCCCTGTCAGCTGCAGTGTCAACAGCACAAATTTGCTCTTGAAGACGTGAATCCCTCAGCATGTCTCTCAGCGATTCATCAGCAACTGCAGTTCACAAGCACAGTCTGTAACAAATGCACTGTTTGATATGGAATTTGCTGAATTGTAAAAGAGCCAGCAGCAAACCTAGCAGCTCAAGCTGGCTTTTTGAGAGCTGTGTTGTCCCTGCCAACTCATCAGGTTGCCCATCAGTAGCTGCAGCAGGCCCTGCACATCATACTTGGCTCAGCACTGTGGGTTTTGAAGACCATGCTAAGCTGAAGACATCAAAGACCTTTGAGGGCGGCTCTTGCTTTTGCTCACATTCAGGTCAGGCAGAAGCTCTCAATACCTGGATGCTGGCATGTGTCTGCACTAGTAGGCACCAGCACTGCTCTGACCACGATTTGTGTCACTTTGCCATCTTGCTTCCTGACAGAACGTACAGTGCAAGAGGGCAAGCTGATAGGTATCAGATGTCCTTGCTCCTTCGGGACGGAGCCTAGAGCGGTGCCATTGTGCATAACTTGCACCAGGTCATTGGATTCCGTTCGTGACAGTGTCAGTGCTGCCCCGGCCTTCAGACCCGTGTTTGCTTCTTGCAGATCCCCTGTTTGCTGGACTATCAAGTCCAGCTTCTGGAATGACATGGGCCAAAAGCTGCAGCTTCTGGACAACCAGTTGGCTGTGAAAGCGGTGAGCTGAGGAAGCGACCGAGGAACGCTGCAAGCGACAGCAGAGAAGGCCCAGCGGACTTGTTTGTGATGAGGCTTGCTAAACAATTCGCAAACTGAACAGCGCGAGTATAGTGGACCTGAGTATAGCGTCACGATGTAGTATCGAAGTGTGATACTATGCTTGAGCCATGAAGCTTTTGCGAGACTGCAGCTTGACATGCTGGTTTCGGAGCAACGCAGCCACAATTTGACAAGAAGTCTGTGGTATCTTTGTGCAAGACTTTGTGTCTAAGATGTTGGCAAACATGTGGAGCACGCCTCCGAGGACGCCGCGCTCATCAGGTGAATTTTGTTTGATGCTAGGATCCCACTGGCCTGTCCAGACTAGCGAGCTGGAGCCACCTTATAAGGTGGCTCGAACGTAATTACGTTCAAGGCCTGCTCATGATCATAGTTCATGCTCACGAGGTGTCTGCTTCAGCGAATACTCCGTAATCTCGCGCCTTGCACATGCAATCCAGTGGCGCAGCGAAAGTACCATTGGCAACTCGAGCTCGCCAATTGCCAGCCAGTCAATGATTTGACAGGGTCCTTATGACTGAAGGTCTTGGGGTGCCAGCTCAGGTCAACTTGATTGTCCAAGAGATTCCACAATGGTCAAGACTATTGTCAGAAAAATGTAGGATTGTGTAAAATAGTGAATGTCCATTGATCCTATACATCTTCTTTTGCACGATTCCCGCGCGAATTTGCAACCGATGATCAATGGTTGATGTGCCCAACGAACAGGCCAGTCTACGATATCCGCGATGGCAGTGGGTTCATCTGACAGTGACGTGCTCGTGAGAAAGAAAAAGCCAAAGCTTGCCGGTCTGTCAACCTGCCGCATGCAGATGATGTCTCGTGCGTGTGTGAGCACGGCTGCCGCACCGCTCAGTCGGCTTTGATCTGCGTCCAGCAAGCAAGTGGCAACAGTGGCAGTAGTTGATACACACTTGCTGCAGCCGGATGACTTCTGGTCGCGAGCTGTATGAGCGATGGCTTCAAGATTGTACAGAGGCTGCTCAGGAGCTGAAGGGCTGCATCAAGCAGACAAAAATGCACAGACCAGAATGTTGCAATGTCCTGGGTGCAGCATTAGCGGCTGTCATGTCCCTACAGCAGGCTGTTGTTTTGGGCTGCGTGGTTGAGAGCAAGACACAAGACTTGCCAGAGTTATTTGCTGAGACGATGAGCACCATCGAGCTGGCCAAATCTACCGTGCAGGTAACTGTGTGCAATTTATTTATGTTAGAAAGCAGACACATGCCAATTTGGAAATCGCTCTTTGAAGTGAGTTGTTTGCTCAGTGTACACCGCAAAGTCTCAGCTTGAGAAAGATGCAACAACCAGCAATCAGGTTTCCTCTGCCTCCAGGTCAATGGCAGCCAATGGAGCTTTTCAGGATGCACATGTTTGCCATGGGGCCACAATGCTGATGGCAAGCTCAGAGCAGTAGCTGAAAGCCTGAAACAGATTGCTCAGAGGGTCAAAGGCATGCAAACCAATGATCCACAAGAAGACCCTCGCAGTCAACTGTGAGGCAACAGACTGTCAGACTTATCCTGTTGCTGAATGTCTGTGCCTTTCATGGATTCAGGCTGATGTTTGCATGATATCTTGGCACATTGCACTTGCCACCAGGGGCCAGTGTACTCCTAAAGTTGTGCATGCCATATGCATGCTGCAAGACAGTCTTCATGCTGCCTTGCAAGCATGTGCTTGACAGCTTTGCATATATGGCCTATGTTGATCCATCCACTTAATCAGACTAGGTAACAACGCTTATTATCTATTGGCATGCAGTGCTCCTCATTTTGATCCCACACCACTGCAGCCCACCTCCCTGCTTGGCCAGCCAACATCAATAATTCCCAGCTGCTTGCGCCACGGCTGCAACTGCAGTCACGTGCAGTCTGTGTCCTACATAGGCCATCAGACTCGGCATGCTTTCATGCAAGAAGATGCACAGGTATAAATGCAAAGTCATTGTTGCACATTGCAACTCCAGGAATGTATGTCTGGCCCCTGCCTGCAACATGGTGCTTGTGTGCAAAGAACACTAGCCCAAGTCCTGCAAAGCTGATGAGCTCATGTCAATGCATATTTTGGCTGCTAATTTGAAGATGCAATCATCCTGTTCTCTCTGGCATACCTGGCTACACTGACCTGTGATGTGCACTCAACAGCAGTGTGCACTTGATGCGTACCTCTGTTAGTAGCATAGGATTAAATACCTTGTTGATACTTACATTCATCGTAGTACATCACTGTATAGGAGCCACAATCGGTTGATGCAGGTCTGGTGGGCAGTGAATAGCAACAGCAGAAGCAGGGTGTATGCTCACAATGTAGCTAAAGGATCAACATTGGAGCTGCCAAATGGTGGCATCCAAGCTGCTGTCTTGTCCCTCGGCACTGATGGGTCTGGCCATGTGTGGATGGGGCACCAGGGGGGTCTGGTTCAAGTGTGGTGTGCTGCTTGTCAGTGCCCAATCTGTCAGTGGTCTGGCATGTGTCCTGCTGATATCAGGTGATTCCTCTCTGTCTAACTGCATTTGAGAAGCTGGCAATGGTGTTGTTGCAGTATGGTCAGCCTGATTTAGAATCAATAAGAGATTACGATTTGGCTTGCTTACAGTTAGCATCTGGCTAATACACTTCAGGCTCACTCAATCAGCATCTGGCTGCAGGTGCTTGTCCATTGGCCAGCACCCTGATTCCATGTGGCTGGGCACTGCTCAAGGTTCCGTGTGCCAGGCTCAAGTCTGCACTGCAGATCTTGGCATGCAAGCCAAACCCACCGTCAAGTGCATGATCACTTTGGATGCTGGTCGGAGTCCTTCCACAATGCCTGCCTCTCAGCCTGGACAAGCAGGCTTTACATCTTTTCCAGCTACATCCAGATCTCAGGCAGCATTGGCTCCTCAGTCATAACCAACCCCGCTGGCACATGACGGGCCAGTGTCTGAAATTGTGACAATGAGCGACAGAGTTGTGTCTAGCGGAGGTGCAAGAACTGTTGCTTCAATCATGAGGGAGTGGAGTTTGACAGGAGAGCTCATAGCATCTCACACACCCTGCAAGCAAGGTACATACATCACGTTCATTGTTACATTGCTGCTCTTTGCATTGCTGCTCTTTGCATTGCTGTAAATATGAGGTCTACGCGAGCTTACAATCTTTCATACTGCTGTGCTCGCATGTTAACACAATGATCAGCTCATGTTCTGCTTCTATGTCAGCTCCATGCTTGTGCACTACACTGCAGCTAATTTCTGTGTGAGTCTTCATGCAGGACCTGTCACCTGTATCAGTGTCTTGCGGCCAGATACCCTGTTGCAAAGGCATAACGCCCCACAAGCTCATGCAGACTCATGGCAGCTCCTTACTGGATATCAGAGTGGTCAAGTCAAGCTGTGGGTTGTACCTCAGGGGCGACCACTGCAGCCACTGGCCATCCTAGCTGCTTCAACAGCCAGCCCAGTCCAGTCACTGGTGGTACTGGATGACCTACAGCTTCTATGCTGTGGCCACCTTGATGGGCACCTAGCGTTGCACCATGCCCGGCAGATCATTGCGGCTGCACCAGCTGCAACGTCACTCAACAGTCAGGACATGCCAGTCATCACTGTGCAGAGTTCATGCTGCCAGACACATGACAGCGGGCTGGTACAGTGCATCAGCTGTGCATTGGGCCTGATCTCAGTTGGGCGTGCTGGCTCCATCCTACTCTGGTCACGCGATCAGCTCACAAAGATGGCTCAGCTGAGCTGCGCACACCCTCCTGAAAGGTACTGCTATCAGTGACACTCCATTTGCCTGGATGTCAAACTCCTTGCTTGTAGACAATACATTTGAAGAGTCACACTATGTTGAGTTCATCTTTTAGATTGGCAAGGCTAGACAGAGTGATCTAGCTCCAGCAGCCATGCACTATGTACCTTAACTGCTGGAGCTGTTCAAGCTGATTTCTATACTGCTGACTCACAAACGCACTTGACAACTCACTCGTGCTTCAAAGCTCGGCTTTGAGATTGGATGTTGAGTTGACACCTTGATGATGACAGCTTAATAATGACAGCCTCAAGATACTCAAGGTCACATCAAGTCTGACGCAACTCAGGCTGACCCACATGTGACAAGCAAAGCCGCGTATCATCTCCACAAATTTGACATTGCAGTGAGCAAGGCTCCAGCCAAATTCATCTCGGTGTGCAGAGGTAATAACATGAAGGCTGTCAGATTAGTCAAGCCAGAAGAGTCAAAGGCCCCAGCTGCAGAGCCCCACCCAATGCAACGTTTGTTTGGGCCGGACTCAGTGCAAGCAATGAGGGCAGCTTTGGGCAGATTTGGGGCAGACAAGCAAGCAGAGACCAATGATCATTCCCACAGCACGTCCCAAATGCAGCCAGACCCAAGTACAGTGCAGCCGCACTTTACTGCTCATGATGGTCTTAGAGCTTCTGCCCTTGGCAGGATCTCAGGTACAAGATGCCTATGGTCTCCAGCAGAGGCTACCGCAGATGGAATGTCTTGCTGAGATGTCGCGTACATATAAGTGGTTGTTGATGTCAGATATTTGATGCGCTAGTCGTGCACATGAAGTCTTTGCGCAGCAGCATGCATTCATTGTGTGATTGCAACATCTGCATAACATTCATGGGCAAGCCTGTTATGCGTTCACATACAAAATTGTGCAGGACTGTGTTCATGATGACTGCTGCTCTTGCTTATTTTTATGACATTGCTCAGTATCTGTACATGTGCTTTTTCTTGATCACCACGGACCCATCTAGTTGTTGTCTATCCATCTTTTGGTGCAACAAGTAATTCATGCAGTTCGCCTTGTTGCAGAAACTCATTCAGGATTTCCTTCACCCAGTGTATCGCCCGCCAGTCAGGCGTCCTCTGACATTGATGGACATGCGGCAGCTCCCAGTGTTGTGAAAGCCCAGTGTATAGACCTTTTGGACAGCTCAGGCCGCATCAGGTCTCTCAACTCATACAGCCCATTTGCAAACGCCCCAGGTCCCCAAATGAGTGGCACCTTGAGGCCCTTACCAAGATCAGTATCATGGCCAAATCTTCCCCCCATGGACGATTCTGACCAAGAGAGCACCCAAGACACGAGCCGGCGGTCTGCAGATGAAGGGTCAAGGTCTGGCAATGCTGCTGGGTCAAGGAGAGCTCAAGCTCAATCTCTCCCTGCAGATGCAATTATGTCTTCTGCCTTGTACGCACTGCGTCAGGACCCACAGCAGCGGCCGCCAAGTCAGCCTTCAGACGTCCCAACACTGCAGAAGACTTCCTCTTTCAGCCGGCGAGCTTCGCTTGCTGCTATGCTACTCAAGATGAGGGCGGGTGACGATCTCAGCAGAAACAGTTCACAATCGTCTGGTGCTGCATCTTTGATGTCCTCTGTGAATAGTGCTGACCACCTTCACCGCGCTGGTGGGCCTTCCGCCACACCTAGATCAAGCACTGGCCAAGGACAACCCATGCCCTTGTCAGTGGGTGGCAAAGGGCATCAGCAGGGCGCAAAGTTCGCAGATGACCGTGCTTCAAGGAAAGAGAAAACAAGGCTGTCCTCTGAACTGATAGATCGCATGGCAGCTGATGTCAGGTTGCAGCGCTTCCGCGGCGGCAGCGCAGTGTCAACCCCCCAAAACTCAGGCCATAGCAAGCATGGTGGCGTGAGCATCAGTCGTGATGCTGGTGGTGATGACAGTCTTAGCAGCGATGACAGTGCTTCAAATCAGGCTCTTTAGCCTGAGATGAAGAGAACCATCAGTGATGTTGCACTGGAAGCACTAGAGTCTGTGCAAAGCCTGAAGTGTCCTATGATATCATATAATCAGCTGGATATCAAGCGAAAGATTGGGGACGGCTCCATTGGTCAGGTACATTGGTTACATCTACTTGCACAATAGTGCAGATGTGCAGTTGCTCTCGACATAAGTTTGAAGTGTCATGTGCATGTGGCGTGCATGCGTTGCGCCATTTTGGGATCATCATGCTTATGCTGCATGCTTACTTGAAAGAGAACCAATGGATCATAGATGCATTTTGTGTGTCACGCAACATGCAGCACAGCTTCCAATCAACCCTAATCAACACCAGCTCTAGACACTTTGTGACCTTTATGCCGAGCCAACTTTGCCATCAAGACAGGTTGTTGTGCAGGTGTACCTGGCCAAATGGCAAGAGACAGACGTGGCTGTGAAGGTCATTACCCAGATGCAGAACCTGTCTCCCTTCCAGGGCCTGCACCCCCAAGATCCTGCTACCATGGAGTTGCTGTCACAATGCCGACGTGGCACTGCAAGGCGCTCCATGGAATTGGTGGATGAAATGACAGCCAATAGCAAGGCTTTGCAAGGTGAGCAACCCCAGAATGAAGCAAGACAGCATCACCTTTGCTTTGCCACAGCACATGAATTAACCTGGCTGGCAATTGCGCAGATGAGCAGACTTTTTTTGCACCCATGCTGGCATTGTCATAGCATGTGTCTGCACTTACAACTGAACCATACTGCATGTTCTTAGCACTGGATGACAAACTCTGCATATGTTGTAGATGCCCGTGTGCTTGTGAGCAGGTCCGATGAAATCTCAGATGCAGAAGGATGCGGATAGCTCGCAGGGCTGCAAGTCGCTGCCCAACCTGGGCCCCGCTGGGCAGACAGGCTTCAGTGACTCAGGTGTGAGCTCCCAGCTGTCAGATACAGAGCTGACAGCCATTGCCACCTTGGAGAGAGAGGTGTGTCTCCCATTGGCAGGGCACTCATTTCTCATGGTTACAAATTGGCTGTACATGGTATCCAGACCATCAGTTTCATCGCATTTCAGCTTGCAGTGGTCTTTAGGCATGCATAATTCCAGATGTCTTCTGCTAGCTCAAGCATTCATCTTTCTGGCAGCCAAGTGTTGTCTGCACTGCACTACTTCAGCTTGCCTAGCCATCTTATTGGCACTTGGCTGCTTGCAACCTGTTTTTAACTTTTACACACCCAGTGTTGCAGCAACGCAGCCAGCACCCAGTATACAAAACGGTATGATGCAAACCTTTCCAGGGGCTAAGATCTGCATTTGCCTACACTGATCTTGCCTGTTCACAAGACTGTTACAGCCAAAATATTGAAATGGCTCATGGCCATACACACCTTACTTATGCAAGGTCTGAAAACGCCAGAGATCTCATCGTGACACAGGTGTCCATCATGGCTGCCATTCGCCATCCCAATGTGGTTATGTTCATGGGCCTGTGTCTGAACCCAGTTTGTGTGGTCACTGAGTTCTGTGCCAGAGGCTCCCTATCTGATGTCATCAGGAAGGCTGCTACCAGTGAGATCTTTGCTCAGCTGCTGGACTGGCCTAAGCGGCTCAGCATGGCCTTGGATGCTGCAAAGGTTGATTCCCTGCACTGCCAACGTGCTTGTAATTGCTCGTTTGTTTGTCATCATCATCAGGCCCTTTCTAGTAGGGGTGCAGGGCCTGCATGTGTGCCCATCACGGGTGTATCCCCACGACGCATCATTTCCTTGTCTCAAAGTGGTTTTGCTGCAGAGGTTTGGTGGCTGTGGTAAGTGTTTTTGGATTTGTAATGTAATCTGCATCTGTACATGCCGGTTTTGTCATTCTACAACTGACTTTCAGTTTTTCAGACTTGGTCCAAGACAGCTTGCAACCAAGTAAGTCATACTCAACAATCTCCCAACATAGCTGCTAATTGCCAAAAGAGACAGACTGTGCTGACTTGCAGGGCATGCTACAGCTGCACAACCACAACCCCTCAATTCTGCACCGGGATCTGAAGTCACCAAACCTGCTGGTTGACAAGCACTGGCGGGTGAAGGTCACCGACTTCAACCTCAGTAGCATGCTGCACTCTGAGGCAGACACCTACGGTGTGCTCTCCAGTGTGGCCAACAACCCTCGCTGGCTTGCTCCTGAGGTACAGCAATTCTACTTGCATCGTTTTGTAGTCTACCATGTGATCATTTTGTAGTCTGGCACGTGATCTTGATGCCCTGGAGATCTGACTGATCATGCTCACCTGAGGACTGTGCCTCTGATAGGCACTGTATATGGTGGTACAGCCTTCACAGGTGTGCTTTCCACATACGCAAGCATGCAGCTGTGGTTGCACATGTAGCTGGATGCAGCATGGTGCTGTCATTGACAGCTTCACCCTGCATGTGTCTGTCGGTATATACACGTGTGGTGTATTGCAGGCTGTAGCTTCTCAGGATTACAGCAAGGCGGCGGATGTGTATTCCTTTGGCATTGTTCTGTGGGAGCTGCTGACCTGGCAGATCCCTTGGGGTGACCACAATCCCTTTCAGGTGAACAAACTTCACATTATTGGCAGACCTGTACCGTTGCGTGTTTTCTAGAAACCAGGGGTGGAAAGAATCGCTCACCAATGATCTGAGCATGATTCTGCTGTGCAGATCATGATGCTGTTGACACAGCAGCAGGCAAGGCCTGACATACCTCCCCTTGACACCTTGCCAGGACCACCTCTTCCTGGGATTGAGGAGTATATCCAGCTCATGCAGGTGTCTCACCCTTTAAGAGTTTGTGTTCAGAAAATGCTGAAGGGCGGGCCGCACACCAAGCCTTGCCATCGTGTCATGCTTTGCTGCTGGAAGACACTTGCTTTCCCACCTTTAGTTTTGGCATAAAGTCTGTTCATAAGATGTGGATTGCATGTGCATCAGCAATGGGAAGGCAGTCTTGCACGCAGATCCAGGGGTCATGCTAATCATGATTCTTAAGTCTTATGTCATGTGTTGTAGGGCAAAATCCCACATTGCGCTTAGATGCCCGTTAGCTCATTGTACCCTGCTGCATCATGATGAAGCAAGGTTGACCATTGCTCATGACCTTGACTATGTTGTCAAGCACATCATCATCTTGTGCATATCAACAACAGCATACAAATGAAAGGGGCAAGCATCACATATCTGCATGCATGCTGTAGGCATGCTGGCATGAAGAGCCAGACGTCTGCCCTGGCTTTGAAAGCATCACTGGGAGCCTGCGCTTGCTGCTGCATCAGACCGCTGCACTGGGGTCACGGACAGACAGGTTGACAGGTACAACCACTGCTTTGCATTTGCCAAATTATGCCACATGACTGCACTCTGATCTTGCTGTCTAATCAGAAGCTGCCAGGCTGCATTGGCCTCTGTAGCTATGTAGATTTAATTACAATCTTCCACTCATTCAAAGCATGCAAGAGCCTGCTGCGTATGTGCAGCCATGGAGACCCTTTGCATGCTGATTGCAACATAAACAATGCTCAACTTGTTGACTTGCTCTTGCAGACCTGCCAGCTCAGATGAGCTCCAGCTCTGCATCAGGCAGCCCGCCCAAGCCTGCCCGTATGTCCTTTGACATCTCTCTTTTGTCAAGCCAACGTGTCCCTCAGGCTTCAGCTGCAGCGCCTGCAGCTTTGAGAACAAGGATGCAAGGTCCAAACCCTCGTCCCGGTGACTCAGTCAGGGCACTTGCTTCTGCCTTTTCAGTCACTTCAGGCTCTCAGGGGAAGCTGAGCAACACTGAACACTTGCACAAGCCACAGGGTGTGTGCAGCCCTTTTCAGGGCTTGTCAATGGGACTGAAAAGTATGTCTGAAGGACTTCCCATGGTCACATCACAGAGTGACATCACTGCTTTCCCCACAGCACCACCTGCAGACAATCTTCACACTGTGACTTCATCATCAGGTTGGTGCTCAACTCTGCCATGAGCGCTGGCTTGACAGCTGGCTAGTCTGGCTTGCTCACTCACTCAGTCGCCTGTATGTTCACTTGCTAGCTCGCTCACTCACTCATGCACTCACTCACTCACTCATTTGCTCACACCCTCACTTGCTCACTCACCTCTCACCCCCCCTGCCCACCCAGTTGTAGTGGCTGTTGATACACTGATTGGGCTTCAAGTAGCAACCAAAACTTATGTCCTGCTGCTGCAGGAGACAGTAACAGCCATCCATTACCCAATCTCAAACAAGCTGACAATGTGAAGCAAATGTACATGCCCCTCAGGCGCTGATCGCTTCATGGGCCACAGACAGCGTGTGAGTGTCGCATATTGGGTCTTACAGTACTCCCCTTGCTCGATCACTGCAAGACGGTGGCAAAGCACACTCTTCTGCACACAGTGTCTGCATGAAGACCAGGCATGAATTTTTTCAGTACTTTTTCGGCTGTACATTTTTGATTCTGGAATTGTTTTTGGGTAATATTATTTCAAACTGGGATGGGGAGTTTTCTGCAGACAGCGTGCAGCAGGGAGACAAGCCCCTGCTTGTACGGTAAGGGATTGTCTCTTGTGTGACTAATGCGTCAGTCTGACTAACGAATTTGCATTCAAGTCACAGGTGTCGAAACAGTGTGCGACTATGATGTACACAGGTCACGTCACCCAAGTGTGTACACATGTGAACTGGTGCTGCCACATAACATTTTTCTTTTAGACTGTCCTGAGTTTGAGATTTACTGTAGTTGTGTGCCCTGACCTGTCACCTCAACCTGTAGATCTGTCTGTGCCTGGATTTACAGTTCAAGCAGATCACAGCACAGTCTCAGCAGTAGTGCGGTGCAAGGGCTAGGTCCTAGTATACACAATGCTCATGACGTGCATTACAATACTGTAAGAACTCCTGGGTTTGCACTCACATTTAGGAGTAGTCCTGATGGGTGGTTGACAGCAGTTCAAAGCTCTGTCTCGAGACAGATCTGGTCCAGACCAGATCTGTCCCGACTTTTCACCACAAAAATCACAGAGCCATATCTGCTGCAGCACCTGAGCAGGGGATGTGCATTCTTGCTAAAAGCTGACTGCGGTAGCTGTGAAGTTGCAGACCAAACATTTCGCTTTGCAAGCCTCAATTTTCAAAAGAGTGTTCTGCCACAGGGTGGGAATGGAAGCAGTCACTGGCAATGATGCATTGTACGTCAGGGCGGCACAGTGGAGGAGCCAGGCGTCAGAGGCATTACAAGGAAAGTCTGGAACGCTTTTTTAAGCCTCACCCACCCACTCAACTGTGTCGCCCCCCGAGGGTCGTTTTTGTCCCTTGCTTCTTCTTTGCACAATAGCTTTGAGTTGCGAAACCTCGAGCAACATGATTCTACCTAGCCCCGACATGTCCGACGGCCCTTTGAGCTATGTCAGTGGTGCGCAAGATGAGAGCGCTGTTTTGCATGTGAGGCATGGCCACTCTCAAGATGCACGATTGCCGAGGCATCTGCGTACCGCGGGTGCACTGATCACAAAGCTTGTGTCGCGCAGTGGCGCTCATCCTAGCTTAGCGTAAGACAATCAATGCAGACAGGCGGTGATCTCTACAAGCAGTGGTTGCTTGACTGCAAAGAGGCTGCTCAAGGACTGAGGCAACGGATCAAGCAAGTCAAGTCTTACAGGATCCAATGCGGGGACGTTCTGGGTTCAGCATTGGCGGTTGTCATGGCCTTGGAGCAAGCCGTGCTCATGGATCGGTTAGACGAGCGCTCACAAGACGTACCAGAAGTGTTCGCAGAGGCTGTTAGCACCATCGAGCTAGCTCAGGCGCTCGTCCAGGCAAGTACACCGTACACCAACTGACTGTCATATGAAGGGGACAGAACGTCGCACAGCAGCTGTTGACTTTCACAGTTCCTGATCCATGTGCCCTGTAGGTGTGCGAGAGCCGCTGGCAACTTCCTGGTTGTCCATGCTTTTCGAGCCACCAAGGTGCAGAGGACGAGCTCGAAAAAGTCAGCAGCAGCTTGAGACAAGTGTGCAAACGAGCCAGTGACCTTCAGTTTAAAGTTCGAAAGGATGATAAGCAAGCTGGACTTTACAGGCATGAAAGACAGCTCATTTTCATTTTGCATCAGATTGCTATTTGAACTCGCGAATCAGGTGCAACGCCTCATTCACAAGTATATCAGCAGACAGTGGAGCAACAGCAGTACACCATGGTTGCAGCTTCGAAGGCCCCACCTCGTCTTTGGCCTGTGCTACTCAGGATGGGAATGCACATGAAGGTGGTTTTGTCTGTCATCAGGACGCTGACCGGTGTTCATTTGCACTGCAGGTTTGCAGCTCTCGACAGACCAGTGCTGCTCCCAAGCCGCGTTCCACAAAATGGCATGATGCCAGCAAGCAGCTGCTTGCGCCAAGGTTGCAAATGCCACCATGTTCACTGCATACTGTACATTGACCCAGACGCAGAGCATCAGTCCCTGGCAGGCCTTGGCCAGGTATCTTTAGTGTCAGAACGGCAACATTATGATTCTTTTTTACTGCTGCTTGTTTCTGAGCATTTGTCGCTGCTGTACCCACCAAAATCTTGTCTTCATGTGTAGAATGATAAGTAGCTTGCCCCATATGTCTTTGTGGCCCCAACGAGTTCAGCTTGTATGGCAGGATGCATACGCATCTGCTATGCATGGTCTCCTGCTTGCTAACCTGCTTCACCTCTGATCTTTTGACATTGTACGCTTCACTGCAGGTCTGGTGGACACTCCGGGACAACAGTAACAGCACAGTCTTTGCGCACGATGTGGCCAAGGGAATCACAACTGAGCTGCCAGACATTTGCAGTGATGCCACAGTCTCATGTCTGGGGCTTGACAGGGCAGGGCGTGTCTGGATGGGCTGTCAAGGTGGCCTGCTGCAAGTGTGGTGTCCGGTCTTTCAAAGGCCAATCTGCCATGGGCGTGCTTTGTCAGCAGGCAGTATTGGGTAATTTTCTTGCCCGCATTGTATGCATGAGCATCTGCTGTACGGCGTCCTGCCTTCTCCACTGCTTGCTTGTTTTCTTCTCAGTTGCAGCTGAGTTTATGACCTCCTATCAATCCAGATAAGATGACTCGATTTCTGTGTGTGTGGATCTACATTCACTGTCTGCCTCTCAGCTCTGCATGGCAAAATTATTGCAACGTTTCAATCTTGCCCTGCTTGTAACAAGTATTTGTGCCTCAGAGATTGATGTCTGCCACAGTAAGCATTGATGGTATGTTTGGTGTGCAGGTACATTTGTGATTGCTGATCACCTCAAAACACTTTCAGTTCTCATCAATAGCTCTGCTCTGTTCTGTTTTATTCTGTCTTCTGTTGTTGTGACAAGGCAAAAATCAGATGCTTACTATATACTCTGGATCCTCTGCTCAGATATTGAGTTCTGAACTCGTGACTGAGATACAGACAATGGGTGAGATTTGGAGGTACAGATTCAGAGTCACATATAGAGTGAGCTTGTGAGACAAGTGAGATCGTCGCCATCGTGTACACAGCTGATCATTTGGCACAGCTTGAGCTTGAGTTGTTGTAAAAGCTTGCATGTGTATGTCGCTTGCCGGCATTTGGAAGTCACATTGTGAGTCATTGTGTACAATCTTCTCCCATCCTGAGAATCTATAGCATGAGTATATCTGCATAAGGCGTACTTGCTTGCTGTACAGGTGCATGGCTGGTGCTGAGGAACCTGATTGCATGTGGCTAGGAACTGACAATGGCTGCATATCCCAAGCATGCCTCAGCATGACAACTACCAACACAGGCTCACAACCTGTTGTCACCCTAGTCATCAGCTTACATCAAAGCATTGTTCAGAACACTCTGATCTCAGGTCAGGGTAGCCTAGCTCAGCGATCATCCATCTCACATGAGTCAGCGGCGACAAACCCATGTGCACCCTCATCTGCCAGGACACATGTGCCTTGCCCAACGTTCACCAACTCCAGCCGACGTACAGCTTCAAGGATCGGACAACAGCAATCAGGAGGGACACCAGTTGCAGGCCTGGAACACACCTCCAACATAGATCAAAGCCCATTATATGATGATCAGCCAACAGACACTGTAGAGCATGGTCTCGGCAGCACAAGCGCACAGCCATCCCCATACAGCACTGCCTTTGCTAGGGCAGGTAGCCACCACCTGCATCCAGGCCCCATTTTAATGCAAAGCCAGGCAGGTTCAGCGAAGCAGCCGTTTCAGCTTGCACATGATGGGCCAGTGCATGAGATTGTGGTGCTCAGCGACAGAGTGGTCACGAGGGGTGGCAGAGAGGAATCAGTGGTCATGAAGGAATGGACACCCAAAGGAGAGCTCATGGAGACACATACCACTTGCAAGCAAGGTCAGCACATAGATGAACTTACCTTGCGTGCCTTGCTGTCATACTTGCGCCCTCTCCAGACTGGTTTGCATTGCAGTCTAAAGAGGTGCAGACATCACGACAACATGGAAAGCAATTTCTTTAGCTCATTGTTTGGCAATGAGCTTACAGCAAATAGGCAAACCCATACTTCAAGCAGCAATCAATGGTGCCTGCCATCTATGTTGACCTTACATGTAATGACTCTGGCTTCTTTGATGTCTGCAGGTCCAATCACTTGCATGACTGCCCTTCACCAGCTCCCTTCACAGCACAAGCATGCCCATCAAGCTGGCCAAAAACTACTACCAGATATGGACAGAGGGCAGCTACTCACTGGCCACACAAGTGGTCAGGTCAAGGTGTGGTCAGCTGCTGCTGAGCAACCACTGCGACCACTGGCCGTTTTGGGCGCACCGACAGTCAGCCCAGTCAAATCCCTGGTTGTGTTGGCAGATCAGCAGCTGCTGTGCTTTGCTCATGCAGATGGCCATCTGGCACTGCACACAATGCCAAATTGCTCCGTGCGGCCAACCTGGGCTGAGTCACAAAATGAACAAGACTTGCCGGTCTTGTCGTCGCAGCATGTTGTTTGTCAAGCACATCGACTGGGGCTGGAGCAATGCGTGAAGTGTGAGGTTGGCTTGATGTCTGTGGGGTCCTCTGGCACTATACTGATGTGGTCAGAAGAACAGCTCTCCAGTATTCTTCAGCAACCTGACTACCTGGCAGATGACGGGTGAGACCTTTTGTCTGCCGCCGCATCACACGGGCCATTGTCAGTTCTGTCCCTCGGCCTTGTAAGTGATGTACAGCAAGGCTACCAAGCTCCTCAATATGAGCCTGGGGAAAGACCTGTGTGCATTACGCAGGCTACATGCACAAAGACAAGTCTTGGGCGCTGATCCTGTGTGTCATTGACAAGAGCCTGTTTGTCAACAACATGCAGCATGCATCTCTGTACTAGACTCACAGCTTATGACTGAGCAGAAATGCTTGTCGTTTTCAGGGACAGCGAACAAGAGCCTGAACAAGAACTTGACAACACCTTACTAGATGATCAGTATGCTTGCTCCGGTGCAGCATGGTTGTTGCAGCGCTTTCTGGCTTCTGACTCTGTGCTTGCCATGAAAAGAGCCTTGAGTGGCTCCAACAAAGACAAGCCAGAGGAAACGCACTCACTGAAGGAGACACTTAGCAGGGCTGATACGCAGCAAGCATCAAGCACTCATATGAGCATCAGTGCACGTTTCAAGGCTTTTGCATTGGGCAGATCTTCAGGTACAACTTTAGTTGACCAGGGCTTCCACACCTGCACCACCGCTGCATGTGTTTGGCAACTCAGTCAATCCTGTTTTTGCTGGTATGTGCACTTATGCATAAGTTCTCTTGTGAGACTGCATCATGTCTCTGGTTTGCTGAGCAAATGCTTGTGCAGGTGCCAGAAGCAAAGGCCGCAATGAAGATCATCTCCGCCGAGCCTCCCAAATGCTTGCATCAATAACATCTCATTCTGCACCTGAGATGATTGTTCCCACAGACTGCCCAGCAATTCCCCGCAGATCCGCTTCATTTTCTCCTGGAGAGGCAGCACCAGCTTCTGGTAGTGTTATTGATGTAGCTGCCTCTGCATCACGACGCTCTGGCTCACCCTATGGCTTGATCAGCGTCAAAGGAAATCTTCCAGATGTGTCTGCTGGCACAACACTCAAGACATTGCTTCCGGCACATAGCAGTGAGCCCTCAGCCTTTGATCCAAACTCCCCAGATCTTTGCGGCTTGGTAACAGCAAGCAGTTCTTTTTCAGCAGTGCATCATGTCCAGTCCACAAGGCCTGCGCTGCCACCTCAAACAGCAGCAGACTTTTGTACAAACTCCACCAGGACCTCGATCAATTTCACCCGCGATGGTCAAAGGCCGCAAGCAGACATCATGCTGCTGTCAACGAGAGGTCAGACTTTGCCTGAAGGCTTGATTTCACACTCTGATGTGTCTGCTCTGCACCACCCTCCACCCAGATCCTCCAGTCAGCTGTCAGCTTTCCACACCATCCAGCAAGCATCGTCTGTGAGCAAGCGGACATCGCTTGCCAACCTGCTGCACAGGATGTCCGCAGGCACTCAACCTCCAAGCGACACAGCTTCAACTCATTTCAGTGACGCTGCTTCAGAGCTATCACTGGCTGTCAACTCAGACAGTGCTCCAGCTCTGGACTCAGTGGGTAGGCTATTATCCAGCACTGTCTCAGCTCAGCTGCCGCCTCCTAGCAGGCACCTGGGCCAACTCGCAATGGTATTGCAGCCACAGGTAGCCTCTAAGCAAATTCCACGTGATGCTGCTGTAAGTCAAACGGCAACCCCCAACAACTCGCCAATGTTTGTTGCACCTGCTGCCATCAGTGGGAGCCTTGGACGACATCCCAGCTTACCCCTTAGCAATGATGCACTGCATGCCAGCAGCGGTGCCTCACAGCAGGGTCGTATGCGTCCTTTGAAAAGGACAATCAGTGATGTTGCCTTGGAGGCCTTAGAGTCTGTAGACAGCCTCAAGTGTCCAATCATAGAGTACTGCCACTTGGACATCAAGCGCAAGATAGGGGCAGGCTCAATTGGGCAGGTGTGTACACTTGACTGTAATCAGTTGCAGGTTCTGCTGATTTTTTGTATGATCCACATACCTAGGGAGTGGAGTAAGTCTTTGCAGCGTCTGTTCTGTAAGCACAGCACATGTCGTTGACACTAATGAGTATCAAAACTCAGCTACATGGATGGTGTGTAGCCTCATACAAGCTGCCAGCAGCCCATAACAGCCTCCTGTTTTCTCCTCACTTTGACACTCGCTTGCCCAGACCATGCACATAGCCTGTATGTACTGCTTGCACATTGGCATTGCTGCAGGTGTATCTGGCCAAATGGCAAGAGACAGATGTGGCTGTGAAAGTCATCACACAGATGCAGAAGCTGTCACCCCTGCGGGAGATCCAGGGCCAAGGCCAGAGTAGCATGCAGCCCTGCCATGCTCTTGGCAAGCAAACCAGTACTCAGGCAGCTGGCCAAGCAGCAGGATTGGGCAATCTGCACATGGGTATTGGTTTGCAAGGTCAGTTTCAGCCAGTTGGTAACAACCTGGCTGCTGTCAATGAGTAAGGTGAAAAACCCAATTTCAATATCAAAGCTTGTTTGGTTTTACCGACAATCCTTATCTGTGTGTGTTGTGTCTGGACTGCTTTGCTTGGACTTGCTTTTCGTATCACAAGAGGCACAACCAGGGGTATGCTTCAAGTGTGCACAGGCTTGAGCAGTCTTTTGTTCATAGCGGGCAGTGCATAGTGTGTCATGCTGTACAACACTCTGAACAGCGTGCATGTGCTGTCTGAGTGCTGTAGTGTTTCTTGTGCTTTGCTGTGTTCAGGTGTATTGTGTCACTGCTGTTGGACCATGCACCTAACCTGTATGCCCAACTGGCTATTTAAACCAGCCTGTGCTTCCTTGTGCAGTGGGGCTTGATACTTGCGGCATTGCTGGATCTAGCGTGGCACTCCAGTGTGAGCAAGGAGTTGGCACGCTTCTTGACACAGCTCTGAAGTCACCAATGTCTGACAAGGAATTGACAGCCATCACCACCTTAGAAAGAGAGGTGCGCATCTGCTACGTCAACTATGCCTAGATCACATCCACGCTGCCGTGTCACCACTTTACGTCTGTCAACTCAATTGCAAACATGCCTTGACTGGCTTGTTGGGTTGATTCGTTGCTTGCATGATGCTGACAATAGATCAGTCCCAGCAGACCTGACCAGCCAGAAGGCAATGTGCAGTCAGGTTGACAAACATCACATGCACACAGTCTGATGGCCAAGCTATCTTATGCCTGAAATGCAGTTATGCTGGTTGCACATACACAGCACAGCGTCTACTCTACACAAGCCTGCTTGAAGCAACTCTTGCAATGCTCCTGTTCTGGGCAGGCCATGTAAGCTGCAAGTCATGTTGCAAGCTGTACTCTGCATCACATGCCAGCATCAAATGCCAGGTTGGTGAATGAACGTTGCCAAGCTGCACAGGTGTCCATCATGGCTGCCATTCGCCATCCCAATGTGGTCATGTTCATGGGCCTGTGCCTGGGCCCCGTCTGCATTGTCATTGAGTTCTGCCCCAGGGGCTCCCTTTCTGATGTCATCCAGAAGGCAGCCTCTGATGGAGCCTTTGCCCAACAGCTGCCCTGGCCCAAGCGCCTCAGCATGGCCTTGGATGCTGCAAAGGTCAGGTCACTCCTGGCTCATCTGGCCAGCAGTTAATGATGTGCCAGAATAGGTTCACCAAGAGCTGATCTGATGAAGTCATTATGACTGCTGTATGTCTTGCAGCTTGCTGCAAAACACCTCTCACTGCACTGCACTGCACTGCACTACAGAAGCCTGAAAACTCACTATATGTGTGCAGGCCTTGGTCTGCTGTCTTCATCGTCCATGTATCCTTTTGCACAGAGAAACTTATGATCGCTACCGCGATGCTGAAGGTGTGTTGTTGTACAGGGCATGCTGCAGCTTCACAGCCACAAGCCCCCCATCTTGCACAGAGATCTGAAGTCCCCCAACCTGCTGGTGGACAAGCACTGGCGGGTGAAGGTCACTGACTTCAACCTCAGCAGCAAGCTGCATCTGCAAGCAGACTCCAATGGACTTGACTCTAGCATTGCAAACAACCCTCGCTGGCTGGCTCCTGAGGTATGTGACATGGGTCTGCCATCCAGTATTGCTGTGGATGCTTGTGCCTCTCCAGATTGCACCATAGCTAAAACCCATGGTTCATTTGGCGGTTCAAAAGTGTCGTGTCAGTAGGCCTTACAGAGATGCTTAACACAGGCTGCTCTGAAGAGACAAGACTTGTCCTGCACACACCTAGCTTATCATGAGCTAGAAAGCATTTTATACTGTATTATGTGGCAGGCATGACTCGTTGTTCTATGATGGAGGTCATGACACTGATCTTGCATTGCTGGTGTACTGTCATGTTGTGCTGGTCATTCTCATGCAAGTGCTGTCTTTGAACAGCTTGGAGAACTGCTGTTGCCAAGCAAGTCAGACATGCATGTTACTCTCTGTTGCACAAGTGTGAAGGGCAATGTTGACGTGCACAATGCACCCGCCACAATGGTGCTGTTGCCAAAAGTGCTTGCTGCACTCTTTGGAAGCATCGGTTCCTGTTCAGCAGGGTGTGCTTCCTTTAGTCTGTCATTCAATGACTTCACTCACCATCACATCTCATGAATAGGCACTGATACGAGCTTCTACAATGCAGGTGATTGCTGCTCAGAACTTCAGCAAGGCAGCAGACGTATACTCATTTGGGATCATCTTGTGGGAGCTGATGACGTGGCAAGTACCCTGGGATGATCTCAACCCCTTCCAGGTACACAGAACAAACAAGCAACAGCTGAGACACTGTCAAAATGGCCAGTTGCTTGCTGGACATCATGCAATTCTGGTCATCAATCCATTTGTGAGGCACTCCTCTTTTGGGCGAATGCCAGTGTGCTGTTGTGAGTACCTTGAGCAAATGGTCGCTGTGCAGATCATGATGCTGCTGACGCAGCAGCATGCAAGGCCAGACATACCGTGTGTGGGCAGCCTGCCAGGAGGGACCTGGCCTGGATTGCAGGAATACATACTGCTCATGCAGGTATGCAGGCCCAACTGCACCTCGTCCTCATCAGCTTTCTTATGCAATGGCTTGGCACTATACTGCCCAAACTGCCACCTGGCGCCTCTCTGTATGTGCAATGTGTATGTCTGTCTGTGTATGCATGTCTGTGTGTGTGCGTACGTGCATACATGTGTGTGTGTGTGTGTGTGTGTCTGTGTGTGTGTGTCTGTCTGTGCAAATTTGTTTCTGTAAAATTTCATCCCTCATGCTCTGCTACGCCAGCACTGTCACAAGGCATGCTTGCATGGGCAGGTCCTGGGCAGCAGCAGCTTGAACTGCAATGCAAGACTGGCTGCTGGCCTCTTGTCAGTCCTGTGCACAGATGAGCACTGCTGACCTGCAGGCCTGCTGGCAAGAGGAGCCTGACAAGCGCCCTGACTTCGAAAGCATCATTGCAGACCTGCGTGGCATGCTGCGCTGCACAGCTGCCGCTAGGCAGAGGTCACAGGCCTTGACTGGTAACTCCCACCTTGCTCTTTGTGTATCTCACTGCATTGCCTGTGGTTCACCTGGTGCGCTATTTGAAAGCGCAATATGCAGCATGAGCACAACAAACAGTGGGTTGATTCTACTTTGCATGCAACACACGCATGGACTGGCAGCACAATCTAGAATGCCATGCATCTATGGCCATGGGTTTTGCTGCACCTTGGTGTTCTGAGTTGTCATAAAACACAGGCCATCCTCACATGCCTGCTCAATGCCCTGCAGATATGCCAAGCCAGATGAGTTCAAGCACATGGCCAGACAGCCCTCGCCAGCTGGCTGAGCAGTCACTCACACCCTCGAGGGTCGCACCCCTCCCACCACCCCACCCCTTCACCAACATTTCTGATGGCTTCAGCTCAGCTCCCCATGACTCAAGCTTACAGGCTCAAGACCCACAGTTGACATCTGTGGGGACATTGGCAGGGTCGCACAGGCTAGCTTCAAATCCCCACAGCCTGGCCTCAGACCCCAAGGTCCTGGGATCAGGTTTCAAGCTGTTGGGATCAGGCCCCGTGGGGGTGGTGCCAAACCCTGATACACCAAGCCTGGAGGTGCAGGATGCACCTCCTGACCACCAGCATGCTCAGCCTGCCCTCTCAGGGACTGAGTCTAGGCAGAGCTTGAGTCTGAGTGAGCGTGGTCCCAAAGTACCACAACTGCAGAGGGGCTTTGCACAGACTGACAGCGTGCCTGCTGTCTCTTCCCAAGGTCCACGCAGTAGTTTCTTCAGCTCTGCCTACAGGGCAGTTCCACGGCAGAGCCCCTTTGACACCAGGGCCAGGCCAGCCACACAGCAGAGCCCATTTGCTGATGCGCCTATTTTGCGATCGCTGAAGGCTCCATCTGGGAGCGTTCCCAGCACAGAGCATCATGAGAGAGCAGCCGTCATGCCGGGGACAGCCCCAGTACAGGGCTGATTCAAAGTGCCCTGCAGGGCCACCCCAATGCTGGGCATGCCTCAGGTGGCCCTCAGCGTCACAATATTGCCCCTCACCCAACTGCCCTTGAGGGCTCCTTCAGCATGGGGCCTCCTGCAGGCACCCCTCAGCGCTCTTCCAACACTGAGCCTTCCCCAGACCCCCTTCAGAGCCCAACCCAAGCACTGCCCCCACCACCCTCCAATGCCAAGCCCCTAAAGTAGATGTTGTATGCAGTGCTTTCCAGGCAAATTGGCTGAAGAGCCACAGAAGTGATGTAGAACGGTATAGAGCTGTAGATGCTGCTGATCTCTAATGTGCTTGCATTGAACTGGTGCATGACAACAGCCGACCTTGTCATTTGGCAGCGTTTTGGGGACAACACTGTAAGTAATGGGTCACTCGGACCCTGCAGCGGCGGCATGCTGAATGGCTCAGGCAGGGAATTCCCTTTCACGCATCTCACAGGACAGCAAGGTAACAGGTTGTCTCAATGCTTTCATCTGATCAGTACATTTTGAGCTGGACTGTAATGCTTGCTTTCAAAGAGAAAAACGACGCCAAAGTTTGAGCTTGATGCGTTGCCTCGGTTTGTATTTGCATGCATGATGGTGACAGGCAAAAGCGGGATGGGTGTTTCATAAACTTGGCCCTCAGTGTATACCAGGCCTGTCATTGTGCTGCCTAAGTTTCCCAACTCATGTATCAGTACAGCAGATACAGGACTCTAAGGCACGTACCATGCCAGCATTTGCAGAGACACTGTGACCTGAACTGTAGACCGGTTAATCTGGAGGGACGCAGGGATGACAGGAGTCTGTGGGGCATAACGTGCACATGTTCACATGAAGAGTCTGCAGAATGCAGTCAAAAGTACACAGCAGCTTGATTGCAGCTCTGAAAGTTAGAGCAGGAATCTGGACCAATGTACATCTCATAATTGGATGTGAGGAAGCCAGTGTATATCGTATACTGTGTAATGTACCAAGTGTGTACTGTACACTGTGATTGTCATATATTTGCTGCATTAAACATGGAATCAATGAAATGTGAGATGGCAAGTGCATATGCATGTGCCCACTACCTCCCTATGCACCTGAGCCTCCACCAACAAGCTGGATTACTTCATAATGGTTGTTGTAAACTGGCTTGCAACATCTTAGTGGCAATGCTTGGAGGAACTCCCTCAGATGCACCGGCCAACAAGCATCACCACCATTGCCACCACCTCGTCAACATCCTGAGGCACAACACCACTGTGCTCTGTCCATGAGGACAGTGCTATCTGAGTCACAAACAAGGCTGCAGCAACAGCCAAGTTTTGATGCACCGGTCACACCCTGGCTCTAGCAAGTGACACTGGTGTAGGTCTGACCCAGGGGGGTAAGTGTCCCATTGCCCCTCCCACCCACACTCTCATTCACCATGTAGCTGTTCTGGATGTTGGGATCATTGCCCTCGGGGGGTGTCTGCAGAAGAAAAGAAAAGAAAAGACTACGCCTTTCGACGTCAATTCAATGAGAAGCCAAGTCGTATACCAGGCTGCCCAGGTGGGGGTGTCTGCAACAGACGCTACAGCTTGTCAGCTTGCTATTGATTTGCCTGCTGATGAGCAACATGTAATCAGCCGCTGTAACCAATGCCACATGCAGAACGCAGATGTGTTGCACCAGCATTGCCTTGCTCAAACTACAACATGCAACATGCCACACTCCAAAGGCAGTTATGGGAAGCCATTAGTGGGGCTACAACATGCATGTTGTATATGCTGATAACCAAAGCACTAGACTGCTGCACATCCGACTTTTGAGAAAGAGGTATGTTCAGTGCGCAGACACACATGCCTTTGCTTGCAGTTTGGCTCAAAGACCCAGGAGATGGTTCAGTACCAAAAAACCACCACAAGACCACAGGACTGCTTACCGCTTGATTCCAAAAGTAGCGCTCAATCCAAGACTGGTTATTTGCCCAAGGGACAAAAGCCTCCATCAGTTGGATGTTACCTTCCATGGTGGAGTTGGAGCCTGAAGCAATCTCAGTGACCCAGATTGGTTTGCCAAACTGCTCATACAGGCTGGTTGTCTCATTAACTATGGACTCAAAGTTGGTTGTGTAGGTGTGGTAGCTCAAGGCGTGGATGGCGTCCCATGCACCTGCTGTTGATGCATTCTTGTTCAGGGCCTGCACACCATTCAATGTGAAGAAGACATGCTAGCCTGCCCACAGCTGTTGGAAAGGGATGTTGCTATACCAACTTATGACGCAGGCTGTGCCAACATGCATGCAGTGCATGCATGCACAGTCGTGATGACTCATGGCAAACAATCAGTCATTCTGCGATGGGTGTGAAGATTGTGGACTGCAAATGCTCAAATTGAACTCTTTTTGCACATGTGCTTGAAGTATTCAAATACAGCTTGACAAACCAGCAGGTAACACTGACCCTGACATGCAGCTGCACAGATTGTCATTTTGAACACAAGCACAATAGTCTCTCCACATAGGAGCACATCACTGGTATATACGTAGGCATCAGGAAAACTGCAGAGAGTGCAGAGCATAGAGACGCTGGCTCTACAATACAAACTGGGAGCAAGCTCACCGTTTGAAATGCACTGAGCCAACCTGCAGCTGTTGGCACATTCTGACAGTCCGGGTCCCCTTCACAGTTGATAGCACTGGGGGCAATCAGCTTGATCCCCAGGGGATTGAAGTAACTCATCAGCTGTGGCCACAGACTTGCAGCGGTGGCAGGATCTAAAACATTTGTGTTGTCATTGCTTGTCCCATAGCTGTAGATGTAGTTGGGCTCATTGAAGGCGAGTAGGTAAGCTGGCATGGCATAGCTGGGTAATGCCGTAATGGTGTTGTAACTGGAGTGAATTCGGTCAGGGCTTACCACCATAGGCTGATGCCTAGCGATGACGTTTGGATCTGCATCATACAGCAGTGACTGCTGTCAGTAATGCAGTCATCAAACCCAACATGCGCAACAGTACATCAGCAGGGACATGCATACAACATGCATACAACATGCATACAACATGCATACAACATGCATACGACATGCATACCATGTCAGATAGATCTTGCATGTCTTGCAAGCCAACAGCTGCACTCTACCATCCAGCTGCACTGCAGCTACATACGCATGCATGATGCGGCATATGCATGCATGATGTGAATTGTTGCACAAGCATGTGCAGCATCATCAGCAAGCATCACACACTACGGCCAGGCAAAGAAGCTGCGTCCACACAGTCAGCAATGCTGACTCAGCATTGCGTGAAGCAGCAAAGCATAGAAGGCAGAGACTCCATCCCTGCATGCAAGGGTGAGTGACTGTGTGTCTGAAGCCAACCTATGCATGAGCTGTCAAAGCCAGCATCAAAGTTGAGCCAGTAGCTGGAGTTGGTCAGCGTCACAGAAGGGCAGTACTGGTAGAAGTAGTCATATACCAAGCCCTTCTTGCTGCAAGAGCCCTGCGACTGCACTCACAATGTCAAGTTAGCGGCTAGCCATCAGTCAGCTGCAAAGGAATTGGTCCATCACATGAGAAGCTTTGCCGGGCAGGGGGGGGGGGGGGGTTGGGGGGGAGACATGGTATTGAACACAAGTTGGAATGATGACTACGAGTTTGCAGTGGCTTTGCATGATTACACACTGTACAAGACTACACACCGTACCACACTACACACTGTACAACACTACACACTGTACAACACTGCACACTTCACAACACTTTGGCACAAGACATAAAGGTTGGGTTGGGAAGTGCTTACCAGTGATACAGAATGGGTGACAGCAGCAGCAGTAGACTGGCCATGGTGTCGAGCACCCACCACAATTCCTATGACTGCTGCAATAATGACCACGATTGCCAAGATGCCCAGCAGTATTTTGACCCATGTCTGCAAGGCAAACCTAACTAAGGGATACCACAGTGTACAGGGTCATGATCTAAAGCATGGGCGTGTCACATGGCTGCATTACTGCAGCTCATCCTGGAATGCAAAATGCCGTACAGAATCTGCCAAGGGATCTAGCGTAGAAGGCATACTGAGAATGATGACAACAACAGTGTGGTGCATTCAGACAGAGATCTTGTGCCACAAATACTACAGCAATTGCTTTGCATGGTCCTGAATGCTGCAAAGATCAGTCCTATGCATCTCAACATGCAGCTGGAACACAACACGGCCCAGTAAATGCTGCCACTGAGGCAAAAAAGGTAAAACCCCTGGCAGAGATGCCAAGAAGTTGTGCAACAGACAGCAGGGCTTACCGACATGCCAGTGGGCTTGATTGGCGGCCTTGTCATAGGGACAGGATATCTATCAAGTGTGTAGTTCCGATCATATGCTGGCAGTGACATCCTTGTAAACTTTGTAGGCAGTGTCACAAGGACAGACAAGACCGCAAGAGAGGAACCAGAACCAAGGCTCCAGATAGCCACGATGTTGTCAATGGCATAGCATCACATGCGGTTGCAAGACGAGGGAGTGTTTGGAGACAGGTATGAATGCCGTCTATGAAGCATGTCTTAGGTTGCAATGATGCTTGCTGCCTGTACCCAGCGTGATCTCATGTGTTCTGGCTACTGAGTGATTCAGGCACAGACCCAGGCAATCAGACCAGCAGCTGCTGCTGACAGCAGCAGAAGGGCCTGATGATGTGACGAAGGGCTTTCAGGGCCTGCTGCTGCAAAGCAGTGCTGCAAAGGGTGTGTCAGAAGCACTACTGCGTGCTGCTTTCGCCTGGCAGCTTTCCTTTGGCATGGTCTGTGGTGGCTGACCAAGTATGCACTTTTCAATCTGTCGGCCGCACCAGCAACTGTCAGTGCCAAGGAGCATCTGCAGCAGCAATGCTGCTTGTTGGCTGCAACAGCAACAAGATGGCAGAACTCACATGGTATGCCTGACGATATGAAGCACACCACGGCTAGCTTAAGAACAGATCACTTTAGAAAACCAGCGGAAAACCTTAAAGATTGCAAACGACCCAACACTTGCAGCGCACAATCTAGAGAAGCCAGAGGTCAGGTGAGGTAAGAGTCTGAGCAGTCTGCAAAACCATGTATGAGCTTTCATTGACAAACCTGGTCCACTCGGTCGCGATGTCGCAACTTGGAGCAGCAAAAGAAGTAAGAACGGAGGTGTCAATAGGGCGCAAGGCACGGACAGGATAGCTCTGACTGTTTGCAGCTAGCAAATATATCAAAATCTCAACCGTCTCGGCGCTGACCCAAGGGAGACCACCGAGCACAGGAAAGACGACATGTTAAGCCTGACTCGAGATGCTTGATCTTGCCTGAACCGCAACACGGATCACCAAAGTGACTTCGTCAATCCAGCGCTTGACGTGAGGTCAACAACTCGGGCACATTGGTTTCGGAGTGTGCTCCAGGGTGATGACGTTGCAGCCGTCACAGAGGTGTTGCAGTCGTTAATGTAAATAAAATAATGCCTTTGCAATTGCTTCCAGAACAGTCGAGCCTCTCAATCGTGACGATTGAATCGTCACATGCCACTGAAGTTGCTGACAATGCCAGAAAAGGCTTTCTAATGAGACCCCCAATGAACAGTGTGGTGCGGCGGTACAGCGATGTAGTTCAACTCTGGAGCCTTTTTAAGGCTTGCTTCGAACTGGGCTGATGCGTGCTTACAATGGACTTAAGCCTGAGGCTCACGAAGGCGACGAGCTGGGGTGCAAGAAGGTGTCACATGTGGAGACAGCGGATCAAACTAAAGTAGACCTCAGTTTTAGCGCTAGGACTGGTACCATGGAACAATCTGAACCATACCTGGCAGCAAAAAATGCTTTCATCCAGGATTGAACTGGAGACCTTGGCTGTGTTAAAGCCATGTGATAACCAACTACACCATGAAAGCCAATTTGATGGCGATCACCGAAAAATAGGCGTATGTAATCAACATTTTGACAACGCTGCAGTCAGCTGGTGCAGCAACCAGCGATGTCCAGGCTCATGCCTTCTGCACTTCACAGCGAGACAAAATCTTCGACAGCGCAGTACCGCCTGCTTTCACAACGCTGACGTTCAGACGTTCAGCGCTGTATGGACCGGCGGCGGCCATGCTGTCATACTGTCGTTAGGTCAGCTGCCTCTCGGAATACCCGTGTTGGCACTTGCAGAGTTGTGGTGACGGTGGTGCATCAAACCTGCTTGCACTGAGCCTCATTAGGCCACAGCCACTTGCAAAACCACACGAGAGCAGGCTTCTGCTGTTTTGGAGATCTTGTGGTGCAGCGCAGCGCCTGCCGCTTGAAGTGTTCGGCAGGCCCAGATGGCTGTGAGCAAGGCTGCTCCTAAGAAGAAAATCAAGAAGGTCAAAAAGGCAGCCAAGAAAAAGTCGACAGACAAAGCAAACCGAAAAGCTGATCCTTCCAACACTGAGGATGCAGCTGCAGCCAAAGCCAGAAATCCGAAGGCCTTCGTCTTCAGCGGGCGTGGCAAGGCCAAGTTGCAGCAGGCTCGCTCTGCAGAGCGAGACCAGAAGCGCATGCATGGTGTGTGCTGCGTAAAAAGAGACTTCACTGCTTGTTGCCTATGTTCATGCATCGCGCAGTTTCTGTCACCTGGCATTGAATGCACCACGGCCCGAAGCAGCAGCGTGATGGGTTCTTGCTGTAGAGGCAATGCTGCGCAAGAACCTCTGTTCACACTGACAACTCACAATCACTTCTTGTTTGCAGTCCCAGTTGTGGACACAACTCCTGAAGAGCCACCACCCTTTGTGGTGGTTGTACATGGCCCCCCGGGCGTTGGGAAGACCACTCTAATCAAGAACCTGATCAAGCACTATGTCAACCAGAACCTGAGTGAGGTCAAAGGACCTATCACAGTGGTATCAGGCAAGACTAGGCGGCTGACATTTGTGGAGTGTCCTCAGGTGGGTGTCAAGTCTGAGCTCTGTAGACCGTTCCACTAATGGGTTTTTGTCAGGGTGTTGCAAGTGTGGGTGTGCACTCAGCAACACTGTGCACTCGACAGCACATGCTCAAGGACTGCGCCAGAGCAGCATTTTATAGGCAGTTTACACCTTTGTCCCATCATGTTTATGCACTGCACATGGTCCAATGCTTATCAAACGCAACATTCAAGCCAGTGATGCATAGCACCTTAAGGGCTTTGAGCAGGGTCACATCACTGCTCCATCCTGCTCATACCCACCCACCTCTGCATGTTTCCTACTGCAACACAATGACGCATGGCTGGGACTAATGTCATCCATGTTGCCTGGCTGCAGGACTTGCATGGCATGATTGATGCTGCCAAGTATGCTGACCTAGTGCTGCTCATGGTGGATGGCGGCTTTGGCTTTGAGATGGAGACCTTTGAGTTCTTGAACCTCCTGCAGGTGCGCCCAGCCACACCAAGCAGCTATTGCATATCTGAACTGTGCAAGATTGCTGCTGCCATTTTAACTGCTAGCAAATGCATGCTTGCTTGACACGCTATATCTACGGCAGCATTGCACAGCAGACCCATCATTCAGTACTCACAGGAGCTTGCTGTACACAGGTAATGTATGTGATCTGACATGCACTTGGATGCGGCATCTGTGGGTCTGACAATTTGCATGTGGGTCTGATACATGTGGGTCTGGTCTGACATGTTACATGTTTGTTGCAGGTGCATGGGTTTCCCAAGGTGATGGGTGTCCTCACTCACCTGGATGGCTTCAAGGACCAGAAGAAGCTGAAGAAGACCAAGAAGGCTCTCAAGCACCGCTTCTGGGCTGAAATCTACCAAGGTATACGCTCAATACATCACACTCGTCTGCAATGTGACATGTGTGTGCTAAGGGCATGTGTAGGTGATCATTCTGCTGGTGTGGACGATGAAAGCTGCAGCTTCTTCGCTGTTGGCTTGTGGGTGTTTGGTCTGTTAAAGCCTAGTCAAGGATGACTATGTCTGCAGTCGCATCAGTGTATATGAATCAGCAATGCCTGTCGTGGGTTTGTGCTCTGAGCGACAGATTGTTTGAATGGTTGATGACTATGTCTGCTGTGTGACTGCAGGGGCAAAGCTGTTCTACCTGAGCGGCATGAAGAACAGTAATTACATGAAGAGGGAGGTTCTAAATCTGGCCAGGTTCATCTCAGTCATGAAGTTCCGACCCCTCAGTTGGCGCATGGCGCATCCCTACCTTCTCACGGACAGACTTGAGGTAGTACTTCTGGCTAGTCCTGCTGTTCTGACTACTCAGCTGCACCTAGCAGTTGTACCCTACAATCCTTGTGTTGGATTATTACAATGTCACAGTGTGCTGCTGCATGGTACAGGTGGTTGACGATGTGCAGCAGCATGCAATGCACACCTACTATCGCATGATCGACAGCTTGCAGCAGCAGGCAATGCGCACCCAGTGGTCAGTGAAGCTCAGCAGCAATGTTGGGAGCAGCAGCCTTGCACACAATGATGCTCTCAGCTCAGAAAAATCTTGCTCAATGTGTTTTCCTCTCTGATCGCGGCTGTGATGCATGCAGGACATCACACCTGTGGACGACATCAGGATGAACCCCAAGTGTGATAGGGAGATTGCGGTGTATGGCTACCTGAGAGGGACCAAGCTGAAGGGCAGTGCCCGAGTCCACATTGCGGGCGTTGGGGATGCAACAGTGAGTTAGCTCTGAGTTAGCTTTTGTAACATTTGTTGCTGCAGTTTATCTCTTGGGATTACAAAGTAGGCCCCTGCTGCTGTGTTTGGTCTATCTTGATGATCTGTCTGTGAGCATGCAACCGCAACATGCATCAGAAAACAAAGGCATGGACCATTCTGAGACAATATTGGTATTTCAGGTGGAGGAGGTGGACGCACTCACAGACCCATGCCCCCTGCCCAGCACCCTGAAGAAGAGGGGTCTCAATGAACGGGAGCGGCTGCTGTATGCGCCTATGGCTGACGTGGGCGGGCTACTGTATGACAAGGATGCTGTCTACATTGACATCCCTGACTGGAAGGTAAGCTCTCAGCCTGCAGCTTTTGGCCTGCCATCACACAAGCAAAGGCGTGTAGCTTGAGATTCCCAAATCAGTCCTCCAGGGCGCCTTATGTTGAAGACTCTGGGGCCACAGCTGGGATCACCTCGTGGGTGCTGCGTGTGCGCGTAACTCTGCGTATGCCAACAATGACCTCACAGCAAACTTCTGATGGCCTCAAATCAGTAAGATCTGTGACAAGACATCTACTGCAACAATTGTTCGTTCTCACTCAACATCGTGGCAAGCATGACAGTCCCTGATACATTTTGA